>SDBU01000861.1_pt1 | contig 44175 bp, 42 predicted proteins | sample 2277071 | NCBI WGS metagenome assembly SDBU01 (sample SAMN10397929, study PRJNA504765) | marine sediment metagenome | isolation source: marine sediment core GS08_GC12, 126 cmbsf | place: Arctic Ocean: Gakkel Ridge, Loki's castle | collected 2008
CAGGGCAATGCTTACGTCGGCGGGCGAAAGACCAGGTTTAGCTGTGTTCGCTACGGTAATGTTGTTGGTAGCCGGGGCAGCGTCATCCCGCTTTTCCTTGAGCAGAAGAAAAATGGCACAATTACTATTACTGATGAAAGGATGACTAGGTTCTGGATTACATTAGAACAAGGAGTCCAATTTGTTATTGCTTGTATTAGCCGAATGCATGGCGGTGAAGTCTTCATCCCTAAAATTCCCAGTATGAAGATTACCGACCTGGCCGATGTAATCGCCCCAGAAGCCCAAAGGGAGATCACTGGGATACGCCCCGGGGAGAAAATAAATGAAATCCTCCTGACTGAGGGAGAAGTTATGCATGCCAGACAGTTTAATGATTACTTTGTCATCGAGCCGGCGCATCCCTTCTGGATAAGAGCCAATGTCAAAGGTGGCAAACCCCTTCCCGATGGATTCAACTATACCAGCGATGGTAATGATTGGTGGCTGACTGAGGATGAACTTAAGCGGATGGTAGAGGAACTTTAGAGCACCTTGCCAATTTTCCCTAAGATGAGCGACGTGATTAAAGCAATCAAAAGAGTGATTAATTCTTCCAGAAGGTAAGAAATGAAGGTAGTAGCCATCGTTCAAGCACGGATGGGTTCAACTAGACTACTTGGGAAAGTGCTAAAGGATATATTAGGCAAACCTATGCTATGGCATATGCTTAATAGGCTGAGATTATCAAACGGGCTTGATGAGATTGTCCTTGCCATCCCGGATTCAGCGCAAAATAACAGGTTAGAAGAATTTGCCAAGGAATTTGATTTTCACAGCTGCAGGGGAAGTGAAGAAGATGTATTATCAAGATACTATGAAGCAGCAGTAAAATTCAGTGCTGATGTGGTAGTAAGGTTAACATCTGATTGTCCTTTAACCGACCCCAGAGTAACCGACAAAGTTATTGAAGAGCATTTAAGTTCAGATGTAGATTACACCTCTAATACAATAAAAAGAACTTTCCCCAGAGGGTTAGATACCGAGGTTTTTAATTTTGAGGCTCTTGAGAGAGCTTATAGGAAGGCCAAGCAGGATTATGAGCGCGAACATGTTACCCCATATATATATCTACATCCTGAAATCTTCAAGCTAAAATCCGTAGAGGTTACTGGAAAGTTAAGGCGACCTGATTTAAGACTTACTGTAGATACAGAGGAGGACTTAAAGCTGATAAGGGAAATTTTCAAGCGACTTTATCGTGATGGTCAGTTCTTCTATACCGAGGATGTCATCGACCTTTTAGATGAGTATCCCGAGCTGATAGCCATAAATGCCCGTGTTAGGCAAAAGGGGGTAGGCAATTGATGAATGCGGCATTGTTTCGCGCTGATGGCTTCTGGCTTGCAATTAGAGGGGGAATATTATGAGCCGTTCTGAAATAAAATACTCACTATGCGAATTTAATCAAAGGTATTTGTTCCCACTGGAGAGGGAGTTTCTCTCTAGACTTAAGGATTGGCGAAACTCACAAATTAGAGTATTAAGGCAGACCAAGCCGCTGACTGATTATGACCAGGAAAAGTGGTTCCAGCAGCTATCTGAAGATGCTCATCAGGCTATATTCGCCATCATGATTCCTGACGAGGTCCGTGAAGGAATGAAGCTCGTTGGTTACTGTGGTATCACTCACATAGACTACGAGAATAGAAGAGGTGAGCTTTCATTTTTAGTCGACCCAGACCGAGCTTCCAATGAAGAAATGTATCGAAAAGATTTCCTATCCGTTTTATCCATGCTATGTATGTATGGCTTTGAAGAGCTTAATCTCAATAAAATCTATCATGAAACCTTTTCATTCCGTGAGAAACATATAGCTATCCTAGAAGAATTTGGCTTCCATTTGGATGGCCTCCTACGAGAACACCATTTTACCTCCGGACAATGTTACGACTCCCTTATCCACTCAATACTGTTATCCGAATGGAAGCTGAGGCAGAAGGAAATTTGAACTTGTGGAAGCACAATGAACGAAAAGTTATTGATAACTGGTGGTAGCGGGCTTTTGGGAAGCAATATCGCCAGGATGGCTACTAAGGATTTCGAAGTTTTTGCAACTTATAATTCTCATCTAAGCCAGATTCCGGGCACAGAGTTTGTGCCTTTGGATATAAGGGATAAGCAGCAAGTGCTTTTTACATTTAGAAAGACTACACCCAACTTAGTGATCCACGCTGCAGCTCTAGCAAATGTAGATTACTGTGACGCTCATCCTAAAGAAGCATGGGCAATAAATGTAGAGGGAACAGAAAATGTTGCCCTAGCCTCGAAGGAAGTCGGGGCTAAGTTGCTCTACATTTCTACAGATTCTGTTTTTAATGGTGAAAAGGGAATGTATGCTGAGGAAGATACACCGCATCCTCTTAATACTTATGCTAAAACTAAGTTCAAGGGTGAGGAAAGAGTGCGATACTGGTTGCCTGATAGTATTATTGTGAGGACTGCTTTTTACGGGTGGAGCTTGCACAATAAGCTGAGTTTAGCCGAGTGGGTGGTTAATGGGCTGAGAGAAGGGAGAACACTCAATATGTTTACCGATGTGTTTTTCTCGCCAATATTTGTGAGTAACCTAGTAGAAGTATTGATAGAAATGCATCACAGAAATCTTAGTGGAATATATCATGTGGCAGGCAAGGAGAGATGCAGCAAATATATGTTTGGGCAAGAAATTGCCCAGGCCTTTGGGCTAAATAGCAAGTACATTCAACCTTCCTCCGTTGCTGAAGCGGGTTTCAAGGCATGTAGACCAAAGGATGTTTCTCTTAACATCGATAAGGCATCTAGGGCAATAGATACCCCATTACTTAGTGTTAAGGAAGGGATTATGTGGTTTAAAGATTGCAAGCACCCTCTTAAGGAAGATTTAGAGAGGAAGGGTAGAGGCTGAGATGGATTTTCAATTGGAATCAGTAAGTTGTAATCTTTGCGGCGGATGTGATACAGAGTTCTGGGCTATAGTTAGTTACATGGATTACCTGAATCGGCGCCCTGAGTTAAAAAGTGATAACGATCCGATACTTAAAAACGAGGGCAACCTAGCAGGGTACAAATTTAATCTGGTCAAATGTAAAAACTGTGGGCTGGTTTATGTAAATCCAAGGTTAGCCGAGAAGAGTTTGGCACACTTATATCACGAGGAATATTTCTCTTTTTATAGCACTACTGAGTCCGAAGCACATAAGAAGCGAGAGAAAACTTTTAAACCTGAAACTAAGGAGCTGGAAAAGCTAACGCTGAAGAGAAAAATACTAGATGTGGGTTGTGGCGGAGGTTTCTTTCTAGCCAGTTTGGGTAGCTCCTGGGAGAAATACGGTTGTGAAATCAACCCTGCTGCTGTGAAATTCGGAAGGGAGTCTTTGGGACTTAATATATTAGAGGGTCATCTTAGACAGTTAGATTTCCCTGACGAATCATTCGATGTGGTTAAAATAAGAGGCACCATTGAACACTTGCCTGATCCCATAAATGAGCTTTATGAATCCATTAGAATTTTGCGTAAAGGAGGCATAATAGCAGTAAACACACCAAACCTTAGCAGCATCTGCGCCAAGATATACAAAGAGAAATTTAGAATGGTAGACCCGATACACCATATTTACTACTTTTCTACAAAGAGTTTATCATCCATGCTCAAAAAAGTGGGATTCAGAATTAGGAAAGTCTCCTATCACTATTTTGATACTCCATATGCTAGCTGGGAAGGTCCTTTGAAAATATTATTTGATATTGCTACCCTTAGGATTTTTAGAGAAAATAATGTAGTGTCTCCACCTTTCTACGGCAATGTAGTGGATATTTATGCTCTAAAGGAGACTTTAAGGTGAAAAGGGTGAAAATTGGGGACCGATGGGTAGGGGAAGGAGAACCAACTTACATTATTGCTGAAATCGGCTCCAATTTTGATGGTAGCTTGGAACAGGCAAAGAAGTTGGTGGATTTGGCTAAGGAGGTAGGAGCGGATGCCGCTAAGTTTCAAAGCTTCCTGCCAAATAAAATCATGGCTAAGAAGGGATTTAAGACCAAGGCCTCCTTTCAGGCAAGGTGGAGGAAGTCAGTTTACGAAGTTTATGCTGAAGCCATGTTTCCCCGAGGGTGGCACCAGGAGATTGCTGATTATTGCCGGAAGGTAGGGATTCATTTTCTCTCTAGCCCCTATGATAAGGAGGCGGTGGATTTGTTGGATGAAATAGACGTTCTCGCTTTTAAGATAGGTTCGGGAGATATAACCTTCCTCTCTCTGATAGATTATATTGCTAGGAAGGGTAAACCAATAATTCTGGGAACCGGAGCGAGTTCTATAGGTGAGATAGAAGAAGCAGTCAATACCATAAGGGCTGCTGGCAACAAAGATATTATTCTACTTCAATGTGTTACCAACTATCCCTCTCCTATCGAACATGCCAATATTAGAGCCATGGTTACCTTAAGAGAAACCTTTCAAGTCCCTGTAGGCTATTCAGACCACTCCCTTGGAAGCATCGTCCCTTTGGGCGCGGTTGCATTGGGTGCATGCGTTATTGAGAAACACTTTACCTTTGATAAAACAAGAAAAGGTCCAGACCATCCCTTTGCTATGGATGTTTCTGAAATGGCTGTGATGATAAGGGATATAAGATTGCTGGAGGCTGGTTTAGGCTCTCCGATTAAACAACTTACTGCTGTTGAGACGGAGACAGTAATTTTACAGCGGAGAAGTCTTTTTGCCAAGGTAGACATCCCTGCTGGTGCTCGCTTAACTGCAGAGATGATAGAACCTTTGCGTCCCGCTATAGGAATACCGCCTCAATATCTAAGTTTAGTTATAGGCAGAAAAGCAAAAGTTAATATTCGTGAGGGTGAACCCATAACATGGGAGAAGATTTAGACCATGAAGACATATTTAGTTGAGGAATACAACCCTGATATAAACTTTGATAAAGATAGTGCCGTTGTTGCCCTGACTCCCAAAGTCTGCTACCAGTTGGATAAAGAAGGGATAAAATACTCAATTATTGAAGACTATTACGATGAAGTTGACTTATCAAATCAAGTAGAGACTCATCGCCAATCAGTAAATCAATGGATTGACGAGTTAGATGAATTTCTCCAAAGTAACATAAAGGAATTAGATTTAAAATTAGGCACAATATATAAGTGGCATCTTAAGGGAATGATTTTAGACCCTTTATATGTCCGGTGCTACACACTGAAAAGGTTATTTGAGACAATAAAACCTTCAGAAGTTACTTTTATTTCGTCCAAACCTTATGAGCCACACTTAAACTATAGATTTGAACATTATGGCAGGAGTCTTTACGCGCAGGTTATCCCAATCCTTTGTAATAAGAATAATATTCGGCTAACGTCAGTTCTTTTAGAGCCGGGCAGTAAAGGGGTTAGCGAAATTAGAATAAGGTCTGTTAGCCGGGACGAAAGCCTTATAACCAGACTAAAAAGAATATTGGGCAAAGTCGGAATTGTACGGAGATTGTATTTTATTTATAAATGTTCTAAAAAACTGCCCTTTACCAAGCGAACTAATCAGAAAAAGCTAAATATTTTTATGCTCAAAACTGGTCACATAGGAGGGGATTTTATAGTTGATACCTTAGCCAAGGGTCATAATGTTTATCTATTATCAGATGATTTTATAACTAAATATTCCTATCTTGGCGCCAGAAGGCATCTAGATTTGAAGGCTGAATTTAATAAAGTAAACGGCTTGAATAATAGTATTTGGGAATATACCACCAATCTTTTAGAAGGTCATGATTTAATCAAAAGATTTAATGAAGAGCGCCAACTGGATGTCTCGGAAGTAGTTTTGCCAAGGCTAAGGCATTTTATTTCAAAGCTGAGCCCCGAGATTATTGGCTATTTCAAGGTATTTACTGAATTTTACCAAAAAGATGAGATTGACATTCTATTTACCCCTCATGCAGACACGGCGATTGAGTACGCAGCGCTGGCTGCCGCAAATTATCACCCGTATGTTAAGACTGCTTGTCTTTGTCATGGGGATGATGTTTACGATAACAGGACTGGCAGAATCATTGAGCTATCCGATTTTAATATCCTCATTTCCTCAAACACAGAGACAGAGGAATATTTTAAATGTCTGGGTAAGGCAATCAACTCTCCGGCTAAGCTTTATAGCAGCCCGCACAGATTGCTAGATATTAAAAAAATAGGTTACTTGAGAGAGAAAGGCAAGGGAAGTATTAAAAGAAGTAGAATTATTTATCTGCCTACTATGATGATGTGGGATGTTGGAGGAATGAACGGTGGTTCTTATCCAGCTACATGGTATTATGAATTCCAAAAATCACTTATAGAATACTTCTCAACCAGAAAAGAGTTTACATTTGTATGGAAAGGGCTACCTACTTCCGAGGTAATCTACAACCCTATCCCCAACTTCATAATGGACAATAATTTCGGCAATATTGAGGTTGCTACTAATCCATTCACTCAGCATTTACTCTCAGCGGATAGGGTTATCTGCGACTATCCATCTACGGGATTTTATGAATCTGTTGTTGCCGGTGTTCCTACTATGTCCTTGTATCACAAAGCACTTATTGTTCGGAAATCAGCCGTAGACTATTTTGGAAACCTGTTAAAATTATATTCTGATATTCCACAAGCTATAAAACATATTGATGAGTTCCTAAATAGTAACCCAGAATTATATAAAACAACTATTGATATGGAAGACAATAATATCCTTGACATATTGGAGGAAATTAGCAGGTAAGCAAGTAGATAAATTTTGGTGTAAGAAGTTAGGCTATAGAAATGGATTCAGATTCAGGCAAGGAAACAATAAGGAAATACTACGACCAAGAGGCTAGAGATTATATTAAAATGTATAAGGAGGGATATACAGAGTATCCAGCCAATGTAATAAGGCTAAATTTCGTGGTCGAACGGCTCAAGCAAAATAACATCAAGACGATTTCGGATGTTGGCTGTGGAACATGTGCTCCGATGATAAGATTATTAAAAGAAGGTTTCAAAGTTAAGGGCTTTGATTTCTCTGAAGAGATGGTCGAGGAGGGGAGAAAAGGACTTGAAAAGGCAGGGTTTGATCCTGCTCTAATATCTCAAGCCGATTTAGAGGACGACTCAAGTTTCCCCGGTGAGAAATTTGATGCAATAATTGCGTTAGGGGTTTTCCCTCACATCTTAGATGAAGCAAAGGCACTATCAACTATGCGAAAGAGATTAAATAAAAGGGGAATGGTTTTTATAGAATTTAGGAATGATTTATTTGCAGCATTCACCTTGAACAAATATTCCCTTGACCTTTTCCTCAATAGAGTGATTGATTTAAGTTCTTTACCTGAGGATGTTTCAAAAGAGGTCGTTAATTTTTATTCCAGTCGATTAAAAGTTGATAAGCCAAACAAAAAAAGCAGGGGCAAAATATCTTATTCCGATATCCTGGCAAAATTTCGGAATCCTCTAAATATCGAAGAGCAACTTTTTAAGCCGAATGGGTTTTCCATTAATAAAATCCACTTTTATCATTACCACGCACTACCACCTGTTTTTGAAAGCAAATACCCTAGTTTGTTTAGGGAATTAAGTCTGATGATGGAAAACCCCAGTGATTGGAAGGGCTATCTAATGGCTTCAGCATATGTTGTGGAGGCGACTAAAAATGATTAAGCCACACGGGAAATTAGTTGATGGAGTATTAACTAATTCTTAAGAGGAGACTCTTATGATGATGAAATTAATTGAAGACCTATGGATGAAAAACAGGTCTCTGGTGACCGATGGCTATGATGAATCTTTGGAGTATATTGGGAATATCATTGACTTGACGATACATAAATTTCCTAGCGGCACCGTATGTTGGACCTGGACTGTCCCTGAAAAATGGGTGATTAAAGAAGCGTATATTAGCCACGGTGACCGAAAAATCATTGATTTCAAAGAGCACCCGCTACATGTAGTCTCTTATTCGTTACCTATTGATAAGGAGGTTTCTAGGGAGGAACTCCTGAAACACCTATATTGGAGTGAAAACCGTCCCGAGGCAATACCCTTTGTATTCAAATATTATGAAAGGGATTGGGGTTTCTGCATTCCGTATGAGAAGGTAAAAAACCTTCGAAGCAAGCGCTATAAAGTTTACATTGATTCCCATTTTAAGCCAGGCGAGTTGAAGGTCGGAGATTTTACTATTCCAGGGAAGGTTGAAGATACGATAGTCCTTGTCGCCCATCTTTGTCACCCGGCTCAGGCTAACGACGATTTAGCCGGCGTCGCTGTGTTAGTTGATATTGCTAAAGAAATGAGCGGCGGGCATAATCACTATACCTATAAATTCCTATTTGCCCCAGAAACGATAGGTTCTATTGCCTATCTAAGTCAAAATGAAGATATAATCCCTAAGCTGAAATACGGGATTTTCCTTGAGATGCTAGGCAATGATAATATCCATGCTCTCCAATTGACTAGACAGGGTAACACACGATTAGATAGGGTAGCTAGGTATATCATGAAAAGAAATTTATCAAATTTCAGGGAGGGTGCTTTTAGGAAAGTAGTAGGTAATGATGAAATGGTATTTAATGGACCCGGTGTTAATGTTCCCATGATTTCAATTAGCAGGTTCCCTTATCCAGAATATCATACCAGTGATGATAACCCTAGCATTATTAGTGAGGGAAGGCTAGAGGAATCAAAAGAGTTAATTCTCAAAATAATTGGAATTCTGGACAGAGATTATGTTCCTCAACGTACATTTAAAGGTCCCATCTTTTTATCCCGGTATGGTCTATGGGTAGATTGGCGGGTTGACCGTGAGTTGAACGCTAACCTAGATCTTATAATTCTAAGCCTGGAAGGGAATGAGAGTATATTTGATATAGCTGACAAATTGGATATGGATTTTGCTGTCGTTTGTGATTATATCAATAAATTCTTAGACAAGGGTTTGGTGGTAAAACGAGATTAGGGAATGTTTCTCTAGTATTGCGCTGTATTGGTGTGAGCACTACCTTTGACCACAGTTTTAAGCATGCTGAGGAACAAATCCAGCTTATTTACCCCTAGTCTTGGTAAATAGCCAAAGCCCAAGTTTATTATAAACACCGCTGTTAGCGAAAAGATAACCACCCAGGTTTACCAATGGCAATAAGTATTATAAATATAGTCAGAAATTCTTTGAAATTTAGTTCAGTTAATTTATTAGCGGCGCTTATATCACTGCCGGTAACAATATATGTGGCTACGATATTAGTTCCCGAGGAATACGGGGTATATGGTTTCCTGGGATTATGGCTAATGTATGCCACTCTTATAGGGCCAGGGATTTTAAGTGCTGGGCAAAGAGAAATACCAGTCCTTCTCGGCAGAGGCGAGGAGAAAGAAACATTGAGAATACAGAATGTTTCACTCACATCAGAAATGCTGTATTCAGTATTACCATTTGTCGTTATCCTTGGTGCTTCCTTCTTTTTCTCAGAGACTATTTTAAAAATTGGTCTAATTATAATAGCAATTAGCTATTTAGCCAGCCGCTTGGTAAGTTTTTGGTATGGCTTTAATTTCATAAGGGAAAGGTTTAACACCGTTGCTAAAGGAAATTTGATAGCCGCTATCGTTTCACCCCTAGTAATAGTAGCCAGTGTATATTGGCTCAAAGTTTATGCGTTAATAATTGCACCAATAATCGCAGCCTTAATTTTGGGGGTTTACTACAGGAAGAGAGGACCAATCAACTACCATTTCACATTTGATTGGAAGGAAACTCAGAGGTTAGTAAAAGTTGGTGTCGTCCTACAGGCAGGGGCTTTAGCATTCTGGGCATTTCGCCTGGCAGATAGAACAATCATAGCCTCAACACTTCCCCTGGAACAACTAGGACTCTATACATTTGCTATCGGGTTTATAGCGATGGTGCTCACGATTCCTACAGATTTCGGCAGAGTATTGCAACCGATTTTATGGAGAGAGGCAGGGAAGGCTGATAGCACTGTTGAAGGCTTTAAGGATACCAAGAGGATAGCCGTCTATATAGCTCTCAGTACCGCTGCTCTTATACCCCTTGCCCAACTTGGGTTTTATTTAATAGTGAGTTTAATAACAACCAAATATATCGGTAGTATCCCTATCTTTTATGTATTATCCTATAATCTATACCTGGCTTCGATTGTAGTAATCCCCAACCTTGTTTTAAATTCTAGTATTGTAAATAAACAGAGGCTTAGTTTATGCTCTTTCTCAATTGGACTGGCGTTAAATATAATCTTTGACATACTGGTAGTTAAGCTTGGCTATGGTGTGGTTGGAGTAGCCTGGGTAACCATATGTACCCAAGGTTTGGTAACTTTTATGCAGTATCGTTTTATTAAAAACTACATTTTCAAGGATTTAACGGAATTCCTTAGATTCCAATTAAGAATCTTGCTTCCCTTTTTTATGAGCATTTCCTTCTATTTTTTTCATACCTATTTGGCTTCAATAACCTCAAACATGTGGACTTTCACAGGTGCATCGTTGGCTGTTCAAGTAATCGTGTGGAGCTTGGTAATTGGCATTTTTTATAGAGCTTACCTATCCATCAATGATATTAAAATAATAGCGAGAGAGATAAGCATGATAATAAGAGAAAGATTCGCCAAATAGGAGGCAACACTAAGATGTTGCTAGAAAGAATTGAAAGGGTCTCAGCACTGGCGAAACAGGCTTTATGCGCTGGAGGAGATACCAGCAACAAAGAGGGTGAGACAAGAAATTGAGGAGTTGGTCTGGCTTGATTATCTGCTATAATGGATTGGAGGATATTCATAATGAGTACGGGTAGATTCATAAATCCTTCAGTTTTTGGCCCTGTTTATATTGCAAGAAAAGGGATAGCGGAGGGTTTAAAAGACGCTGCCAAAAGATATGCAAAAGGGAAATTAATCGATTTAGGCTGCGGGATTAAGCCTTATAAGGAACTCTTCGCTCCATATTGTGATTCATATTTTGGTGTTGATTCTCCTGATGTCGCCAAATTTAACTATGGCGAAGATACGGTGGCTGACTTATGGGCTGATTGTACGGAGACAGGATTGGATGGAGACTGTTTTGATACTATATTGAGTACTCAAGTTTTGGAGCATATTGAGCATCCTCAAAAGTTGCTGAGAGAAGCTCATCGTTTATTAAAAAGGGGTGGGATTTTAATTATGACGACCGCTTTTTTTGGCAAGAACATTCAGAGACGCATGATTATTATCGATTTTCACAATATGGCTTGCGAAGTCTTGTGGAAGAAGCTGGTTTTGAGGTTCTCGAAATACGCCGATTAGAGGGGGCTTTTGCTTCTATACAGCAAATGAACATTGTTTCCATCCTGATAAGGGAACGAAAATGGCTGCAATGGCGACCTATTAAAATTTGTTACGGAGTGGTTAATCAGCTCATTATAATTCCGCTCATTAATCTAGTGGCGATGACTTTAGATAAGAAAGTATATAATGATAAATTGTATTTAACTACATTGACAATAGCAAAGAAAAAATAGAGGTCAAAGAATGAAGATCATTGATTTGGGATGTGGGAAAAAGAAATATCCAGGTAGTATAGGTTTAGACATTTCTGATAAGACAGATGCCGACATTATTCATGATTTAAATGTTTTCCCATATCCTGTTGAAGATAATGAGTTTGACTATGTATATATGGATAATATTATTGAGCATGTTGATAATGTTATTCGTGTAATGGAGGAGGTCCATCGTATAACAAAAAATGGTGCCACGATTAAGATTATTGTCCCATACTTTAGGAGCCCGTATGCCTATATAGATCCAACTCATAAACATTTTTTTACTACAATGTCCTTTTATTATTTTGACCCCGATCATAAATTCAATGAGTTATATAAATATTCAGATGCCCATTTCAAGGTTAAAAATATTGTATTTGATGAGCAAATTCCCCACCATAGTATTTTGGGAAAGATTGTCACTAAATTTGCGAATAAAACATTGTATCTTTATGAATATGGACTTTCTCATATATACCCTTTAAATACTTTAACTTATTATTTAGAAACGGTGAAGTAGAGAATAAGTCAGGAAAAAACAAATTTAAAATGGGGTGGTAATGAGGATCGCCCTCGTCAACTGCTATTCGGGATGCCCGACACCTCCTGGAATTCCTCCATACGGGGTGCTTGAGGTAGGAAGTGCCTTGAACCGCTCCGGGCACGATGTCCACATCTTTGATCGCCAGCTCGACATACGAGAAAGCATCAGTTCGTTTTGTAAGCGCCTGACAAAAGACAAGTATGATATCTACGGGCTTGGTGGGGTGACGTCCTGTTATCAGGAGGCAGTAGAAATCATCAAGTATCTTAAGAATCAAGACAAAAAATCTATCGTTATTGTGGGAGGGTATCTTTCTTCTGCATATAAGGATTTGTTGAAAAATGCACCTGTAGATGCGGTTGTGCATGGAGAAGGCGAGATAACCGCAGTCGAGCTTTTGAAAGCCTTTGAGGCGGGGAGGAATATTGATGATATCGATGGAATATCTTTTTGTAGGGATGGGAACGTTATCAAGACTAAAAATAGGGAGCAAATCGCTTGCCTGGACGATATCCCTTTTCCGGATTACAGCCTGATTGAGCTAGAAGGGTATTTAGTCCCGGGAGAAAAGGCGATGTACTTCAGATTTGATCCCAGGATTAAGGATTACCCGGGTAAAGAGATCGCTATCATGGCAGCAAGGGGGTGTACACATAACTGCACGTTTTGTTACAGGCATATGCGAGGTATGAGACAGCGCTCTCCTGGGTATGTCTTGAAACATATCAAGTTTTTGCAGGAACGATATGGAGTGGACCTGTTTAGAATCAGCGACGAATTGACCATATCTGATTCAAAATGGGCTTACGAGTTTTGTGAATTGAAGAGGCGAGATAATTTGGAATTTCTTTTCCGAATTGAAGCCGCCCGGGTCGATATGATTGATGAAAAAATGTTAGTAGCGTTAAAAGATGCTGGCATGGTTGCAATAACTTTTGGTATTGAATCCGGAAGCCAGACTATGCTGAATAAAATGAGGAAAAATAGCAGCGTGGAAGAAAATCTAACCGCCCTCAATCTTTGCGCAAAACTTGGACTTCAGACAACACTTTCTATGATTGTGGGACTGCCAGGTGAGAACTTCAAAACAATACGTGAAACGGCTGCCTTTCTTAGAAAATGTCCACATACGGCTCCTAACATTCAGGAAACCGAATATGACGACATGTCCGACATTAGGATTTTCAGTCCAGTGGCCTTTCCCGGCACGACGCTTTATAAGCAAGGTTTGGCCATGGGCATTATTAAAGGTGAACATGCTTACCTTTGCTCTCTCTATGACAATATGACCATGCGTTCCTATAATTTCACCGGCTATCCCCGAAAAATTTATAAATGGTGGATAGATTATCTGTACTTTGTATATCGAAGCGCCTACTTTCGTGAAAGGAAGCACTACCGACAATATCTCTGGATGTTATTTAATCTAATAGTATTGACTATTACCCCTGAGGTGTTCAGGAAATCTCGGGTTTTTAAGCTCGCCGGGGAAGGTCTGAAGCGGTTCGCTGGTATAAATAGAGCCAGATACAAGCAATACAATATAGTTTGATAAAATTTGCTCTGTTAGAATAGTAAATGTAAACGAAATTATTATTTTAACGAAAGGACATTTGGGGATAGAATCCCCGAGCGGATTCTTTCCGATTATTTAGAAACGGTGAAGTAGAGATGGGTTTTAGAGATTACAAAAACAAAAGAATTATAGTCACCGGAGGCAGCGGCTTCATAGGCAGAAAATTGTCGGAGAGATTGGCATCTCTAAGTGCTCACGTATATAACTTGGATTTGAGCGCTCCTTTATTCTGTGAGAATTCAAATATTATTTTTTATCAAGTTGACTTAACGAACGAAGAGGGTGTATTCAATGTGGTAAAATCAATCGAGCCAGAAGTAGTGTTTCACTTAGCTGCCAATATAAGTCGGGCTTCTGAATTTGATATGCTTTACCGTATGATTGATACTAATTTGGTTGGGACAGTTAATTTATTTAATTGCCTGAGACAGGCTACTTCTCTTCAATCAGTGATTGTTGCGGGAACTGCTGAAGAGTACGGAATTAATAAAGTGCCATTTAGAGAGAATTTAAGGGAAAACCCAACTAGCCCTTATTCCTTTTCCAAGGTTTGTGTCTCTCACCTATGTAGATTGGCATACAGTCTTTATGAGATACCAACCGTTGTTTTGCGAGCTACACTGGCTTATGGTCCAGGTCAAGGAGAAGTGATGTTTATTCCTTCTCTAATAAAATCCTTATTGCGAAACGAAAAATTCTTGATGACAGCCGGCGAGCAAACTCGTGATTTTCTATTCATAGATGACCTAATCGAAGCCTATCTTTTGGCAGGGGCAAGTGACTCCGTTGGTGAAATCTTTAATATCGGTTTTGGAAAGAGCTATAAGATTAAAGAAGTTGCTACAAACATAGGTGACATCTTAGGCAAGAAGCATCTATTATCTTTTGGAAGTATTAGCTATAGAAAATCGGAGATAACGGACTATCAGATTGATTTTTCAGAAGCCCACAAGATTCTCCATTGGACGCCTAAGGTGGATATTGCTGAAGGTCTACAATTGACAATAGAAGGATTTAAAAAGGATGAAATATAAAATTCATTTTCACTCCGATTGTTATTTTTTTGGAGGATGTGAAAATATGCTTTCCATCCTCTTTAGTAATAAGAAAATCCGTGATAATTTTGAACTAAGTTTTAGTTATGGATACAGTAAAGAATACGAAGAAGGTTTGAATAACAGGGTTAAGACTTATATTAAGAAATACCCTATTAATACATATCTGGATTGGAATAGATGCGAATCAAAAGGACTTCGATTCCTTTTAAGTATTTTTGATAGACTGCTTAAATATATCTTTTTTATGATTAATATTTTTAGGATATACCAAATAATAAAGGAGGAAGATCCAGACATTATACACATAAATAACGGTGGATATCCCGCTGCTTATTCATGTTCTGCGGCTGTTTTTGCAGCCAAGCTTGCGGGTAAGGATAAAATCATATATGTGGTTAATAATATTGCGGTTCCCCGTTCCTCAATTAGTAGGAAACTCGATTTTGGGATAGATAGGTTCGTGTCAAAGAATGTTTCCAAGTTTGTAACCGGTTCAAGTTATGCAGGGGAAAGATTAAAGTCAGTATTGAAATTTAATGATGCTCAATATCTGAGGATACCTAATACTATCTTTCCAAGAAGTAATGATGAAAGTAAGGAAGAGACACGTAAAAGATTTGGGGTTGGAATTGACGACATTTTGATAGGTAATGTTGCTTTATTTGAAGAACGGAAAGGACAGAAATATGTTATCGAAGCATTTAATGAATTAGCTAGAGAATTAGGGGGAGAATTGAATTTAAAGCTGGTCCTTGAAGGAAATGGATCAACCAAATCTGAAGTTATGCAGTTAGCCAAAATCTATGATTTAAATAGCAAAGTGCTATTTGTAGAAGAGAAAAATATATATAACCTTTATAGCTGTCTTGATTTGTTTGTATTACCCTCCATTGCATATGAAGACTTTCCTATTACCATATTAGAAGTAATGAGCCTTGGTAAACCGGTAATAGGCACAAATGTTGCCGGGATCCCAGAGCAAATTGAGAATGGTTGTAATGGGTACATAGTAGAACCCAAAAATGTTGGCCAGTTAAAAGATGCAATGAAAAAAATTGTCACTAATAAAGATTTAATGGAACAAATGGGAAGGAGAAGCCAAGAAATCTTTAGATCTAATTTTGCAGAAGATATCATTATTGATAAATATATTAACTTATATAACTCTCTATTAAATGTTAGGAGATAATAGTATGGAAAAACCAGAGGTTGTAATCTTATGCGGTGGCAAAGGTTCCCGGTTAAGCGAAGAAACAATTCTTAAACCAAAACCTATGGTTGAAATAGGTGGCAGACCTATACTGTGGCACATAATGAAAATTTATTCCTATTATGGATACAACAAATTTATTCTTGCCTTGGGCTATCAGGGCGAATATATTAAGGAGTATTTTTATAATTATAGAATTCTATCAAGCGATTTTACCCTGATGATGGATCCGGATAGATCCCCCCAGATTCACAATGTGCCTGAACATAGTAACTGGGAGATTACCTTCGTGGATACCGGAGTAGATACTTTGAAGGGTGGAAGAATAAAGCATCTGGAGAAATATATAACATCTAATAACTTCCACTTAACCTATGGTGACGGTGTTGCCAACATAGACATTGATAGGTTATACGATTTTCATATTTCTCATAATAGTATTGGCACGGTAACGGCAGTAAGACCCCCCTCAAGATTTGGGGAGCTGGCATTATCTGGTAACAAGGTGGTTAAGTTTGAAGAGAAACCACAACTCGGAACGGGAGTAATTAACGGTGGATTTTTTGTCTTCAAAAAGGAATTTATGCGTTATTTAACACCTGATGTAAACTGTGATTTTGAGTTTGGTGCTCTACAAAAACTAGCTCGGGATGGAGAGCTACAAGCCTATAACCACACAGGATTCTGGCAGTGTATGGATAATATTCGTGATAGAGATTATCTAAACAAATTGTGGGATAATAATGAAGCGCATTGGAAGGTGTGGCAGTGACTGATTTTTGGAAAAATAGGAATGTCTTTATAACCGGGTGCACCGGGCTTCTTGGTTCACATTTAACTCAGTTACTTGCTGACCAGAAGGCAAATGTTGTTGGTTTAGTTAGGGATATAGTCCCAAAATCGAATTTAATTCAGACAGGCGTTTACGATGAAGTGAATATAGTCCGAGGCTGTGTCGAGGATTTTTTTACAGTAGAAAGAGCGCTTAACGAATATGAAATTGATACGGTTTTCCATTTAGCGGCGCAGACAATAGTAAGCATAGCCAATAGAAATCCACTTTCTACTTTTGAGTCAAATATAAAAGGAACTTGGTGTGTATTGGAAGCATGCCGAAGAGTACCTATCGTTAAAAGAATAGTGGTGGCATCAAGCGATAAAGCGTATGGTGAGCAGGAAAAACTTCCTTATGAGGAAACAGCACCTCTGAAAGGTTCACACCCGTATGATGTATCAAAAAGTTGTGCTGACCTCATAGCATATGCATATTACAAAACTTATAAACTTCCAGTTTGTGTCACCAGATGCGGTAATTTCTACGGTCCTGGCGATTTAAATTTTAATAGGATTGTTCCCGGAACAATACGCTCGGTATTAAACAATGAGCCGCCAGCAATAAGAAGTGACGGAACCTTTGTTCGAGATTACTTCTATGTCAAAGACGCTGCTTTAGCCTATATGCATTTAGCCGAGAGGATGGGTGATACTAAGATTCATGGTGAGGGATTTAATTTTTCCAACGAATTGCAAATTTCCGTTTTGGAGCTAACCGAAAAGATATTGAGGCTAATGGGTAGGACTGACCTGAAACCTGTAATTTTGAACCAAGCTGAGAATGAAATAAAACATCAATACTTGTCTGCCCAAAAGGCAAGGGATTTGCTGGGGTGGAAACCAAAATATGACCTTGATGACGCTCTAAAAGAAACCGTTGAATGGTATACAAAATTTTTACAAGGTTAAGGTGACAGAGATGATTGATGGTGTGAAGCTAAAACCCTTAAAGAAGATTTGTGATGAACGCGGAATGATAATGCATATGTTAAGGTGCGATGACCCTGATTTTGAAAAATTCGGGGAGATTTATTTCTCGGTAATTTATCCTGGGGTAGTTAAAGGCTGGCATAATCATAGAGAAATGACTCTTAATTATGCTGCGGTATCCGGTATGATAAAGCTCGTTCTTTATGATGAAAGGGAGGATTCCCCCACCAAAGGAGAACTACAGGAAATTTTTATGGGGGAAGATAATTATGTATTAATAAAGATTCCTCCACGTGTCTGGAATGGTTTTAAGGGAATAGGTACAAAACCAGCAATTGTGGCTAATTGTGCTAGTCTCCCGCATGACCCAGATGAAATAAATCGCCTTGACCCATTTGATAACCATATTCCCTACGATTGGTCAATAAGACACGGATAATTAAAAAGGATTTATAAAAATGAGGATTCTTGTTACCGGTGGATTTGGGTATTTAGGGAGTCATGTTAGTAATTATTTTGCAAGTAAGGGGCACGAGGTCAGAATATTATCAAGGACAAGTCATCCAGAATTATCAGAGTGGAGCAAGCAATTTAAAGTAATAACCGGTGATATTTCAGATTATTCCTCCATTGAAAATTGCTGCCAGAATATAGATGTCGTTATTCATACCGCTGCTTTAAATGAGGTGGATTGTAGAACAAGACATAAAGAAGCGCTACTTGTTAATGGGTTGGGGACCATAAATTTATTGGAAGATGCATACCAGAATAATGTGAAAAGGTTTATTTATTTTTCAACATTTCATGTTTATGGAATACCTAAAACAGATGTTATTATCGAAGAAACACTGCCAGACCCAGTTAATAATTACTCTATTACGCATCATCTTGCCGAGAGGTATTGTCGCCAATTTGAAGTTGAGAAAAAGGTCAAAGGTTATATACTCAGGATATCTAATGGTTACGGAGCTCCTCTTTTCAGAAGTATTGAGAGATGGACTCTTGTTTTAAATGATTTATGTTCTATGGCTTTTGTTCAAAAGAAAGTAGTTCTGAAGTCAAGGGGAACACAGGAGAGGGATTTTGTTGGCATAAGAGATATTCTACAAGGGGTGGAAATTTTTGTCGGAAGGAACATAGAAGACCAAGGTAATAATGTATACAACCTGGGTGGGGGGCAAAATGTTTCCATAATTTCTCTAGCGAACGCTGTAGCTGAGGTATATAAGGAGAGATATAACGAAAGCATTAAAATAGAAATCCCCGAGGATGCTGCCGAACCGGATATAAAAGTACCTTTCAAATTTTCAATCGACAAGATAAGGAAACTTGGCTATCAACTGACTTCGGTTATAAAAGAAGAAATCCATAACATCTTTAGGCTGTTGGAAGGCTGAGATTTTCATGAAGGTAAGTGTTATTATTCCAACATATAATCGTGCCCATATGATAACTGAAGCCATAGATTCAGTGTTGAATCAGACCTTTAAGGATTTTGAGTTGATTATCGTGGACAATTACTCCAGTGATAATACAGAATCTGTAGTTAAATCCTATGCTGATGAGCGGATTAGATATTTTAAAAACCAGAACAACGGATTAGTTAGTATAAATAGGAATTATGGTATTCAGAAATCTGGCGGTGAATACACCGCCTTTTTGGATGATGATGACCTGTGGTTACCGGAAAAGTTAGAAAAGCAGGTTGAACTTTTAGACTCAAGTAAAGAATTAGGATTAGTCTATTCTGATAGCTATGTGGTTGACAGTAATGGCGATTTAAGAGAAAACACCTTTTTTTATGACATGAAGCCATTTAGGGGGAACGCTTTTAATGAATTACTTCAAGGCAATTTTATCCCTACTTTAACAGTTGCCATTAGAAGGGAAGTGCTTGATAAAGTTGGGGTGTTCAATCCGGGATACAAGATATGTCAAGATTATGACCTATGGCTAAGAATAGCTGAATATTATCCTATTGACTTTATAGAGCAACCCTTAGCCAAATATAGGGTTCATAGTGAGGGCGGCTCTCGAAAAAATGCTATTCTCTCGTATCAGGAAGTCCTTCAAATAACAGAATACTGGCTGAAGAGGACCCCAGGGCTGAAAAGAGAATTAGGTGGTAAAATCAGACGGAAAAAGGCTCAAATATATCGGGCAATGGTCTTAACCGCAATAAGCCATATTTATAGAAACAAAAACGCAAAATCAACAAGAGAATTTGGAAGCCTAGTAAAATATTTACTGCTGCCAAAGCATTAAGAAGGGCAGGGTTAAGGTATCATATTAAAGAAAGTCGAGGGACAAAAGGGAGTAATGAAGATAATTTTGGTCACCGGCGGGAGCGGCTTCTTAGGCCGACATCTGATACGAAGATTGCTTTATGAGTACCAAGATATTGAGGTTAGAACAATTTCTAGGAGTGAGAATGCTATCCGCAGGCTGCTTGGAGAGTGCCATAGTGAAAGGCTGATACCTATTGTTGGCGATATAAGGAATGTTGACAGTTTAAAGTATGCGGTGAGAGATTGTGATACGGTAGTGCACCTAGCGGCGATGAAGCATATCGACCTTTGTGAGATGTATCCTATTGAAGCTATCACAACAAATGTTACTGGAACTAAAGATTTATTGGACTTGTTTAGCGGGGATACATTCATCGGGATGTCAACAGATAAAGCTATAGAAGCTACTAGTTGCTATGGCGCTACAAAAATGCTAACGGAGAAATTAATCTTAGACCAGGCCAGGAAAGAAAAAGGTAAAAGGTATATAGTAATCAGAGCAGGAAACATATTTGGCTCAACTGGTAGTGTTATAGAAAGGTGGAAACAGCAGATACGTCAAAATAATGAGATAAGCATTACCAACCCTAAGATGACCAGGTTCTTTATTAATGTGGAAGCCTTGGTCGATTTCATAGTAGAGACTATGGAAAGTGGGGAAAGTGGGAATATTTATATTCCATATCAGAAAGCAGTAAAGCTGTCTGATTTGGCTAAGGCAACTATCGACTTCTATGGCAATAAAGCGACTAGCGTGAAGCTCAGTGGGGCACGAGTTGGAGAAAAGCTGCATGAGCTGTTATTCATTGAAGGGGAGAAGGTTATTTCTTCTTTAGATAGCAGTCGTTCACAAGATTCGCCAAGATTGAGTGCGGAAGAAATCAAGAATTGGTTAAGGGAATTAGACAAAAATATGGAGTGAAACCTAGAGACCGACCGCCGCTATCGGTGTGAAGAGGATCGATAATGCCGCCCATTAAGATCGACATGGGAAATCCCGGTTTACATTCCAGTCCTGGAGCTGGCCATTACAAGCCAGATATGATATGGGGCATTAGATGAAGCGAGCCATTATCAAAAGGCTAATGAAGCTTTTAGAAAGGGTGCCAAGCAGCGATTGTTACTCTTTGAATGAAATCTTTCGTCATAAATCTTTTACATAAGGTAGTAGTCAAGAACGGGAAATGATCATGCTGAAGTCAAGCGAGGAGGCATACTTAAACGAGTCTCAGTACCATTCATTTGGATCAAACTTTGATTTAGACTTAGCCGTGCTTCTAAAGGGTAAAACAGTGCTCGATTTAGGCTGCTTTACTGGAGGGCGAGCGGTTGCCTGGGTTGAGTGCTGGCAACTAGATAAAATATACGGTGTTGATATCCGAGATATTTTTATTGAAGCGGCACGGAATTTTGCCGAGAGGAAAAATACCAGTGCTGAATTTGTCTGCGCCAAGGGAGAGAATCTGCCTTTTAAAGACGGAGTATTTGACGCTATCATCAGCTCTGATGTATTCGAACATGTTCAGAATGTAAAGCAAGTCTTGGTTGAATGCCATCGTGTTCTAAAGAAGAGGGGAAAGTTATTTGCAGTTTTCCCAAGCTATTTCCACCCGATAGAACATCATTTATCGCTGGTAACGCTAACTCCTTTCATTCATTTTTGTTTTAGTGGGAAAGACTTGATTGCTACCTATAATGAAATCATAGAGGAAAGAGGGGATGAAGCAAGTTGGTATAAACGTCAAAGCCCCAATTTACAGCCATGGGAACGGTGCAACACAATCAATGGGATAACAAGCTGGAAATTTCGACGTTTGATAAAGAACAGCAATTGGAATATATATGCCGAATGTCATCCGCCACTGTGGCCTTCTATGAGCAAAAAGTATCTAGCCTTGAGTCCAATCAAGTATGCTATTACCCTGTTGGCTCCACTGCGTGGATTTGAAGAATTTTTGTCGGCGCGCACTGTTTATATTCTGGAAAAGCCATAAATCATACCCAACCTACACTCCAGCCTTAAGGAAATCACAAGTAATGGATTCTCTTCACTCAGTTACTTCCTCATCAGCTCTGGCCAACTTATTGTAAATGTCTAATATTTTATTGAAGCCACTGTCTGCTGCTATCGCTTCGGCTTCCCTCTTAAATTGAGTATAATTATTCAGAACCTCCTCTACTCTCTTAGTAAACGAATCTATATCGCGGTTCTTAAATAGAATTACCCCTCTGGGTCTGGGGCAGGCATCACTGGTAACTACCGGCGTTTTAAGATATAGGGCTTCCCTCACCGATAGGGCATCTCCATCCGTCACCGTTGGGCGCACAAAAATATCACTCTCCTGCCAGATAGGGTAGACCGGGTCAAGTGGTTCAGTAATAAATAGAATATGCTCATTCAAATCCCTTTCTCTAATTTCTTGGTTCAACTTATCAAAGTATTCTTCCTCTCCAATACTGGGTAAACAAAATACTATTCCCAGTTTGGGATACCTATTTTTTAGCCTGGCAATAAGCTCCACAATCATATCAAGCCCATACAAATCTACTCCGTTGTAGAATCTAATTCTAAAGGCATTTGCTGAAATCACAGGCTCATGCTCGCGAATGAAATCCCATACATGCTGGGGTACTTTTTTGTAATCGTCTTCCTTCACCGTAGGGGGAATAAAACCTGGAATGTTTGCCACTTTTTGTTGCTTAACCCCTAGAGATAGAATCAGGTTCTCAATCTTTTCATTATCTGCGATAATAAACGAGGTGTGCTTGATGGCGAATTTTATAATCTGCTTCCTGAACCAACTGCCCTCTTCTAGGGAGTCGTTTAAATCATCCCCGTGAATTGAGATAACCGTTTTTTTGCCCAGAAGTCCCATCAAGCCTATTATTACAGACATTTGCCAGCCATAATTATGATAGTGGATTACAGCCTCTTTGGCAAAGAAGAAATACTTTGGCAACCATTTCTTTAGATTCTTTATGTGTATAACATTTTTCTCCGGCAGTTCTCCCTGCCCCTCCAGATTATAGACGATACACTCGCATCCCCTTTTCTCCAGTTGCTCCTTTAGCCTCTGTATATGAATGGAGATGCCACCATAGGGTGGTGGATATGGTCCAATTAGGGCTATTTTCAACGGCTTGTTTTTCTTCATATTGTTCTTATCTGATAGGCTCAATCAGCATCGACCTATGTGGTAATCCCAATGACAGCTTCGCTTATCTATTATCGACTGCATCTGTCTTTTCCAATTCGATGGTCATAAACCAGCCAGCCTTATCAAAGCCAAGTAAACCAGCTAAAATATATGCCCCCGCACGAAGGGGGAATGGCTTATTCCAGAGGAGTTCATGTTTTGTCACCCTGGCACAAATATCCTTAATGTGAACTGGATAATTCGCTAGGATATTTCTTACTTCACGCATAGTAAAGGCTTTCGTCCCGATGCTTTCTGTGTGGTGATAGAGTACCCACGAAATGCTTCTAAAAGGTTTCCCACGAAGCAAACTAAAACGCAGATATCTGTACAGGGCGGAAAGAGACCGTCGGTTGTAGACCATTATTTTCATCTTGCCACCAATGCGTGTAACACGCAGAATTTCTTCTAACGCCCTAATAGTATCAGGTGTATGGTGTATGACACCCCAGGAATAAACTAGATCAAAAGTGTTATCTAAATATGGTAAATTTTCAGCATCTGCCACGCTGAGCCCTTCAGCCTTTAGTCCATATATATCAAGTCGTTTCCTTGCGTGTTCCACCGCTTCTTTTGTCAGATCTACGCCGTGTGCCTTTGCTCCAGCTCGAACCCATTGGATGAAGTCTGTTCCGGCTCCAATACCTACTTCTAGGATTTTCTGGTCTCGAAAACGGGTAAATTGGGCAAAAGGGAATATCTCAGGTTCGGTACTGTATCTGTACTCTTCAATTTCCTCAAAATATCGGCGGGAGAACTTTGTAGATGCGGCTACTTCGGTGCCACAGCTTTCCTGGTTCCAGTAATCGTGGACTTGTGTCTTCAAATCCCTTTCGTACATTCAAATCTCCTATTGCCTATATCATCCCCCAAACTCAATTGGCAGCCTTTGAATCAAAAACCGGTATTTCCCGCTCTGGGTGCGAGGAATGGCATCAACAAAGCGAATGCTTATCTCTACGCTTTCACCAAATCTTTCACGTAATGCCATTTTAATATGTTTAGTATCCTCCTCGGTATATGTATCCTTTTTCACGACACTAAAAACTACTCTCCCCTTTTCATCTTGATAAAATTGGAACTGCCTTACATTGTCAAAAGCAAAAGGTATTTGCATATCTCCCAACGGAATTAAGTGACCATCTTTGGCAACAATGAACTCCTGTAGTCTTCCTTCCACATTCTTTAGCAGCGGATAATTCCTTCCGCAGGAGCATCTTTCTTGTGTAAGTGTTGCCAAATCTCCGGTTCTGTATCTGATAAACGGCATTGCATAATTATTAAATCCTGTACCTACTATCTCCCCTATTTCTCCTTCGCGCTCCACGAGGCTACCATCACTTCTCACCAGCTCTGTAACCCCATATTCATTAAACATATGATACCTGCTGTCTTTTTCGCATTCCCCAGCCAATACAACCATTTCTGTATGTCCATACCAACTGAAAACTCTACATCTGAAAACTTCTTCTAACATCTTCCTTTGTGAAGCATACAGGTTTTCCGACCCGCACAAGATGGCTTTGATAGAGGGGATAGGCTCTATGCCATGCTCTTTCATAAACTGAGCTAATGTGGTTATAACAGATGGATATGCCTGGATGAATCGAGGCTGGAATTCATTGAGCTTTTTCACATATTTGAACAGATTCTCTTCTGTCATGTGATATGATGAGAGAATCAGTAATTTGTCAATTGGGCTGTACTCCCACCAAGCCCGTTTATTCCCTTCAAATCTTCTTACCACATTTCCCCTTAACATTGCACATTTGTCTCCGAACCTATATCCGATCCAGTCCCGCATTCGCGCATGAAAAGCCGTTTCCAGTGGAATAGTTACTCCTCTTTTCCAATAAAACCACAGTGGGATGCCTGTCGAGCCACTTGTAGTTGCGTACTCAAACCTCGATTTTGGTAAGTTCTTTGCCATTAAATCATCAAAATTATCTCTTACACCATCTTTGGTCAAGTAGGGTAATTTCCTCAGGTCATCAAAATCCTGGATATCCTTTGGCTTCAGCCCTCTTTCATCAAACACCCTTCGATAATAAGGAACATTTTCGCAGGCATGCTGCAAGAGTTTGCCTAGCTGCTGCATTTGATACTCTTCCAGTTTCTGCCGGCTCCACCACTGAGATTCCTGAAGGAAGGTGTAGCTCTCCCGGAACACTTTCCCATACCGAGTAGAGGGAGGGATAGCACCATAAAGGTACCTCAGGGGCTGCTTTATAGAATATGGCAACGACTCGGCAAACTTCTTCAAGTCCATGGCTATACTAGATCCTTATAGACCTTATGCAAATTTGAAACAAATACTCTTCTCTTTCGGTTTCTTCGAAGAGACTTAGACATCTCTATAAGGTCACGGATATGGTCGGGTTCGAGACACTTTTAATTTGCTCCTTTCCCTTGTTGACTATTATAGGAGGCCCCATACTTTGTGTGAAGTTTTTCAACGATCATTTCCATAACTCTGATTGTTTCCCTCCCTTCCTCCCCGGTTACAGGAGGTTGATGGTCGTTCACAATACTATGGACAAAGTTTTCAATTAAAATAGCATGACCGTACTTCAGTTTTCCCATCACCCGTTTAGAGCCGTTGGCTATAACACCTCCCGTTACTTGGTAGGCAATATTTGATAAATAACGAGCAAAAGCTGCAGGACCCATTGAGTCCTTGCTCCCCTGGCGAATTAAGAGGAGGGTTCCAAAATCCAGGTATAGGGTCTCCTCTGTGCCCAAAATATCAATATAGAAATTGCGGCGATTGCTAGCATAGGAGATAGCAATTGAGCTAACAGTTTCTTCTCCTTCCAACTCTATTCTGAATTCGTCAAATGGAGCCCATGGGTGTTCTAGAAAATTTTTGGCGTAGACATCCACTTTCTTGACCTTGTTCATCAGAGCTAGAGACATATATACGGCGTGAGGCCCTGTTTCCCCAATTAAGCCCCCAGGTAATTTGTGAATCCAGTGGTCTTTTTTCAATATCATCTGCTCTCGGGGGTCAGACATGAAGATTCGCATGCCGGTAAAGCTTCCGATAGCACCTTCGGTGACAAGCCTCCTGGCTTTAGGGAAGGGGGGATTAAAAAGCATATTATGAACTACACATAGTTTTACCCCATGCTTATGAGAGGCATCAATCATTTGGTCGCAGTCGGAGATCTTAAGTGCCATAGGTTTTTCGAGTAACACATGGCAGCCATGTTCTATTGCCTCTATTGCTAAGGGGGCGTGTACTTGCGGGGAGGTGCATACATCAATTATGTCCAGGTTCTCCTCTGAGAGCATCTGCGAGAGGTCAGAATATACCCCTGCTATGTCATACTTTGTTGCAATTTCTCTAGCTAGATTTTCATTTATGTCGCAGGCGGCTTGAAGAACGACATCCCTCTTTAATCTCATAAAGGCTGGTATATGTTGTCCCGCGGCTATTTCGCCACAGCCCACTATACCCACTCTAAGCTTATCAGACATTGTTACCTCCTTTCATCTCCTTTAGAAGTGTCACTTATCTATCTGAACGAGATCATAATGTTAGCCACTGGAATCCGCTAGCCTTTATCGCAGTACAAAGCTATTTGGCTGAGGACACCAGGCCTAACTCGACCAGACGTTGACCTATGTAGTCTCCGATAGCCATCTGCCCTTCGGCTGACAAATGAACTGAGTCGGTAAACCATGCCTCAGGGGGAACCAACATCTTGCCACCCCACTCCTCCAGGTCAATCAAAGGTATGTTTTCTTCGGTGGCTAGTAGCCTGATGGCATTATTATATTTGTCTGTCATGATAGCCAGCACATAAGCATTTTTGACGTTGCCCGGGAGATGCCCGATTCGCAATGCCTCTTCCGTCGGCTGCTTGTCTACAGAAAAGAGTCCTGGTAGCGTTACTAGAACTGGCTTTATGTCCTTCTTCGAAAGCTCTTCCACAATCTCCTCCACCTCAGATAAAAAAGATGGCCTGTAAGACGAGGTGTATCGGGAAGCTTCTTCTGTGAGGCTACTGTAGTAATGGTCACTATAGCTTAATCTTCCGCCTTCTATTTGCACATCGGGCTCCGGATGAAAATAAGAATTATATAGTTTCTGAAGGCCACGGATAATATATGATCTTGGCCGGAAAGTATCAGCGTAGAGGTTGTTCCAACCGATGTAGATAATCGCTATGTCGGGCTGAAAGCTCATAAAGTAATCGAGACGATATAGCACATTGTTAGTGGTATAGCCCCCAACACCAGCGTTTATCACCTCAACAGAGACCCCTTGGCTCCGTAAATATCGCTCCAGTGTTCTTGGATATGAATACCGATCATAATAGAAACCATAAGTACACGAATTGCCTATGGGCATTATTCGCACGGTATTCGGATCCTTAGATTTCTCTATATCCGGCCCCTTAAATCCAAATTTGTTGACCTGGAAGATGATGTCATCAGGCCCGTAGCCGTATTCCCGGGCTCCCTCCTCAATTAAGGCAGCACCTAGCTCTTTTCCCTCCTGTCGTTTCTCTTCCACTAAATCAGAGACGGTTATCTTGTAGCCTGGCCTCAAAATCCTGAGCTTATCGTTTTGGGGGTCAACCATCTCGTAAGAATTTAAGGCAGTTTCATCTACTGAATGAAAGGCTACATAAGCCCTCAGGCAGCCCTCCAAGAGAATCGTGGAAAGAAGGCCTACAACAAATATTAGCAGCACTGTCTTAAGTGATAGTCTGTGTCCGCCTTTTCTAACGGCCATAATGTGCCTTACATAAGATGGACTTCAACTCGAATGAAAGTAAAGCTTTGCGCCTTCTATCACTAGATATTCAATCCCATAATTATTCTTAAAAAAGTGAATATATGAATGGTGCCACCACAGTACCTCCCAGAGCCAACAAAAAACCTAATAATACTAAAACGACTACCATTGGAATTAACCACCAAAGTTTTCTTCGCCAGAGAAAAACTATTAGTTCACCTAATATACCAAACTTAAACACAAAACTTTTTATCGCTCCCATCTCTGCTCCCTTTCAATCAAATAGTAACAGCTCTATTTTCTTATAACAAAATTTTCCAGGACTAGCACATCTATTCCACTTTTACTGAAGGTATTGAAGGCGTTGGCTGGCGAAGCTACAATTGGCTCGCCTCTCAGGTTAAAAGAGGTATTCAGGAGCACCGGTACTCCTGTTGCCTCGCCAAATTTCTTCACTATTTGATAGTAACGTGGATTCCATTCCTCTCTGATTGTTTGGAGTCTTCCTGTTCCCATGTGGTTAACTGCGCTTATGCTTTCTGCCCGGTTCTCTTTCAATGGCAGGACTAAAAGCATGTACCTTGCCGGAAATTGCTTTGCCGCCTCATCACCATAATAGAAAAAGTCCCTTGTATTTTCTTCTAGTATAACTGGCGCAAAAGGTCGGAAAGGTTCGCGAAACTTGATCTTTATATTCACTAAATCCTTCATCTCTTCACTTCGCGGATCTGCCAGAATACTTCTGTTACCAAGAGCTCTCGGGCCCCATTCAAACCTGCCCTGAAACCAACCCACAACTTTTCTATCTATAAGGTTATCTACCAATCTATCTAATAGCTTTTCATCGTCAGAGAAGTATTGATAAGAAATATTATTGCTGTCTAGAAATCCCTTAATCTCACTCTCGGCGTATTCTTTCCCCCAATAAGCATGCTCTAAGACAAAGGTTCTTGGCTTTCCCAGCAACCCATGATAAGCGTATAGTGCGGCACCCAAGGCACCTCCTCCATCTCCCGCTGAGGGCTGAATGAAAAGCTCTTCAAAAGGAGTTTCTCGCAATATTCTTCCATTAGCCACTGAATTTAAAGCAACTCCTCCGGCAATACAAAGTTTTTTCAATCCCGTTTCTTTATGCAGAGAATTTACCAATTTGAGTAGAACTTCCTCTGTTACTCTTTGGATACTGGCGGCGATATCTGCATAGTGTTCATTCTCTCGGCAAAGTCCGCTATAATTCGACGGTTTTTCGCCAAAGTAAGAAGGGAATCTCGTGTTAGAAGTAAAAAAAGGCATCTCAGGCACTCTTGGTTCACCAAATAAGTCTTCAAATTTACTATTGAATGTCCTTTCGTCAGAATAGTGATAGGAAAAATAGTCCATATTAATCCAGAAAGAGCCATCATTAGCTACCTTGATAAGATTATCGTATATTTTGTCAATGTACCTTGGCTTTCCATAAGGCGCCATTCCCATGACTTTAAATTCTCCTTCGTTAACCTGGAAACCTAAAAAGGCAGTAAAGGCGCTATAAAGAAGGCCAAGAGAATGGGGAAACTTCATTTCCTTAAGCAACCTTATATCCGTCCCTTTCCCTATGCCCATGGACGTGGTCGTCCACTCTCCGACTCCGTCCACTGTAAGAATTGCTGCTTCTTCAAAAGGAGAGGGATAGAAGGCACTGGCAGCATGGGAGAGGTGATGCTCTCCGAAAAGAATCCTGTTGTATTCAGTCCCTACTTTGCCTCTTATGATACTTTTCACCCAAAGTTTATCTGAGAGCCACGGTATCATTGCTTCTCGAAAAAGGTTCCAGGATTTAGGAAAAGTTTGGAAGGTTGTCATCAAAATACGCTCGAACTTAAGAAACGGCTTCTCATAAAAGACCACATAATCCAAATCCCTTCCCGATATTCCAGCATAGTCTAGACAGAAATCTATCGCATTCTCTGGAAAATCAAAGTCGTGTTTTATTCTGGTAAATCTTTCTTCTTCTGCAGCCGCTATTAGTTTCCCGTCTTTCAATAGCGCGGCAGCGGCATCATGGTAGTAACAAGAAATACCTAGTATATACATCAGAATTGCCGCCTGAATTGCCCTAAGCTAATCTCAGTTCCCATCTTGAGGAGCCAGTGAGATTCGGTGCTTCGGTATCTTATCCCTAGAGGATCAGAAAACATTTTCACAGCTAAGGCGAAGGGTGAAACTAGGATGAAAAAGAACAGGGAAAGAACTATCCTACTTTGAAAGTTACCCGCCCTTTTAGAGAAGTTTCCCCAGCTTTGCCACAGTTTCCTGAGAGGGTTCATTGCAGTTACTATCTGACCTTTGGTGATTGAAGCCTTTTCTTCAGGCAATTTTCGGGGCCAGACAGCTAATACTCCTATTAGGCTACTTAAGATTACCCACGCTAGAATCACAAGCCACTTATTTAAGTCGAGAGCTATCCTGGAGTAAATGGCTCCTGCCCAAATGACCGATATTAGAATCAAGTCAATGATTTGTGGCTTTAATTGGACAGATTTTCCAGCTTTGCCCGCAGCTCCAACAGAATAACCGACTAAGGACAAAAGAATTAGCACTATAAAAGAAACAGTTTCCATTTCGAAATTGGTTCCTTTTCCCTCACCCTACCCCTTTTAGTATACCAGAGCGTCCTTTGTTTGAGTAGGTCATTACTTCCTCCAGAATATATTAACCGCTTGCCCAAGTTGCATTATTGCTAATCTCAATAAGTGCTTGCCGGATTTTCCCCAACAGCACCTGCTGAGTATAATTCTTAATGATTTTTTTCCTGGCTCTTTCTCCCGCTTCTTTGGCAGAATCCAGATTCTCTATAACATAGCCTAATACTCTTTCCAGATCATCTTCGTCTCCGGGTTTAGCCAAAAATCCATCATACCCATTTTCAATAACATTTGAAGTTTCATCTACGGCCGAGATAATTGTGGGCAGACCCATTGACATATACTCATAAATCTTTATCGGGTTGGCGGCTCTGTTCACGGCGCAATCAACTTTTGGGGAACAGGCAATATCAAACGCTGAGAGGTAGCCGGGCATGAGCTCGTGAGACTGAGGGGGGACGAAAATAACCCTTTCCTTGAGCCCCGGTTCATTGGCAAGCTGTAGTATGTCGTCTGAGCCTGGCACATTTCTCCCCCCAACTAGGACTAATTTGGTATTATTATACCGCTTGGATAATCTCTTGAATGCTTTAAGGAGAAACGGTAACCCTTCATCAGGTGCGAAAGCTCCAGCATACCCAATTACAATCTCCTCATCACCTATACCTAATTTTTCTCTTATTTCCATCCTTCTCAAAGTGTCTTTTTGAAAAACATCGGCATCTATAAAAACAGGAACATATACTGCCTTTTGGCAACCTATCCTCTTGGCTTCCTCTTCTAGAAATCGGCTTATGGCGAAAACAATGTTTGAATTCTTTAATACGCTATTATAAATAAATCTGGGTGTGTCAAGATCTTTAATATCCATATGGTCAATAACAAAGGGTTTGTTAAACATTTTAGCCAAGACAAAGGCGGGGAGACCAGAGGCTATGCCTGGTGAATGAGCTAGGATAATATTACTTTTCTTAATGTGCCTTAGACCATATACAAAAATCAGTCCAAGGGCAAGCACCTTAAGGAATTTCGGCGAGGTCCTTTTAACAGAGACCGTGGTTATATTTAAGTGGTTATTTATTTGCTCATGGGATACGCCGAATTTCTCTGCTGGCAGGTAGGAAATCAATTGTGTGTTGGCTTGGAGCTGCCCCAGAACATCTATCATATTTTTTAAGCGTGCCCCCCCTTCTACACCCCCACGCAGGGCGCAGGGACCAAAGTACAGGATATTAGGTTTTGTTATTTTCATACGCTTCTCATTGCCAGTTATTACTTTTCCATATAGCTCACCGGTTATTTCCGGCTGGGCTTTCTGGCTAAGGCACCAATACCTGGGCTCCACCGTTATTATAGATTAGATTTGCACTGTTTAATATCCTAGATAGCCCCGGGATAGCATCAAAGCTGATGTGGGTAAACTTTATGTGTTCCCCATGGGTTATCTTGGCTACTGTTTCGTTCTTCTCTATGTTCCAGGTCCTGAGGTAGATGTAAGCATTCTCCGGCATCGGTTTGTCATCCGATGGAAGTCCGGCTAGCCGACCATAAAACATATTCATTAGAAATAGGTTGGCGTAGCCATCGGCACATATCACACTTTCATCGTCTACTATCTCAGATAGCCATTCCATCGCAGCGTATTCCCGGTTATTACAGGTCTTCATATCTACTCTATAGCTGCTCAAGGCTATAGAGGAGGGGGTATCAACAACATTATATAGCTCAGAATGGGTGATTTCAAAGATAAAGCCAGTATTGAATAAGAAATAGGGTATGAGTACCCCTAGGGCTAGAAATCTTAAATAAATTGAACTGGGGGCGCTGGAGTTAAGCGGTGGTGCTAGCCCCCCTTTGAATTTCAGCCGTGATAAGCTGGATTTTACTAGCCTGGACACACCCTGCCAGCTGGCTTCGCCACCTATGATGCACAGCGGCGAGAGGAGGAAGAGGGTAATCTGGTAGAACCTTTCTACCTCTAAATTGCCTGAGAAATAGGGTATAACTATACAGGCAAGCAGAATCAGAGCGCTTACCATAGTCAGGGCAACATACTCTGCCCTGAATTTGAGCCCCCTGGGTTTAAGCAGCAGCCTGAGGAAGCCAATGATAATAAAAAGTTGAGTGATATACTGGAAGATTCTAAACCCCCTCCCTAGTGTGGATACTGAGGCAAAGTCAGCCCCGGTAGCTGTTCCCACCAGGGATTCCCTTGCCATTGGGTTAAAGAACTCGCCGACATTGCTAAATAAATGCTGACTAATACCTACAATTGTACTAACTCCTGACCCACCGGAGGTATACATGTACCAGGCTAGGGTAAAGATGACACATAGACAAACCAGAGTGCCAGTAAGTATCGAGGTAGTGGGAGGGGTTGAAGTGGCTATCCCTGGGTTTGCCGGTGAGTCGTCAAATCTTGCGGTTAGTTTTCTCCAACAGGCGGCAATTGTCCTGCTTTTCATCAAGGTTAAAAGCAGCCAGCCGATGACAAAAAGGAAGGCGATAATATAGGCTAGCGCATAGTGAGATACTGGAAGTGCCATAACAAATATTATGGCTAGAGCTGATTTCTGTATCGGGGACAGCTTCCTGTCCACCATCAGTAATAGGAGCAGGGCAAAAAATAATTCGCCAACTTGTGTCCTGAGTCCAATACCCAAGAAATAGAGTACTGACATAAAGAAAAAGGCGGAAAAGAAGGCTCTTTTGCTGCCAATCTGCGCCTGATAAACATGGAATAGAGCTAGAGGCACCAGGCAGAAAAAGAGGGCATATATAATCTTAAATACCCACGCTGCGCCCATATTAAGTATTGCCGAATATATTGGAGTTAACATTACGATACTGAGTGCTGTATTTAGATTGCCCCATCTTGTTGAAAGCCAATATCCGTTTTGAGCCACGAAGTCCTGATAGAGGTATTCAGCCTGGATATCAGACCCTGTTATAAATGGAGAGGCTAGTGTCGATGTCGTATGATACAGGAGGGCAATAGCTACCACTACTATCGCCAGCGAATATGCTCTTTCAGGTATGAATTTGCCGAAGGCTACTAGGGCAACAGTAGCTGCCACGACGAGGATGAAGATAAGTAGCAAGGTGTTATCCTGGTAGTAGCTGACCAGAAGTGCCCCCAGGATAGCCAGAAGAGGCAGCAAGATAAGGAATAGAAAGGGTGGTGAGAATAAAGGAGGCAAAACGGATTGGCTTGGAGCCAGGAAGTCCTTCTCTCGCCAGTAGGCTATAGCGCATAGTATTAATATGATGATAGTTATAGTAATTGTCATCGGGTAAATAGAAATCGGCTTTGAGATGCCAATAAGCGGGTAAAGCATGTTCATAAATAGTCCCAGGAACATAACAAAGGCAAGGCTTAGGCCAACCGAATAAACAAGACTTTCTGCCATGCTTATGTTGTGGACTCTGAGGATTCTGAAGATAAGACTACCGGGGACAAGGGCTAAGAAAATAAAGCCAATAATTTGCCGGAGAACAGGAACATCAAAACCTAAGGCAGCCAGCCCTACTAATGCCACCATAGCGAATAAAATAGCCAGGACTACATAAAGGTATTTCTTAATTTCCAGATTGTTTAGCAACCTTGCTCCTTTAATAAATGACCTGGATATTTAGAATGTCCTCATACACCCTCTCTACCTGCTCAGCTATTTTCTCCCAGTTGAATCTCTCGCGCACTAACAATTTACCCTTTTCACCAAATTCTCGTCTCATTGTGTCATCACTCAGCATATGTAAAAGAGCCTGCTGTAGCTGCTCTTTATCATAGGGAACAACAAGCCCCGCTTGACCGTCAATTACATTGGCTATGCCACAGCGGTCGGTAGCTATTACTGGCGTGCCGCAGGCGAAGGCTTCAAGAAGTGTTACGCTAAATATCTCGTAAACTGACGGCAGAACATATACCTCAGCGCCAACATAGGCCTCCAATTTATCCTGCCCGTAAAGTGGACCGGTGAATAAAACCTTATCGCTGATTCCCAAATCAGTGATTAATTTCTTTAGAGCAGGTAAATACCCGTCATCAGGGCCAACAATTACCAGTTTAATATTGCTTAAGGCTTTGGAAAGGTCGGTAAAGGCTTGGGCCAGAAGGTCAAGCCCCTTGATTTGGTGTATCCTACCCAGATAGAGGATTATTCTCTGGTCACCGCCTAAGCTATACTTCCTTCTAAACTCTCCCCTCTCGGGCAGATTATCAAATACGGACAGGTCAATCCCGTAAGGAATAATCTCAATTTTATCCTCACTTACCCCCATGCCTTTATATTGCTCGGCTTCCATACTATTGCACGCAATCACCCTTGAGGCATCTTTTAACAATCTATATCCCCAGAGGTTGTCGTATACTTGTTTCAGTCTCTGCTTAGCCATTATTCTCGGAAGCGAGCCATGAGCCTGCAATACATAAGGCACAGCAAATCGTTCAGCATAATGATGCGCCACGATATTCTGGAAAGTGCGAAACTCATGCAGGTGAATAACGTCAAATGTTGCTGTTTGATTCGCCATCATGGGAATCATCGCCGGGGAGATGTGAATGGGGTATATCCATCCCAGCTTACCGCTCAGGCTCTTAAATTCGCAGACCTTGACTCCACGCATATCTATGGTTTCAGTTCGATACTTTAATTTCCTAGTCTTATTAAAGGCATCTGTGGTATAGATAGTTACCTGGTGTCCTCGGTCAAATAAACTTCTTGATAAGTTATGTATTAACTCTACTGACTCTACCGAGCTGCCTCCAATCCGAGAAAGGAAAAAATAGGGGATTACCTGAAGGATTTTCATGTTCTCTCCTCTAGCTTTAAGGCAAGCTTGCTACGTCTTAACCAGGCACCGTTTTTGTTCTTTCATAACAAACCCTTTCACCAAAATAGGGCTTTGAGCCTCCTTTGCCTGTGAAGATAAGCTGATGATTTTCTTGTTAACAAAGCTATAATTGCTCCCCCAGGAAGTGAAAAATTAACTCTTGGAGAGTGATCCGTGAGTTAAACACCTGTGTTAGGACTTCATGCATAATCTGAGAGCAGATATCACGTGAATGAACCTAAGGTGTAGCTTTTTAATAAGCAGTACCCCCGGCTTGCCCAACAATGTAGAGATAATACATGCGACTGCTAGAAAAGGGTAGCGTATAAGTGAGGGGTAGGAGCGTAATTCCCTTTGGATCCCATACTGATAGAACTTGGTGTATAGCCGTGTCATCTCTCTGCGGCTCATGGTGGGTAAGTTTAATACCGAGTCTATAACATAGCCCGTAGCCTGCTTATTGCTTATAAATCCCTCCTTTTTGCATACGTTCCATAGTTCGGTAAGAGGGTAGGGATAGAAGAAAGAGATGGCTACCCTATCAGGGGCTATCCTCTTGTTGACGTCGATGGTCTCTCGTACCATATCCGGCGTCTCGTAAGGCAGCCCAATCATGTTGTAGGCCATGGTCTTCATACCCAACCGACGGGCGGTTTCGAAGACCGTGATAATCTGCTTGTTGGTTATCCTTCGATTCAGGATCTTCTCTCGTAGCCACTCATTGCCAGATTCTACCCCGAAACTGACTTGAGTGCAGCCGGCTCGCTTTAGGTTCTCAAGTAAAGCCTCATCAACCGCATCGGCCCGGAGGTTGCACCCAAACTGCAGATTGAATCTCTCAGGATATTTCTCACGGAATTCAAGAATCCATTCTCGGTTCAGCCCTAGGACATCGTCGTGAAAGTTAAGCCACTTAATGGGATACTTAGACTTATTATACTCAATCTCATTCAACAAGCTATCCACACTCCTTACCCTGAAGTACTTACCCTTGCTTTTCTGTATTTCCCTCAGGGTATGATTACAGCAGTAGGTGCAACTGTAAGGACAGCCCCGGCTGGCTATGAACGTAAATTCACCCCCCGTGTCCTTCATTATGCTCTCGATATCGAACAAGTCATAATCAGCGTAGGGGAGGCTATCCAGAGGGTCAATGAGAGGCCGAAACTCGTTCTTTATTACTTCCCCTCCCCTTTTGAGCCACAGATTCTGTATATGCTCAATATCTCCACCCCAGCGGTCAGCGACATCCAAGAGTGGATACTCCCCCTCGCCACGACACACTATATCTATACCAGGAAGTGAGAGCACCTCGTCAGGGACCAGAGTGGCATGTATGCCACCGGCAGATAGTGGGGATGCGTGTTTCTTCCTTTATCCACCGTGACCAACGGTCAACATACCATATCTGATTGGTAGTAGCCGAAAAGCCTATAAGGTCGGGGACTTCCTTAAGGATAGGGCGCATAATGTCTCCCTTTGAGGGCTCCCTAAAGACGTGATGGAGAGAGACATCGTGGCCGTGTCGTTTAAGAACAGCGGTAATGGAAGCTAACCCGTGGTGTACCCCGGGGTAGAATGAGGTCGATACATCGGCGTAGATTAAGTGAATTTTCATAATAAAACCTTGAGCTTCAATCGAAATCGAGGGTGCCATTCACGCATTCTAGCGCTGCCATTATAACGTCCCTTCATCTCCTTTTCATGTGTCACTCATCTATCTGAACGAGATCAGGCTGGTACTCACCCAGTTATTCACTCCGGTATTTGCCATCTCAATATGATATGAGCATGGCAGTAAGTGAGTTCTCCAATTCCTCGCAGGCTGTAATGTCCTTACTAAACAGCTTTTGCCATTTCATCGTAAGCACTTATCAACCTAGCTTTCATTATTTCCCAGCCGTAGCGAGCTTCATATGCCGTTCGCCCATTCTCCCCCAGTGTGCGACGTAACTCGGGGTTATTCTTGAGACTCAGTATCGCTTCTTTAATTGCGGCAACGTCACCATAAGGGATAATGAGTCCGCACTTTTCTTCAGCAACGATTTTGCTGGCTGCCGTGCCTTCATTGACAATAATTGGCTTGGCACACATCATTGCTTCGAATAACTTATTGGGGCTGGCATACCTACTACTAGGTACCTTAGGGTCATAAAAAGCAAAGAGGATATCCGCGTTAAGGCTATTGGCAATTACCTCCTCATACGGTATCTGTCCGAGATACTGGAGGTTATGCAGCTTCGCCAAATTACGCTCAATAATCTCTCTACCCCGCCCTGTCCCAGCGATGGTCAAATTGATATCATCTAATTCCTCTGTAGCCTCTATCATCTCTCCCAATCCTCTCGATTTATCCAGGTATCCCGCGTAGAATATGCTTACCTTTGAACTGCGTTTTGACTCTGTCGCCGCATTAAAGCAATCCGCCGGGGAGTTATAAATATATTCGATTCGGTTTACTTTTGCCCCCTTAACCTGCTCATACCGGGACCTGTCAACCAAAAATAAGGCATCAACAAATCTAATTAAAAATTTTTCTGTAAAGGAGAACAACTTAATAATTATGCCTGGAACTTGCGGGGGCAAAATATCGGCATAAAAGTCATAAATGAAATAACAAAGCTTGGTTCTCTTTATCACCTTTACCAGTATTGCCGGGATTAATGTATCCAGATCACAAGCGTGGATTATATTTGCCCCACTCCTTAAGAGGAAAAGGAATTCATAAAGCCACCAGATTGGGAGATAAAACAGCAAACTCGGTTTATAGTACGGTGCTTTGAGGTTAAATCTATGAGTGTTATAACCGTTGTTTTTAGCACTTTCCTTCACCCTGCCTTCTCGCGCCCATACCAATAGGTCAACCGCATAACCACTGTCCGCCAGAGCTTTAGCTACCTTATTTACCGCTGGGTCTATTGCTCGGGAACGGACTATAGCTACTTTTATAGGTAATGCATCTTTCACTGCTATAATCCCAGCTTGTTTTGTTTCCCCATTTGGTTGGCTTATTAAAACCGGGCGCTGGCCTCTATTCTATCGAGATTTTCTGTAATCCAGTCGTAGGCTCTCTTTATTCCTTCTTTCATCTTCACCTTGGGTTCATAGCCCAGAACCCTTTTTGCCTTGGCAATGGAGGCTCGCCGGCGGCTGATTTTGTCCCAGTCTCTTCTAGGGGCAAATTCTATCCCACTTTGGTTACCGGTGATTTCATTTACCATATTGGCTACGTCTATAATTTTAGTTTCTGTCTCGGAGGCGAGGTTGAAAGCATCGCCGACAGCCTCAGGGACTACGCCCAGTAGTAATGTGCCGTCAATGATATCCTCGACAAAGGTAAAGTCTCTGGTCTCGTCACCCGTACCAGTGATAGTAAGCTTTTGTTTGTGAAGCGCCCGGTACATGAAGTTGGGAATCACGTTGCGATAGGCGCCGGGAATCTCACCGGGTCCATAGACGTTGAAATAGCGAGCTATGGCTATTGGTAGGCCATAATGGTTATAAAAGAAATTGCAATATAGCTCCCCGAGTAGCTTGGTAATTTGATATGGGGTATCTAGGTGGAGAGAAACGAAGTCCTCTTTAAGGGGAAGGGGAGCTTGACTGCCGTAAACCGAGCAGCCAGATGAGGCAAAGACAAATTTTCCCACTCTGGTTAAATGAGAGTATTGTAGAACCATTTGTGTGCCGAGCCCGTTAACCATAAGGTCGGTTTCGGGGTTATCCACCGAATTCTGGTTGGCAAAGTGGGCTGCCAAGTGAAACACAAAGTCAAGTCGCTCGAAGAATGCCCTTTTTAAGACCTCCTCATCCAGTATGCTTCCCTGGATAAAGACTACATTGGGGGCAGTAGGGATATTCCACTTCTCGGCGGCAGAGAGGTCGTCAAGAATAATAATTTTAGCTGCCTCTGCCTTGATTAAGGCTTTGGCGAGGTTTGAACCAACGCAGCCAGCACCACCGGTGATGAGGATGTTTTTACCCTTGTATTCGTCTAGATAATGTTTCAATTCGTTTCTCCTTTCCAGGTCAAAGGTAGACCTTCTTTGAAGGTTGTCTTTGGACTGTATCCGAGCATCTTCCGGGCTTTTCCAATATTAGCCCGACTATGTATGACCTCCCCAGCTCTGGGGTCGGCATGAATAACCGGATTTTCCTTGCCGCTGACTTGGTCAAGAATGCCAATAAGCTCTTCAAGGCTGGAACCTATCCCGGTCCCGATATTAAAAATCTCGCCCACGGCTGCAGGTTGAGTTGCCGCCAGGAGATTTGCGGCGACAACATCTTCTACAAAAATAAAGTCCCTGGTTTGCTTCCCATCCCCAAAAACAGTAAGCGGCTTTCCCTCCTTGATTCTGTTAATGAATATTGAGATGACATTGGCATATTCGCTCCTTCCCTGCCTTGGGCCATATATATTAAAGTACCTGAGTGAGACAGTAGGGACACCATGAACCTTCCAGTAGGCAAAGCAATATTTCTCAGCCGCTAGTTTGCTTACTGCATAAGGGGACTCTGGGTTCAGGGGATGCTCTTCATCAACGGGGAGATACCTGGCTTCCCCAAATATGGCTCCCGAAGATGAATAGACAAGCTTCTTGATATTTGAGTTCCAGCACGCTTCCAGTAGGTTAAGCATTCCTTTTATATTTACATCCATATCAAGGTAAGGGTCTTCTATTGACTTTATATTCCCGACATTGGCGGCTAGATGAAAGATATATTCAACCTCGCCCACCATATTCCTAAGAAGTTCTTTATCAAGGGTATCCCCCTTTACGAAGGTGATTCGGTCTTTGCTTTTTTCCAGATTTGATAACGAGCCTGAAGAGAGATTATCAAGCACGGTTACCTTATTCTCGGGAGAGAGCTTATCTACAATGTGGGAACCAACAAATCCTGCCCCGCCGGTGACGAGGATGTTTTTGCCCTTAAGTTCGTTTAGATGTTGCTCCATTCCGTTTCTCCTTAATTGCCTCCTCTAAGATCGTTTCTAGCTCGTGAGCTATCTTTTCGTAGCTGCAATTGTGCCTCACGTAGTTTAAGCCGGCGTAGCCCAGTTCCTGTTGACGCTCCGTTGACTTAAGCAGGGAAATCACCTCCCTTACCATATCAGCCGCACTGGTAGCATAAACCACCCCGTGAGACTCGCCGGGAAGCAAGGTTGTTATCCCGCGTAAAGCGGTAGCTACCGTCGCCTTACCACAGGCTATATACTGTACCATCTTGGCTGGGAAGATGTCCATGGTGGTATCACTGATAAGGAAAGTATTAATACATATTGTAGCTAGGTTTATATACTGAGGCATAGTCTGGTAAGGCTGAAAACCAGTTATTATAACCTGCCTCTCCAAACCCAATTCAGTGATAATTCGTTCCAGTTCTACGCGCTGAGGTCCATCACCAACAATAAGCAGTTTCGCCTCTGGAATCTCCTTTATCACTTGTGGGAAGTGGCGGATAAAGGCATCAAGCCCACTGAATTCAAATAGGGTGCCGATAAAAACAATAACCTGATCGCTCTCTTTAAGCCCCCATTTTTGACGAACCTCAGAGCAGTCAACAGAGGGACGGAATACCCCAGTGTCTATTGGGAAGGGAAGAAACTTAACTTTGGACTCGGCGGCACCCATACTGGCTACATATTTTGAGTATTGAGGGGTATTAGGTAGAACCGCATCCACCTTGGAATAAACCCTCTTCTCAAGAAGCCTGGTTACCGGGCGTAACGCAGGGTAGGGCACGAGTATGTTGAGTATATCTATAGACCTGAAAACTACCGGGATGTTGAATTTTCTGGCCAGATGGATAGTCTGTAATCCATTGGTAGGGACAGAGTAGAGCACAATAGCGTCAATGCCCTTCTCCTTAACAATCTTCTTGATTTCCAGATAATGGGTAACGGCGGCAGATATGCGGCTTAAACCAGGAATTTTAATGAAACCGGGGCGCCTTAAGCACACTGATGCATCAGGAAAGGCACGAGAAACTCCATCAACCTCCTTCGTCTTCAGGCTTCCCAGGTCAAAAAAACCGTGTCGATTCCAGGTATTCTCATAATCAATAGCAAAAACCTTGTGGCCCAGGAGTGCTAACGCCTCGGAAAGGAAATGTATGTCAAATACTACTTTAGTTAACCAGTCAACTTCGTGAATAAATAGGATATTCATTGGCGCCTCTTCGATGTAGGCCTTATATTCCCCAAGAGCATAGATAAGCCCCTGATACCAACCTTTAAATCTCCAATAGAGCTAGTGTGCCTAATTCGCTGCCACGGATAGGATGGGCGCAGATAGAACTCTCTATAGGCTCGCCTTGTCCAATACTGAATGTCATCTCTATTAAGTAGGCTGCTTTCAAACACAGGAGCTATATCTCCGCCAGAACCGGCATACACGAAGCTTTCCCAGGGAATATTATCATCCTTTCTGCCATCCAAGTATAAGTTGTAGAGTTTGGTTCCGGGGAAGGGGGTAGTAACAGAAAATTGGGCAAAATCGAGCTTTAGCTTCTTGGCAAACTGAATTGTCTGCCTGATGGTCTCAGGAGATTCTCCGGGAGAGCCAATCATAAAGTAACCTATGGTTTGCAAGTCAACCTCTCGGCTCAGGTGAACTGCTTCCTCAACCTGCTCCAGACTAATATCTTTGTCTAGAGTATTTAATATCTCCTGCGAGCCTGATTCTATACCATAGGCAATAGAGTAGCAGCCAGCTTGCTTGATATGGCGCAACAACTCTTTATCTACCAAATTGACTCTCGTCTCACACGTCCAATGTATTTTCAGCCCCCTTTTTATTATCTCGTCGGCTATAGCGTAGGCTCTCTTCTTATTCAGCGTGAAAACATCATCATAAAAGGCAAATTCCTTTATGCCAAACTTTCTCTTATGATAAGCAACCTCCTCAACCACCCTTTCCGGGCTTTGACCTCTAAACTTATTACCGAAGATAGGTTTTGAGCAATAGCTGCACCGGTAAGGACAGCCGCGACTGGTTATAATAGCGGCGAAGGGGAGAGACCGACCGTGAGGGGGATGTGGTTTATACCTTCGCCAGGGAAGCAGGTGGTAGGCAAGGAAAGGCAGAGAATCCAAGGCAATGTTTCTAGACCTTGCCGGATTACTGACCACCTCGCCATCTTTTCTGAAGCTAATGCCTGGAATATTGTCTAGTGGTTTTTTATATTCCAGAGCAGGAAGTAACTCAATAATAGTTTCCTCGCCCTCTCCCCTGACTAACAGGTCAATTTCAGGGGCAGTAACCAATGTTTCTTCGGGGAGTAATGTAGCATGGGCACCGCCAAGGACTATAGGCAAATCAGGGTGGGCTTTTTTCAGGTGATGGGCAATAGCTATAGCAGCATTTATAGTGGGGGTCATAGCGGTAAGTCCAATGATGTCGGCATCACTTACCAGTGGAACCACATCCTCCGGCTGGAGATTTAGCGCGTTGGCCTCCAGCATGGTTACCTGGTAACCCGCTCTCTCCAGCACAGCAGCTATTAAGGCTAGCCCCATAGGGGGCTGCGGGTATTGAGTCGATTGGGTAGGATTTACTAAAGCTACCTTAAACATTTTTCTCTACTTTAAGTCATAAATTTTCTTCATCCAGTCAATTGTTTTTGGTATCCCCTCTTCTAATGGGACCTTGGGGTCGTGGTTTAGGTCTCTTCTCGCCTTGGAGAAGTCCATATGCTTGACCCTAGTGGTAAAGGGTTCCGCCTCTTTATAGATAACCCTGGAGTCATCCTTGCCCAGATATTTGAGGATGAGGTCAGAGACATATTTAATATCATGCTCCCATTCCTCTTTGCCACCAACATTGTAGACTTCTCCCGGCTTGAAATTATCAATAATATTAGCGAAGGTGCGGCAGGTATCTTCAACATAGTCAAAAATGCGTTTGTGCCCCAGATAGACGGTATAGGACTCATCCCTTAGTGCTTTATAGATGAAGGCAGGTATTACACCACGGTAGGGGCTGTAGTGTTCGTGCGGTCCATAAGCGCTAACGGGACGGACCCTGACTGTTTCGGTGCCAAACATATCCGCTGAGTTTAATACCTGAAGTTCTCCCACCCACTTGGTCATGGCATAGTCATTCATCTGTTTTATGGGTATTTTGTCCATGACATCCTCGCTCATTACCCCATCATAATCTCCGTACACTTCAGCGCTGCTAAAGAAGATTAGCTTAAACCTCTTCTCTTCTTGAATCCTGATTATGTTCTTGGTGCCAATGGCGTTGGTCATCCAGAGATTCTCGTAGTAGTCCTCACCATTCCAGCGCCCATATTCAGCTGCCAGGTGATAGACATAGTCAAAGTTATGCTCTTCGAATATCCTACCAAGCTGCCGGTGTTTGCTGACATCGGAGCGAATATAATTTGGTCCCTCTGTATGCCCCAGGTCACAGACCCAGACCTCATGCCCTCTCCTCTTGAGTTCGGGAACAAGGTTTGAGCCGATAAACCCTAGCCCACCGGTAACTAGGATTTTAGTCATTTCAACTCCTCCTCTCAATAAAAGTTTTCAGAAGCTTCTTTCCGAATGGTTTTGGAATATCTCTGCCTTCTTTTTCAGCAATTTCTAGCCATAAATCAATAGCTACTTTAACCTTCTTTAAAGCTTCTTCCTCAGTCTCTCCAAAAGCTGAACAACCGCAAAGCTCCGGAACCGTGGCAATATACCCTTTGTCTTCCTGGCTATAAAATATTTCAATAGCATATTTACCGGCCATCTCTATTCCTCCAGCAAGTTGTAT
>SDBU01000862.1_pt1 | contig 44142 bp, 49 predicted proteins | sample 2277071 | NCBI WGS metagenome assembly SDBU01 (sample SAMN10397929, study PRJNA504765) | marine sediment metagenome | isolation source: marine sediment core GS08_GC12, 126 cmbsf | place: Arctic Ocean: Gakkel Ridge, Loki's castle | collected 2008
GCGTATCCTCCTGTGTTGGGAACGGGCGAATCTCATAGTTCACCCAGGGTACGCCGCCTTGTTTCATCCCTCAAATCCACAACTTCCGATCATATCTCGCCATTGTCACGATCGATGCGATGGGCTGCCAGAAGAAGATCGCAAAGAAAATCGTGGATAGCCAAGCGGACTATGTGCTGGCTGTGAAGGAAAACCAGCCGAAGCTGCATGAGGCCATCAAAGATATCTTCAGTGAGGATCGCGAAGACGACTTGTTACAAATGCAAGTTCGGCAACATGAGACGTCCGGCAAGGGGCATGGACGCGAAGACGAGCACTGCTATGTGCTGGCCAAGATCCCGGACGATTTCCCAATGAAGGATGCGTGGCCGGGGCTGAAAGCCATCGGCATGGCGGTCCGTGTGTCGACGAAACCCGACGGTGCGACGAGTTGCGACGTGCGGTATTACATCGCCAGCCGTTTCTTAAGTGGCAAGCGTTTTGCTGAGGCCGTGCGTGGCCATTGGGGCATTGAGAATTCCCTGCATTGGGTGCTCGACGTGTCGTTCAATGAGGACCAGAGTCGCACGCGCAAGCGGTTCATCGCGAGCAATCTTTCGTGGCTGCGTCGCTTTGCGATCAGCCTGCTCAAGCGTCATCCGTCAAAGAACAGCATCGTAGGGAAGAGCCGGAATTGCGCCTGGGACAATGACTTCTTGATGCAAGTCCTTATGCCACAAGGGGTTTAGTGTGCGCTGGCCCTGCGCTGCGCTGATAGACGTAGCCGGTGATTTCTGGAGGCTCTACCCGCTCGATGACGCGGTGGAGTTCGCCCGGCGCGAGCATATGAGCACTGCGCGGGTCCGAGCTGGTCGTGTCACGGGCGCGGACCTGTCGCGGCTGTTGGCGCGCGCTGATCGACAGACGCAGGCGGGTGAGCGCCGGAGGACATACGCACGCTTACTCCGGCCATCGGGGTTGCGCCGTATGATCCTCGAACTGATGGGCAGATCATGCCAGGTGGACGGCTGCGCTGCGGCCGAAGACGTGGAGCGCGAGTGGGGAGACCCGCGTGCTGGGTTGGCTATCGTAGAGGTCCACCATGTCGAGGCCATGGCGCGTTGCGTCGATCACCGTCCCCGGAACCTGTGTGTCGTCTGTGGAAACCACCATCGTTTGATTCACGGATTCGGGCCGTGGGCAATCGAGCATGATGGTGATGATGTAATACTCACCAGAGTCTCCCGGTCAATACGCATCGTACGAGATCTCTCCTTTCTATCTTGAGTCGATCTCATGCTCAGTCTCGACAAGCGGCTCGCGGCCGCCAAGACGCTGACGGGCAAGACGGCCATCCGGCGGCAGATCGATCCCACCGATCGGCAGATCGACCGGCTCGTCTACGAACTCTACGGGCTGACCGACGACGAAATCCGTATTGTGGAGGAAGGAACGAAGGATGAGCGTGCGAAGTCGACTTGAGGATGCGAAGCACCTTTACGAGGTGGGTCGGTTTGATGGTGCTTTGCTTAGCGTCTTGGTAGCCGTTGCTGCCACGTCGAGAAAGCGACGCCCCATGCCGGAGCAGGACCGCGTTGCCTTCGAATCGTTCCTGCGCGAAGAGATGCTCGTGGTGACAGGAGGTGCCGTCGAGAGCTACCACGTTCGATTCCGCGGGAAAATGGTGCGGATGGAGGAACTCCTCTATCGATTCGTACGCAACCAATTGGCGCATGAAGGCAAGCTTCCAACCGACGTCCGCTTTGAACGAAGTAAAGATGTGGGTAGCCTTTTGACGAACGTAACCGAGGATTCAATTACGTTGTCTGAGAGTTGGATGGATGGCCTGTCGAAGTGCGTTCAGTTTGCGCCCGAGAACCATAACGAGTTCCCTGGAATTGCCGACACGCCGGTCGACGTGTTAAAGTGGTTAATGTTTGGAAAACGGCGCGAGGGAGCGAATGTTGAGCAGTACTGGGAACGGCGAGTTGAGTTCGCCACTACCCAGATCGGACGCCCTTCGGAGCCCCGCGATCAAGGTGCTTCAATCCCAGCCGGTAGGCCTCGCACACTCGAGGAGATTCGACGGGATTATCCCAGCGCGTATGACAAGTGGTCAAAGAAAGATGATGAGCTGCTCGCACAGGGGTTTCGTCGTGGGAATAACCCGGCGGACATCGCGGCGCTCTTGGGCCGTCAGCCGGGTGCGATACGTTCGCGCCTTAGCAAGCTTGGACTCGTCTGATCGCCGTAAACGGCGGTCCGGACGGTGAGATTGTTGAGGTGGTAGCGCGCATGCTTTCGTTGCACAAGCAGCTCGACGCGGCCAAGACGCCCGCGGACAAGCCGGCCATCCAGCGGCAGATCGACGCGACGGATCGGCGAATTGACGAGTTCGTGTACGAGCTATACGGTCTGACGGAGGAGGAGATCGGGATCGTGGAGGAGGCGACGCAATGACCGATCCGAACCGTGACCGTGAGGGAGCGCCTGGCAGACCGAACCGCGACCGTGAGGGAGCGGCCAACCGGCACCGCGGGCGTGCCGACATGATCGGCCCGCACGGCACGGATGCCCAGGAGCCGCTTCCTGACGGGCACGGTTCGGAGCCGCTTCCTGACGGGCGCGGTTCGGATGGGGGCGGCGGGCCGCTGGGGTTTCTTATCACGTTTCCAACGTATGCCACGTGGCTTCATGGCGATTCGCGCGGGTCGGTGGATCGCGATCACAATGTGCCGGGAACGCCTATGCTTGGGCGGGATGATCCGCGTCAGTCACGGGAGCATCGACGGCTCAAACATCCACCCGTGCTGCTTGACTCTCAGCGCCGGGGTGTAGTGCACCGGACCATCATCGAGGTGGCTGAGCATCGGGACTGGACGCTCCATGCGCTTAATGTTCGCAGCAACCATGTCCATCTGGTGATCAGCGCGCCCGATGCGCCGGAGCGGGTGATGAACTCGCTGAAGTCGTGGTGCACGCGCCGTATGATCGAGGCTGGCGTGCTGGCGCCCGGCACAAAAGTCTGGGTGCGGCACGGCAGTACGCGATACCTTTGGAAGCCCGATCAACTCGAGGCGGGGTGTCGCTATGTCTGCGAGGGGCAGGGGTTTGACTTGGACGGAGCTGTGTAAGCCGCTTCCTTACGGGCGCGGTTCGGATTGGTGCTGTTCGGATTGGCGCGGTGCGGTGTGCGGCCGCTTCCTTACGGGCGCGGTTCGGAGCCCGCTGAGCCGCTTCCTTACGGGTGCGGTTCGGTTTGGTGCGGTGCGGATTGGCGTTCGGGCCTGTTCTTCTGGTAAGCTCCGTAGATCATGGTTGCCGTGGTGGTTTGGAAGGTGATACTGGGGATGGTGGCTGTTGCGGGCTGCTTTGGGGGGTTTGCCTTCCTGATGTACCTCGCCCGGCGGTCGCACACGCACAAGGTCGGGGGGAGGACCTACTGGGACATCCTGCGTGGCCGGTTCCCCCGCGTGCCGAGAAAGGGCAGGGCGGGCGGGCGCCGACCGCGCGGGCGGAGTTGAGGTGGGTGAGTCGTGGAGGAGCTACCTGTGAATGGTACGGGAGATACACATTGAATGTCGCAGCCGAACGTCTTTGCCGACTGCCGGCTTATCTGTTCGTCGAGATCGACCGCAAGAAGCGGGAGGCTATCGACGCTGGTCGAGATGTCGTTGATTTCGGCGTTGGTGATCCCGATCATCCCACGCCGGCGTTTATCGTTGAGCGAATGGCGGAGGCGGTCCGCGATCCGGCTAACCATCATTACGCCCTGGGCCGCGGCTCGCTCGAGTTTCGGCGGGCGGTGGCTGAGTTCTTCGAGCGGCGGTACGGGGTTCGGGTCGATCCCGCGACCGAGGTGGTGGCACTTTTGGGAGCCAAAGAGGGTATCGGGCATCTGCCGATTGCGATTGTCAACCCGGGCGAGACGGTGCTGATTCCCGAGCCGAGCTATCCGGTGTATGTGTCCGGGACGATCTTCGCCGGCGGCGTATGTCACACAATGCCTCTCGGCGAAGAGAACGGCTGGCTTCCCGTTCTGGATGACGTTCCACCGGAGGTTCGCCGGCGGGCGAAGCTGATGCACCTAAACTATCCGAACAATCCTACCGGAGCGGTGGCTCCGCTGTCCTTCTTCGAGCAGGCGGTCGCGTTCGCTCGTGAGCATGGAATTGTGATCGCCCAGGATGCGCCGTATGCGGAGCTGTTCTTTGCCGATCCACCGCCGAGCATTCTGCAGATTGCGGGGGCGAAGGAGGTTTGCATCGAGTTTCATTCGTTCTCCAAGACGTTCAGCATGACCGGGTGGCGCCTCGCATTCGCCGTGGGAAATCCTGAGGTGCTGGCTGCCCTCGCCAAGGTCAAGGCCAACCTGGACTCGGGGGTGTTCGGGGCGGTGCAGCAGGCGGGAATCGCGGCCCTGAAAGGTTTCGATCAGCCCGAGATCAAGGATCAGATGGAGATGTATCGCCGCCGGCGGGACGTGCTCGTGGAAGGGCTGCGGGCGGCGGGCTGGCCGGTGACCACGCCGCAGGCGACGTTCTACGTCTGGGCGAAGCTGCCCGCGGGAGGCGATTCCATGTCCGCAGCCTCACGTATCCTTGATGAGGCTGACGTGGTGGTGGTCCCCGGAGCGGGCTTTGGCTCCTGCGGTGAGGGTTTCGTGCGTTTCGCCCTGACCGTAAGCGAACAGCGCACGGGCCAGGCGGTGGAGCGCATCGCCCGGTTGTCCTGGTGACGCCGGCGTGGCACCAAGGTGCTGGTGCGAGATTCCTTCTCGCACCCAAAGAGGAGAGGGTGCGGGTGCGAGAATCCGTGCTGGTGCGAGAATCCCCTCTCGCACCCAAGAGAACGACGCCGTGCTGGTGCGAGAATCCCTTCTCGCACCTCAGTTCGGACAGGCAATAGAGATGAGTAACGCGATCAGCTCCGCCACCGCGTACCTTGGCCTGGGTTCCAATCTGGGCGACCGGGCTGCAGTAATGCGCTCAGCCGTTATCGCCTTGGACGATCGCCCGCGGATTAGTGTGGACTTCGACGGCGGCGTCGCGTCACTCTATGAGAGCAGTCCGGTGGGCGGACCGTCGCCCCAGCCGGCCTACTTCAACTCAACCGTGCGCGTGACGACTACCCTCGAGCCGGCCGCGTTGCTGAACGAAGTGCTATTAATCGAGGCAGCACTGGGCAGAACCCGCCGCGAGCGATGGGAGGCCCGGGTGATCGACATCGATCTGCTTCTTTACAATGATCTGGTGCTCGATGACGAATCGCTGTCACTTCCCCATCCGCGCCTGCCCCAGCGCCGGTTTGTTCTGGAACCGCTTGCTGAAATCGCGGGTGATCTGGTTCACCCGACCTTGCGGGTCACGATCGAGAGTCTTGCCCGCCAAATCCGATCGTCACGACCCGGCCGGGTGGCCCATGTCCTTTGGACATGGGGGAGCCGATGATATACGTTCAGGGCCATGCCCACGCATCTTCGCAGATATGACGAACCGGGTGATTCTCACTTCTGGACGATCTCCTGCCGGCGGCGTCTGACGTTCTTTCACGACGACGGTCTGAAACGAATCGTGGCAGAGGGACTGCATGTGCTGCAGCAACGATTCGGCGTCTGCCTCATCGGGTACGTCATCATGCCTGAGCATGTGCATGTAATCGTCTACCCGCACGCCCGTGGAAATGATGATCCGACTGCGGTTTCCAAGTTGCTTCACGCGTTCAAGAAGCATGTCGGGTTCCATGGCAAACAGCGGCTGCGCGAAGTGTGGTGTGTCCAAGGCGGGCTTTGGTCACAACCTCTCAATTCCTGGGCAACGGGCGACAAGAAGGCGCAGACGATCTGGAACGTCCGTGGATACGATTTCAACGTGCGCACCCGCAAGATGTTGCTTGAGAAGCTCGACTACTGCCACAAGAACCCGCTAACCAGAGGGCTGGTCGATCGCGCTGAAGATTGGCTCTGAAGCAGCTATCGCTACTACGAATTCGGGGACGAATCGGTGTTGGAAATGGACTGGGACGGAAGCTGGCCGATCATCTGGTGATGCGATCCGCCGACGATCATCGCCTCCCCCACCTCCAAAGGAGGCGGGCCACCCGAGCGTTATGACTTCGTGTCGCCTTCGCCGATCAGGAAGATGCGGTTCTTGCCGGCGCGTTTGGCAGCCAGTAGGGCCCGGTCCGCTTGGGTCAGCAGGGTGTCGAGGTCCTGGCCGTCCCAGGGGTAGGTAGCCAAGCCTCCGCTGATGGTCAAGCGTCCCTGGCCGGACTTGCCCAGGCTGGGAAACTCCATGGTCCCGAGCGCTTTGGTGAAACGATCGAGGACCGCGAGGGCGCAGTCGGGATGTCTCGAGCCGGCCATCCGCGGACCTTCCGAATCCCAGAAGACCACGGCGAACTCGTCCCCGCCGTAGCGGGCGACGATGTCCTGCTCGCGGCAGTGTTTGCGGAACAACTCGCCGGTGAGGCGGATTATCTCGTCGCCGGCGTCGTGCCCGAAGGTGTCGTTGTAGGTCTTGAAATCGTCGATGTCAAAGAGCAGGACGGTCACCGGGAAGTGATCTTCGGATGCCCGGGCAACGATCGCTTCAAGCCGCTCGCGCAGGTAGCGCCGATTGGGCAGCCCGCTGCATTCGTCGGTTACCGCAAGGCGAGACCAGTGGCGCTGCTTGGAGGCAGCCTGCAGAATGTAACCCGCAACCGCGGCATAGTGCTCGAGTCGGGCGACGTCCGCGGGGGTATACGGTCCGCAGACGCCCTGGGCGAGACTCACCTGTCCTATCACGCCGCGTTCACCGGGTAGCGGAGTGCTGAGCACCGGCTGGGAGGTCGCCTCCCCCGAGGTGGCTGCCGCGCCTTCCACCACCACGGTTGCCCCTCGGGCGCGGAGGGCGGTTTGCATGAGCGAAGCGAGCTTTTCAATCAGCGTCATCGGCTTGTCACCGATGCTGGCCAGGGCGTCGCTGAGCTTGAGCAGCTCCTCGAGCGAAGCGGCAGGCATGGCCGCGGGCGACGGTTGCAGACGGGCGTAGCCGAGAGTGGTGTCAAGCTCGTGACTCTCGAAGGGATAGAGGACGTAGTCGTCGGCCCCGCCTTGCGCCGCCCGTCGGGCGAGAGGCTCCGATTCGGGCGTGCAGCACAGGAGGAGCCTGGCCTTTTGCCCCGCCGCTTCACGGAGCCCGGCGACGGCGGAATCCAACTGATCCACCGCGGGATCGACGCAGGCGATGACCATGCGGGCCGGATGGCAGGCCAACTCGGCGATCGCGCTGAGGTAGCTCTCACATCCAGAGATGCTCAGGGTCGGATACAAGTCCCGCAGATCCTGGACGACACCCTCTGCGACGGCGTGGTCGGCGACGACCACCATCCGTTCTCGCTCGAGCGGGTCGGGTCGGGCTTTTACGTCGGTCATCATGATTCGCGGCCCTCGCCAAAGGGCGTGGCCGGTGGAAAAGGATCGCCCGGCTCGGGGGCGAGGGCGGCGATGTCGTCTTCGCCGATGAGAGCCCGCAGCTCCTCGTCCGTAAGCAAAGGCTCCGGCAACTCTCGGGGTGGTCCTTCCGGGGCCGATTCGGTTGGGTCCTCCGTTGGCAGCGGGGGCGGCTTTCGCGGCCCGGTGCGCGCGGGACGGTCCGCATAACGCAGCCAGGGCACGCGTACGACCTGCTCGGAGGGCTGCGGTTCGATAGGTTGCGGTTCGAATGGACGCGGCTCAGATGGTTGCGGCTCGCTGTCCTCACCGCCTCTCGAGGAGTCGGCAGCGGGCGGTTCAACAGCGGGTACGTCGGTCCCCTCCAGATCGGCAGACGCCCTATCGCCGGGCTGAGCCGGTTGGCGAGGTAGCGGTGGTTCATCTGACGAGAACGTCTCTTGAGTCACGGGTTTATCGGCGGCCACGCTTTTGGACGGGGGCTGTTCGTGGGATTCCTGGACAGGCGGGGGGGTGTCTGCCGCTGCGAGGCGGAGAATGGCCTCCTCAGTCACCCGCCCGGCGGCACCGAGTCCAACGGCTTGGGTCAGCCTGGACTCGAAACGAGGCCGGCCATACACGTACACGAGAAGTCCCGGGCGCCGGCGGGACACGATGGAGAAGAACTCCATCTCGCGCGGGCCCAGTTCGTCGACGCAGACGATCACCGCGGCCGGCGTCTGGGATGCGGCGCTCAGAAGTCGGGCCAGCCCCCGGTACACATCCGGACAGGCAGCTACGCGCAGCGAGGCCGATTCAAGCAGGGCGTCCACCGAGTCAGCCTCCCAATCCAGCGCCGTCGACCGGTCGGGCGATCTGCGGCCTGGCAGATCGGGACGGATGTGCAGCACAAGGGACACGGCCTGAGGGGCTGCGACGTTTTCGGACGCAGGGCGTTGTTCTTTCTGTTCCGTGTTGACCGGCGTGCCGGGCATGACACCTCTCGCCCACGCTCCGGATACGTCCGGGGCAGGTTTTTCGGGTTGCGCGCAAGCACTTATTCGCATTCTGAGTTTACCGGTACCGATCGCCGAGGTCAATGCTCTTCTCGGCGGCGCTCGATGCGGCGGCGGTGCCGAGGCGAGCGCCCGCCAAGTTGTCTTCATGCGGGAAGCGAGGTCGCCTGTAGACCGCGCCGGGTGAGAGTGCCCACGCTCGTGCCCACAGATTTGGGCAGCCCGACCAACTCGACCGGCGAGGGTGACCGCGCCGGCAACGGGTGAGCGCATACCCGCGCCCGCCGCTACGGGCTTGGGCAGGGCACCCGGCTGCGGGCATTGACCGGGCTGAAGGGTCCCGACCGCCGGCGGTGGGGCGGCTCAAAAGAGAGATGATGAAGCGATGCTGATCGCGGGGCTGTTGGAGTCGACCGGAGTGCTGCTGACGGTCCTGACGCCTCTGGTTGCGGTACCGCTGACCATCATCACGTTTTACCTGCGGTCACTTCGAGAGCACCAGGTCACCTGGCATGAGGCGATGGTTCGACGAGTGGAACAGTTGGAGGGGGTGGTGCGGGATCTGCGCAAGCTGCTCACCGAGTTCGAGCGGGACTACACTACCAAGGAGGAGTGGCTGCGTGAGTGCATGCACGGCAGACGCGTGCTCGAACAACTGATGGAAGCGACGGTCAGGATCGAGACCACAATGCATGCGGTTCTCCCCAGCGTCGAGCCGGCCTCGAATCGGGACAAAGCGGCAAGGTTCGAGAGCCCCGGACACGGCTTGCGGACTTGAGAAACTGTCGAGGGCAGCGGGGGCGATCGGTAATGGCCAACGGGCGAGAGACACGGCAAATCAAGCGGATTCGCAACGAAATTCTGGTTGCCCTCAAAGTGGTCTACCCGGCTGCATTGGAGGCTGATCGGATCATGCGCAGCCTCCTTGTGCTCTTCCCCACCCTCGAGTTCGATCAGCTTAAAAGAGATCTGCATTACCTGACCGAAAAGGGCTACATCGAACGAGTCCTCCCGGACTGCGAAACTGACACCTATCTGACACCATGGCGGCGGCGATGGTTCCGCCTGACCTCCGCCGGTATCGAACTGGCGGACCGCTGCATCAAGGATCCCGCGCTGGAGGAGTGATGGGACGATCGTCAGCCAGGCCAGTATCGAAGCAGGGCGATCGTGGGAAAGCCAAGGGCGATCCTGCGAGCCTCGCTGCCCCCAACACCCGTATGCCGGTGGAGCGGCTCCTGCCCCCGGCAGTCATCGCGGAGTTGAAGGGCATTGTCCAGGAAACCCCTGAAATCACCGCGAAGCTCGCGGAGCAGGTGGATTTGCGGCTGGGAATCGCCCGGCAATACGGCCTGTCGCGGCGGCGGCTGCTCAACTACCTGCGGCGTCTACCGCGCGGCAACAAGCCTGCGGAGGATCAGAAGGATCCCGTTGACCGGCCGGCGGCAGTGCATGATTTGCCGGACCAGCTTCTTAGCCACCGAAAGCGGCAGGTCTGCGTGGGCTCGATCCTCGACGCGGTGTTCGGCCCCTTGGGCAAGTGCGCCCCCGAACTCTGGGAACGCCGAACCTATCTGATGCTCGTCGGTCTGGTCTACGAGCGTCTGGCGACAAGTGAAGCGGAGCTGCCCAACGACGAACTTATCAGCCTTGCGAAGGTTCTGGCGGAGAACCGCCGGGTCGAAGCCCGTCTGCGGAAAGCCGAGGGACCCACCGAGACCGGAGACTCGCCCGCCGCCGACCGCGGGCCGCTCCCTCCGCGGTTCGGGGAGATCGTGCGACAGCTTTATGGCACTAACTTCCAGCAAGGCTCAGACGGGGACAACCACAAAGCGTCCGAGGAAACGACAGCCTGCGTCCGGTGATCTCGGATTGCCGATTGCGGATTGCCGATTGCGGATTGTCGATCATCCCGGCGTCTTCCATACGGGCAACTGTGATGCCCCGCATCTACGGATCAACAAACGGGGCTCGCCCGTTCTCCGTCGAACGCTTTGGAGCATGGCCCTGCGATCCCTCCGGCAGGAAGGCGGTTTGCAGGACTACCGGCCTCGCAAACACCGGAAGGGGACCCAGCACGTAATCGCGGTAATCGCGGTCGCCGCGAGAATCTGCCGGCGTGCCTGGCGAATCCTGACCGACGGCTCTGATTCTCCATCTTTTCCTACTTCTGTTCGCTCTCCGCGGCCTCGAGGCCCTGTGCGGTGAGTCATCCGGACCATCACACCCCTCTGCCACCCATCCGCCTCCCGCTCAAGGCTTGTCCAGTCTCGGGCCGATATCGAATGCTGTGGGATGGGGCAGGGAGGGAGTGTGCGCGGGCGTGTCCGCCGACGGGGAGTGTTATGTCAATCTCGCAGGCAGATATCGACGCTATGCTCACCACCCAAGGTGACCCCGGTCCGGCTGAAGCGATCGCTCATGTCGGACCGGTTTCCAACCCGTTAAAAGCCGATCCCACGCCGCCGCTCTCGGCTGAGCGACTTGTCCCACCGAAGAACGCCGCCGATGCCGGGCCGGATATCCAGCGCATTCTCGGACTTTCCGTCCCGGTCTCGGTCACTCTTGCCCAACGGGAGCTGAGCATCGCGACGATTCTGGACATCAAGGTCGGCACGATTATTGAGTTTGATGTCCCGTTTGACGCTCAGCTAACTCTGAAGGTGGCCAGCCAAACTGTAGGGACCGGCCACGCGGTGAAAGTAAGGGAGAATTTCGGTCTGCGCGTTGCCGCCATCGGCGACGTGCATGAGCGGATTGAAGCCATGGGCGGCGGCGGGGTGTGATGGTCCGGATAACTCACCGCAGAGGGCGCAGAGACCGCAGAGATGAGAGTGAAAAAAGGTTGTCAGTTATCAGTAGGGACATGCACTGATAACTGATGGCGGCTCTCTTCGCGGCGAAAGAATCACGCGGTGTAAACGGTTACAGATCCAGAAGCCCGCGGGCGAGGGAGCGGGCCTGCTCATGGCTTGTGATCTGCTCATTCAACTGAGCCCGATAGACGGTCTTGAGCACTTCACTGTAGCGCGGACCGGGGGATACACCCAACGCAAGGAGATCATTTCCGTCAAGGTAGGGCGGGGGGGCTACGTCTTTTGAGGCGATTGCGGCAGCTCGTTGCGAAAGGCCCTCGTACGCCACCGGCGACTCGCAGGATCCCGCAAGGTCCACCCGCAGCAGCTCAAGCAGGAGGCCCCAGTTTTCGTTCGCCATAAGCAACTTGAGATCCGCAAGATCGAGCGACTCTACCTCGCCAGCCGCGGGAAGGGAGCGAAGCAGCCAGGACACGGACCTGACCATTCGGTTGCTCAGTCGCAACCCCCGGCAGATTTTCACAGCTTGCTGCGGCGTTCGATCGCCAAGCACCACCGCCAGGGCGAGTGACGCCTCAATCGGCTGATGGGGGAGGGCCCCAAGTCGGCCCAGTATACCTTCATCTTCATCGGGAAGCCGTTTCCAGGTCTTTGTGAGGTGATCGCGCAGGCCCGTCTGAACCAGGAGCGACCATCCGACGGTCCGGGCGGGATCGGTCAGAATCTGCTCGAGCTCCTGCCAGATCCGTTCCGCGCTGATGGTTTCGAGCTGCTCGGCCAGACGCTCGATCGCTTCCACCGTCGGCGGTTCGATGGTGAAACCGAGCCGGGCCGCAAAGCGAACCGCGCGCAGCATCCGTAGATGATCCTCCCCGAAGCGGCGATCCGGGTCACCGATCGTACGAATGACGCGGGCCTGAAGATCCTGCTGACCAGCCACATGATCAATCACCCTTCCGGCGACAGGATCGAAGAACAGACCGTTAATGGTGAAGTCCCGCCGTCCGGCGTCCTCGGCTTCGGTGCCGAACCGCACCTCGTCGGGGTGTCTGCCGTCGGAGTACGCTCCCTCCATGCGGAACGTGGCTACCTCCACGTCGATCCCGCGATTGCGAACCAGCACGACGCCGAATTTCGCACCGACGCTCCGGGCGCGCGGAAAGAGCTCCTTCACGCGCGATGGAGTGGCGTCAGTGGCGACGTCGTAGTCCTTGGGCGGTCGGTTCATCAGCCGATCGCGCACGCAACCCCCGGCGAACAGGGCTGCGTGTCCTGCATCACGCAGCTTCTTCAAGATGTGCAAGGCCGCAGCCTCAGCGCGGCAAGCGTTGGGTTTCATGGCTCGTAACCGCTCACATCGGGTGGTTCTTTTACCGCGGAGTTCGCAGAGAACGCAGAGAAAATGGCTTTCTCAAGTGAGATACCGGTTACTCAAAGCTGGTTCCTCGGCCAATACCAAAGGAACTTGCTTCGACCTCTTTCTCTGTCTCTCTTGCCTCTCTTGTCTCTCTTATCTTTCTTATCTTCTTTATCTTTCTTATTTCTGCGCCCTCTGCGGTAGGTATCTGCTGTTGTCGCAAAGTGGCAGGTTCCCGGGAGCGTGAACGGTTACCACGGTCCGAAGAAGGTCACCGCGCTGGTTCCGTAAATGCGGTGGTCCAGTATCCGCCACTGGTCCACCTTTGTGGAACGGGCTTCCAACTGCTTTAAAAGAGCCGGTTCCACACAGAATCCGGCCTCCGCCCGATGGTGCAGCACCACCAGCGGGCAGAGCCCACCACCCCCGGCGATCCGTTCGAGATAGCGTCTCACGGGGCCACCCTCAGAGACGTCGTCGGAGTCGGCGTACGGGGGGTCGAGCAGCACGAGATCGAACGGCTGGCCGTCGGGGGCCGCCACCGCCCGCCGCCATGCATCCCCGATGACGATACTCGCCTCGGCTCCCACGGCAAGGGCTTTGAAGTTGGCCCGCAGGGCATCGAGGGCTTCGCGGTCGCGTTCGTAGAGCCAGCACGACTCGGCGCCGCGGGACAGCGCCTCCAGGCCCATCGACCCGCTACCGGCGAAGACGTCCGCGACGCGCAGGGCGGGCAACCCCCCGGGAGTGCAGTAGTGAACCGCAAGAATCTCGAAGATCGCTTGCTTGACTCGGTCAGGTACCGGCCGGGTCACGAGCGTCTTTGGCCGCTTGAGCCGTCGAGATCGCCATTTTCCCGCAATGATTCTCATGTCCGCCGCTTTCTTGCGGTCGTGGTTCGGAAGGAACGCACCGACCTATTCCAGTTGTGTGAGACCGCTTTGCAGCCGGTTCAAAACCGGTGCCGCACCGTTGACCACCCCGCGGGTCCACCCGTATAATTAATCCACGGCTTGCGACGTTTGACAAGCCCGTGGGATGGAGAATCTCGATGGGATGCGTTCTTTGCGAACACTGCACTGCGGCGTGCTGTCGCTACCTGGCCCTGCCCCTGGACCGTCCGGGTTCGACCAGAGACTACGACGACATGCGCTGGTATCTGATGCACGAAGGCATCAGCATCTTCGTCGAGGAGGGGGATTGGTACATTCAGGTCCAAGCGAAGTGCAAGAAGCTAGGCGCTGATTATCGTTGCGGAGTCTACGAAACCAGGCCGGCGATCTGCCGGGCCTACGAACCCAAGGATTGCGACTACAGCGGCAAGCCGTACGGGTACGATCAACTTTTCACTCATCCCAGCCAGTTGGAAGCGTACTACGAACAAAGGAGGGGAAAGAAGCTCGGCGCCCCGAAGGAGCCTCCAGCGGGTGGGCCGGGCAAGCGATCCAAAAAGAAGAAGAAGACGGCCTAGTCGAGCATTTCATAAGTCCTGCAACTATGGGCGGCACGGACAAGCTCCGCTTGTCCGTGGAGCGGGTTCGACCGGGCGCATCACCGCACGGACAAACAAGTTTGTCCGTGGCGCCCAACAATAGTCTTGAGACTTATTAAACACGGTGCTAGCATGTCGCCCGCCATGGTACACCCACAGAAAGCGGTCTTTACGGCCGTCCTCGCAAGTGCAGCGATAGCGGTAGGGGGGTGTGTCGGGGGCTCGCTGGCCTCGAATACCGGCCCGCGTCCGCCCGGCCATCGATGGTCGGTGGCCCGCCGCCAGATGGTGCACGTCGGCGAAACCGTACGGTTTGACTTCGTCCTCAAGGACATGCTGGGACGCCTAGTCCATCCCACGGGGGTTGCGGAGTACTGCGTGACCTTCATAGGTGGACAACGCCTCGAGGCCGTCCCGGACGTGCACGGACACTTCGGCTTCGTCCACACCTTCGACGACGTTCGCCCCGGTGATAGGGTGATAGTGAAAACCACCGCCTACCGACAACGCGGCGGGCGCGACTTCATGAAGATCCGCGGGCAGTGGTACCAGAGCGACAGCCCCTATGAACTGCCGGACAAGAAGGTGAGGAGCGACTCGATCCGGCTTTACGTGTACGTGGCCCCGATCGAGCTGACGATTCCACGGCCGCCCGATGACCTGGACCCGGAGACCGGGGTAATGCGGATTCTCCGCAGCGACGGCTCGACGAGGTCGATTTACCTCGATCGACCGGGGCGACCGGGCTTCACCATTACCGGCCCGGAGCCCGCCGGGCGATACCGGGTGGGCTACCTGCCCTCCGGCGATGAGCTGAATTCCGGCGGTACGACGGAGGTGGAATTCACCATTTACGACAGATCGGGGCAGACGTACCACGCCGCGGTAACGCTGGAGACGCCTTGAAGCGTGTTTGAGAAGCTATCAGCTATCAGCCGTCAGCTACGGTTACGCAACCGCGGACGCTTACAACAGCTATTGCGCGTAACCTCTTGTCTCAAAGCGCATTGAGTGATATCCCCAGTGCTCCGGCTGATGGCTGATAGCTGACGGTTTGACGTCGGCTCGCGAGGCTGCGATGGCCCAAAGGCATATACATTACGAGGCGGCCTTCGAAGACTACATGCGGTCGCGTGGCTGGCCCTATCTGCCCGTCCAGGAGCACCGCAAGGCCCTCTTTGCCGGCGGGCGCGTCAAGCTGTTCGATTTTCTTCTCTACCGGCCTGATGGGGTCGCCTGGCTGGTCGATGTCAAGGGTCGCAAGTTCCCCTACGAAATCAACGGTACCAAGCGGTACTGGGAGAATTGGGTCACCCGCGAGGATCTCGAGGGGCTCGACCGCTGGGACCAGGTCTTCGGGCCCGGATACCAGCCGGTTCTGGTCTTCGTCTACTGGCTTGTGGGGGTGGCGGGGCGGGAACCGACGCGCGACTTGCATCTGTTCCGCAACAAGTATTACTCATTCCTGTGGATCCCCGCAGCCCAGTACGCAGCCCATGCCCGGACCCGGTCGCCCAGTTGGGGCACCGTCTCGATGCCCAACGCCAGGTTCCGCGAGCTGGTCAAGCCCCTCAGCGAGGCCTGAATGACCGTCCCCGATCACGCGCCACTGATCCGGGCCCCAAGCTCCAGCGCGGGGTCTGTCAACCGGTCGCTCGCGCTCGCGGCTCAGTTCGGTGACGCCGAATCGCCCACGGTCGTTTGGATTGACACTGGGAGCAAGCTGTCAGCGGCACCCGACTTCCCAAACAGGCTTTTACAACAGGTTCGCTTTACCCGGCCGGCAACGCAGGTATAATGGGACGTATGAGAAGTTGTCATCGATTATGGAAGGGCTTTACGCGGCTGCGACCGGGCTGGGTTGCCGCCGGGATGATTATCGCACTGCATTTGACCTCCGTCGCAGCCTGGGCCCAACGGCCGGGCGCCCTGCCCAAAGAGGACAAGGGCTTTCTTCAGTGGGGCGTGGGGCTGGGATTGGCGGTACTCATCTGCGCAACGGCCTTTTTGAACTCGAAACGCTCGCATCAGGATTAGGCCCTGATGGAAGGCCCAAGGCCTGCATGACTCGCCCTCTTCGGAGAGAAACCGTGTTAACGAAACGCTCCCTGATCGCTCTGCTTGCCGGAGTGAACCTGCTCCTGCTCGCCGTGCTGCTGGGCGGCAGCTATTCGCTCCCCGCAGCCTACGCATATCAGTCACGCGGCAGACCCGGAGACTTCGCCTGCGTGACCGCCAAAGCCCAGGGGCGTAGCTACGACGTGCTCTGGGTCCTTGACGTGCCCGAGCGCAGGCTGCATGCGTACTATCCCGAAAGCCCGCAGACGAAACAGTACGTGCCGGTCGTGCCGCGCAACCTCAAGGCCGACTTCGGTCGGCCGTAACTGCCGGCCCAAAACCGTGCGGATGAAACCTACAGGCGACTCTTATTCGGGTTGAAACCATGGATTCAAAAAACCTCGCGATCGGAGTGTTGTCCACAACCGCGGTCATTCTGCTGGTTGGCGTGCTGGTCATCCACACCCGGCCCGTTCCCGCGTTGGCTGACGGTATGACCGTGACCGGCGGAGACTACCTCCTGACCGTCGGCAGCGTCACCAAAGGCGATGAGGAGCTGGTCTTTGTCCTCGACGCCCCACTCGAGAAACTCATCACCTATCGGTTCGACACCAACCGAAAGGAGATACAGGTCGTCCAGGGGATAGATTTGGCGGAAATGCGCAAGGCAACCACCCCTCCCAGCCAGCCGACCAAAGGAAGAAAACGCGGCCGAGGCCGCGGGCCGTAGCATTGTGTTTCACAAATAATACGACTACGACTGACCAACCGAGCCGCAGGTTTTAGCCTGCGCGAACGTTCGCGCGGGCTGGAGCCCGCGGCTCAGGTAGTCGTGCAACTCATAAAACACGGCATTAGCACGGTTCACTGCCCGCGGGAAATCCCGGGGAATTCCAGTACGATTCACCGGCGCCGGGTGTCGGATGCCAGCTCCAGGTCCACGAGTGCCGCCAAGCAGCGCATGTAGTCGCCGCTCAGAACATCGTGGTCGGAACACTATTGGCGCGCATCGCTAAAGCCGGCGGGTGGGAGGGTGCGAGAAGAGATTCTCGCACCAGCAGACCACTCCCCTACGGTCGCGGTTCGGATCGACAGTCCCAAATCCGCAATCCGCAATCGGCTACATCATTCCGCCCATGCCGCCCATTCCGCCCATGCCGCCGCCCATGCCGCCGCCCATACCGCCGCCGGCGGGGGCCTTTTCCTTTTTCTCCGGGATTTCGGAGATCACGCAGTCGGTGGTCAGCAGCAGGCTGGCTACCGAGGCGGCGTTTTGCAGGGCTACGCGCTCGACCTTGGTGGGCACGAGCACGCCCATCTTGATCATGTCGCCGTACTCACCGGTCAGGGCGTTGAAGCCGTAGTTTTTGTCGGTGCTTTCCATCACCTGCTGCCAGACGATGGCACCTTCCCGGCCGGCGTTGACCGCGATCTGCTTGATCGGGGCTGCCAGGGTCCGGCGGATTATGTCCACCCCGGTCTTCTGATCGCCTCTGGCCTTTTTCATGGTGGCGTCAAGAGCCTTGGAAGCACGAAGGGCAGCTACCCCGCCGCCCGGCAGAACACCCTCTTCCACGGCCGCCCGACAGGCATGCAGGGCGTCCTCGACCAGGGCCTTCTTCTCTTTCATTTCGACCTCGGTGGCTGCTCCGACGTTGATCTGGGCCACGCCGCCGGAGAGCTTGGCCAGCCGCTCCTCGAGCTTCTCGCGATCGTAGTCGCTGGTGGTGTTTTCGATCTCGTTTTTGATCTGCTCGATGCGCCCCTTGATCTCCCCCGTCGACCCGCCGCCCTCGATGATGGTGGTGTTGTCCTTATCGATGCGGATCTTCTTGGCAGAGCCCAGGTCGGAGAGGGTGACGTTTTCGAGCTTGGTGCCGAGGTCCTCGAAGATGGCTGTCCCGCCGGTGAGCAACGACATGTCCTCGAGCATGGCCTTTCGCCGATCGCCGAAGCCCGGGGCTTTCACCGCACAGACTTGCAGGGTTCCGCGAAGCTTGTTGACCACCAGCGTAGCCAGGGCTTCACCCTCGATGTCCTCGGCGATGATCAGCAACGGCCTGCCGGCTTGGGAGACCTTCTCGAGAACCGGGATCATGTCCTTGATCGCGGAGATCTTCTTTTCGTGGATGAGTACGTAGGGCTTCTCCAGCTCGCAGACCAGTTCTTCATACTTGTTGATGAAGTGGGGGGAGAGATAGCCCTTGTCGAACTGCATCCCCTCGACCAGGTCGACGGTGGTGTCCAGGGTCTTGCCCTCTTCGACGGTGATGACCCCGTCTTTCCCGACCTTGTCCATGGCCTGGGCGATCTGCTTGCCGATCTCGGCGTTCTGGTTGGCTGCACAGGTTCCCACCTGGGCGATCTGCTCGGTGTTCTTCACCGGCGTGCTCATCTTGTCGAGTTCGGCTACGATAGCTTCGACACCCATTTCGATGCCGCGCTTGAGCTCCATGGCCTCGGCCCCGGCGGCGACGTTTTTCAGGCCTTCGTCGTAGATCGCCTCGGCGTAGATGGTCGCGGTGGTGGTGCCGTCCCCGGCGACGTCGGAGGTCTTGGAGGCGACCTCCTTGACCATCTGGGCCCCCATGTTCTCGTAGGCTTCCTCGAGCTCGATTTCCTTGGCCACGGTCACGCCGTCTTTTGTGACGGTGGGGCTGCCGAAGGACTTCTCGATAACCACGTTTCTGCCGCAGGGTCCCAGGGTCGACTTGACCGCTCGTGACAGTTGTTTGACACCCCGGCGAATGGCCTCACGGGCGTCCGCTTGATACGCAATCTGTTTCGCTGCCATTGGTTGGTTTCTCCAGAAATTCAGAATGGCGAATGCAGAGTTACAAGTTACGAGTTACGAGTTACGAAGAAAGCGCCGCCCGCACTTGCGGGCTTGGTCGACCTCTGCTTCGTAACTGGTAATTCGTAACTCGTAACTCCCCTCGCCATTCGCTATTACTTATCGATAATCCCCAGGATGTCCGACTCGTCCATGATCATGTACTCTTCGCCGTCTACCTTGATCTCGGTTCCGGCGTAGCTGGTGAAGAGGACTTCGTCGCGCTTTTTAACCTGCATCTCGCTGCGGGTTCCGTCGTCCAGCAGGCGACCGTTGCCCACCGCGAGGATGACGCCGCGTTTGGGCTTTTCCTTGGCGGTGTCGGGTAGGACGATCCCGCCGGCAGTTTTCTCCTCGGCCTCGACCCGCTGGACGATCACCTTGTCGCCCAGAGGCTTGATGTTCAGTTTGGCCATGTTCGTCAGTACTCCTTTCACTATTCTAGGACTATCTGCCCGCGACCTTCACTCGCTCGCCTCGGCCTTGCCAGGCCCGCCCGGGCAACTCGGCAAATCCGCCGGTTTAATCTGGAAGCTGTCTCCATCGGTAACGCTTATCGCACGCAACGCCCCGCGCCCGGGATCGCCCGGTCCTTGCGGGTTCGTCTGGGCGTGCCGACGACGCGCAGCCTCCCCGTCCTTCACCTGGTTGCACACCTGGTGCCACACGGCCAAGGAAACCCGGTTGGCGCCGGGAATCTTATAAGTAGTGCGATGACAAAGGGTTACAGCACCGGCGTGATCAGCCGGACGGGCGGGCCGGGAAGCCGAGCGCGCGGCGAGCCTGTCATTTCCGGCCAGCGTCAACTCGCCTCCTGCCAGTTTGGCAGCGCAGGTCGGTCGACGCCCGACTCCGGAGTCGATCGTCGGGCAGAGCCCGCCCGACCTATCTTTCGCCCTCCCCCGGGGAACGGTCGGCGGGGGCGCCCGAGGGCTGCGTGAGGTGCAGGGCCCGCAGGAGGTCTCGCTGCTCCACGATTCCGACGATCCGCTCGGGGTTGCCTCGCTCAGCCACGGGCAGGACCCCGACGTTTTGCCCCTCGAAGACCCTCAGCAGGTTGCCCAGGGACATGTCCATGGGGACTACGATGGAATCGGGATCGGCAAGATCGAGAGCGGTAACCAGCTCGCGCATGGCCGGGTCGTATATAACGTCCCGCACGTCGGCGAAGTGAATGACCCCTGCGAAAACGCCACCCTCGTGCACCACCGGAAAGTGGCTGTAAGTGGATCGCTCGATGAAGTGCAGCACCTCGTCGTAGGTGGCAGACGCCCGGATGAACTGGACGTTGGTGCGCATGATGTGCTCGACTTTCATGTCCTCGGGCGCGGTCTTCACCCGGTTGGACTGCACGCCAAGCAGCCGAAGCAGCGACTGCAACGTAAGTCGAATGACCGAAGCCCCCTCAGTGTGTGGGCCGCTTCGCCGCAGCAGGGTGATGGCCTTGACCTCACCGCGCCCAACGACGCACCGTTTGATGAGCAGCGGACCCAGCAGCTCGAAGACCACGACGCTGCCCAGAACAATCGTGGCGAACTGGTGGGCGAGCGGGCTATCCCAGCTCCTCTCGACAAACGTTGCCAGCCCAATCACCACCGCCGCCTGACACAGCAGGGCCGTGCCGACGCGGTTTCCCACACGGTGCGTAGTGCCCACCCATCGGACCCCGAAGTGTCCTCCCAGGATCTTGCCGACAAGTCGGCATACCACGTAGGCTCCACCGATCCACCCCATCAGGGTCAGGTCGCCCAGGTGCAGCTCGTACCCGGCCATCACGAAGAAGCCCACGAAGATCGGCGACCCGAGCGTGCGCAGGCTGGTGTTGAGCTTCTCAGAGTCGACCGCGAGGTTGGCGAACACTGCTCCGGTCACCAGGGCGGTCAGCAGGAAACTGAACGAGATCCCCTTTTGGCTTGACAGCCAATGCTCCCCGGCTCCAAGGACGATGAAAAGGGCAAAAAAAACCAGGAGCGTTTCACCCAGCGGGAGCTTCGCGTGGATCATGCTGATCAGCGTGCCCATGATGATTCCCAGGGCGACACTTCCCAGGGTGGTGACCGCCAGCCCCTCCCACAGACGCTCGCCCATCGCCGCAGCCGTCTCTATTGCACCCAGCGAAGCCAGAATCAGAAAGGTCGCCTGAAACAGCACGATGCAGACGACGTTGTTCACCCCGGTCAGGCCCAGGATGGTTTCGGTGGTCGGCCCCTTGGCTTCGTACTCCTGCAGGACGAACAGCGTAGCCGCAGGTGCGGTGGCGATCGCCGCGGTGGCAAGCAGCAGAGCCAGCACGAGGTTTGCGCCCAATCCTTCTCCACGCTGGGTGATGATCGCCGCCACCGAGCAGCCGACGAATACAAAGCCGACCACAAACAGGATTTCGAGGACACTGATTCGCAACACCTTGGGAGCGGCGGAGCGTATACGCGTCCGCTCGAACACCTCGCCGATCTGAAAGAGGATCAACCCCAGGGCCAGGTCCTTGATCGCACCCAAGGGCTTTACCGCCGCCTGCAGCGCCTCCGCCTTGTCCTCACCACCTGGGGAGACGAAGACCGCATAGAGCACCACCCGCAGGGCGACCCCGCCCAGCAGAAAGCCGATCACCCGGGGCACGCGCACCGAGTGGGCGATGAACCCCCCGACGATGGCCGAAACCAACATGAGCCCAAAAAGCAGCCCCGGTCCCGGAACCATGCCGATAAAGGCCGGGAAGAATGGAGATACGCCGTTCACGCGGCCTCCTCATGCAAACTGCTTGACTACAAACCGCCTAAGAAACATGCGCTGAAGGTATTGGACGGGGAACATGGCAGGAACGCAAGGGGTGGGCGCTGAACTCTACTTGGCCCCGTCGTTGCCGTCAGCGTCGCTGATCTCGAGGCGGAGCCTGGTGATTCGTCTGGGCTCCGCGGCGATCACCTGGATTCCTATGTTGTCGTGGGCGCAGTGCTCACCGACCGCGGGAATCTTGCCGAGCGTGCTGAAGACGAAACCGCCGATGGTCTCGTAGTCTCCATCCTCGGGCAGGTCGATGCGGAGCTGGTCGTTGAGATCATCGATGCGCATCCGGGCGTCCACCTCCACGGTGTGCTCGTCGATTCGCTTCAGCTCCGCAGGCGGGGCGGTTTCGTACTCATCGGTGATCTCGCCGACCAACTCCTCGACGATGTCCTCGATGGTGACCAGACCCGCTGTTCCCCCGTATTCATCCAGCACCACGGCGATGTGGACCTTCTGCTTTTGAAACTCGCGAAGCAGCTCACGCACCGGCTTGGATTCCGGAATGAACATCACCTTGCGCATGGTGGCGGTCAGATCGAACGCGGCATCGGGATCGCGCCGCAGCAGATCCTTGGCATACAAAGCCCCCAGCACCTTGTCGATGGTTTCATCGTAGACCGGTATGCGCGAGTGCCCCTTGCTGCGGATGACCCCGAGCGTTTCTTCAAGGTCCGCCTCCTTGGGGATGGCGATGATCTCCGTTCGCGGAGTCATGATCTCCTCGACGCGCGTGTCGGTCAGCTCGATGACCGACTCGATCATCTGCTTCTCCTCCTCATCCACCGCACCGTGGCGCTCACCTTCGCTGACCACGTCGAGGATCTCCTGCTCCAGCTCGTCCGCATAGGACTTGGCGTCGCGCGGAGGCACGCCGGCAAGGCGACGAACCAGCGGGTCAAACAGCTCCAGAACGAAAACCACCGGAGCGCAGAGCATGCGGATGCCGCCTAGCAGGGGAAGTAGACGGGCTAAAAGGTACTCCCCGGAGTATTTCGCCCAGGCGTTCGGGATGGCCACGCCGAAGATAAGCACGAGAATCAGTGACCCGAGCGCGGCGGTCGCACTCTGGATGAGCCGGTCCCCCGGCTCAGCGGCGCTTACCCGGTTTAGGGCGGCAAACACCAGGGCAACCGTCGCCACCGACCGCAAAACCGCGGTCGCCAGCATGTAGCGGTGCCGCAAGGCCAGAAAACCCTCGAAGCGACTGCCGCGACCGACTCTGTCAAACTTTTCCGCAAGCCGCAGGCGCGGGGGAAATCGAAGGGCCAGGTTGAGCGTGGCGCACAGCGTCAACACCACCAGCATGCCAAGACCCATATAGGTCGTCCAATCACCCACCGGATCGACTCGTTGCAGAGCACATCGAAGACACTAAACGCAACGGCTCAGCCTGCATGATCGTCACGCTTGAAAACGCGGTCCCTCTCTTCCGTAGGCGATGGTTGAATCGGCACATCCGCACACACGATCGCCTCCTCCCCCTCCATCACCGAAGCCGGAATACGTCCATCGGGGGCGCGCAGGAACGTCGACGGCCGATCGCCGCTGCGTGTCCCGGATGATACTGCCGCCGCAACCACGCACCAGTATCCGCCCCGCTGCCCTGCGGGGTCGTTATGCAGACGGGCCAGATTGGCCTCTGCCAATCGACGGCCCTTCGCGGTTGCCGCCGCAGCGCGGGGCCAGGCAATCAGTGCCCCGCCCACGCCCACCTGGGTGTCGTCCAGTCCCGCCCCGACCGTCGCGGCAGTTACCACGCCGATGTCCCCTATCGCGCAGGACCGGAACCGGATTGGTCCGACCGCCTCGGTATCGTCGCCCAAAGTCGGGGACACGCTCTGAGCGACCAGGTCCCCGTCCGCATCGAAAAGCACCGCACACGGGCAGGTGGCAAGCCCCCTGCGAACGTGCAACCCCACCGCGATATAGACACCCCACTCGCGAGCCTTGAACGAAACGGTTTCCCTGACCACCTGCATGATGGCCTCGGTAAGCCTGGACCCCGCCATGCCCCCGCCGGTATCGCACGCCCCCGGCAGAACGAGGAGGTCCGGTGGAGGGGTGCTGCTGCCCGCCTGATCGATCGCCCCAATGATGCTCTGGGTGTTGGCGGCCCGACTCTTCGCATCCTGGCGAACTTGCAGCAGCGCCACCCTCATACCGGTTTCGTCCCGTAGACGCGCCCCAGACCCGCGGAGGCGAGCACCTCGTCTTCAACCCTGTGCATGCGTGCAGCCTTCTGTTCGTCTTGGTCGTCGTAGCCGAGAAGATGCAGAGTGCCGTGCACCGCGTAGAGTGCCAGCTCCGCCTCGAGGCTGTGCTTGCGCCGATCTGCCTCACGGGCGGCCGTGTCGACCGATATCACAATCTCCCCCTCGATCACCGCCCGGGTGGCGTCGCCGGCAGCATCGTCGCCCATATTGAAGGCCAACACATCGGTTGAACCCTCGTGGCCTAGATGACGCTTGTTGAGGTGGGCCATCTCGGCGTCGTCGACGAGGGCCACGCTGATCACTGCCCTCGACACCCGTTGTCGGCGAAGTGCGCCCTCGATGGCCCCTATAAGACGCGTCCCACCGATTCCCGCCTGCCCACTGACGCGGGCGATGGTTATGTCGTATTCGGGCTCGTCTTCCATCAAGTCCTTGCGTCCGCGGCGATCATCCACGCGAGTGCACAGCGAACTGAGAGCCACGAATCACGAAAGGGCCATTGCGCGGTGCAATGAGCGTCGCACGCCTCTGCTTCGTGGTTTGCAACTCGTAATTCGTACCTCGTAACTCGTAACTCGTTATGTCGCCAATCTGAAACTCCCGTTGCCAGGCTACGGTGGGTCGCTCACCGGCCACACACGCTTACCCACTGAGTCTCGCCTCCTTTGAGGGCTCTTCCGTCGCCTTCCGCGCCTTGGGGTAAGCGATTCGGCCGTGGTGGATGCTGCAGAGGCTTTTGACCAGCGAATCCTCCACAAGTCGAATCTGCATCAAGGTGATGTCGCAATCGTCGAACTGGCCGTCGTTCAGGCGGTCGGTGACGATCTGTCGCACCACGCTCTCTATCCGCCCCACGGTGGGTTCGGGCAGGGCCCGCACCGCGCTCTCGACGCCGTCGCAGATCATCACCACCGCCGCTTCCCGGGTCTTCGGTTTGGGGCCGCTGTAGCGGAACTCCGCTTCCCGGACTTCACGATCGTGCTTGCCGCTGGCGATCTGCGGCTGCTTCTCCGAGGCGATGTGATGAAAGTATCTCACCACCGTCGTACCATGGTGGGCCTCGATGAACTGCTGCAGCACGCGGGGAAGCCCGTACTCCTTGGCCATCTCGACCCCGTCCTTGACATGCCCGAGGATGATCAGCAGGCTCATCGTCGGGGCCAGGTTGTCGTGGCGGCTGATGTTCCCTTCCTGGTTCTCCGCGAAGTAGTGGGCCTTGTGGATCTTGCCTATGTCATGGTACAGGGCACCGACCTGGGCCAGCAAACCGTTGGCACCGATTCGCTCGCAGGCGGTGGAGGCCAGGGTACCCAGCACCAGACTGTGATTGTACGTTCCCGGCGCTTCCCGGGCCAAACGCTGCAACAACGGCTTGGTCGGATCGCGCCACTCCAGCAGAGTCAGTGCGGTCGCGATCCGAAACAACCGTTCGATGAAGGGCAATATCCCGGACACGACAAACGCGGCGAACAAGGCGCAGCCGCCTCCCCAAAGGGCGCGATCCATGATGAAGTCGCCCGTGTGCCCCTCCAGCAAACCGCCCGCGACCGAAGCGATCATGATCGCCGCGGCGGTTGCCATACCCGAGGTGATCAACTTGGTGCGCGAGCGAATCTCATCGAGAAGGTAGACGACCACCGCCACGCCGGAAAGCAAGGTCAGAAGAAACGGGAGATCCCGCTGCACGATTGTGGTAACCAGGACGGCGGACACACAAATCGCCCCCAGGGCAAACCGCCGGGGGTAGGTGATTGCAAGGATACTGGCGGCAAGAAGGCACGGGGCAAACACCAGTTCCGGCTGCGGCGGCCACTTCAAGTTGAGCGCCCTGGCGGCTGCCAGCATGCCCAGTATCAAGACCGTGAAGGCAACCGTACGCGACCGAATCTCGAACACCCGCGGCTGGTACATCCCGGCGTAGGCTAACAGGCCGATCGAGAGCACGGTCACCAACGTGACCAGCCCGATTCGCTGCAACAGCAATGCCCGTTGGGCCGATGCATCCTCCCTGAGAAACTCGAGCAGGGCCGCGTGATGGGCTTCGAGCAGGTCGTAGTCTTCGGAACCGATGATGCCCGGGCTGACAAACGGTTTGTCCCTCTCGAAGGTGTGCATAGCCTCGGGGGTCGCCTCGGCGACCTCGCGCATCTTCGCCCCCGTGCGGTCCTTGTTGTAGATGATCGTGGGTTGCTCCCCCCAAACCGCCAGGACGATGGCTTCAACCGTAGCCCTCAGTTCGTATTCGGGGAACTTCCCGGCCACCTCGCTGGCGCTGCCGCGACGGGCCTTGTCGTTGTTTTGCGGGACCAGCTTGGCGTGCGGTATCGAGGCGCCGGTAACGTTGCCGTCCTCATCCGCGGTTTCCAGGACGATGAAGTCCCGGGTGCTTCGCGGCTCACGCGGCTCGCGGAGCAGATCGGCAACGACGTACTCCTGCTCCAGCGGGAGTTTATCCACCGCCGCTTCGAACTGCGTCCGCCCCCGGTCGTCGGGCTGATCCACGAAGGCCCGAAGCCGCCGATACGCCTCCTGCTTGGCCAGCCAACCGAATTCGGAAAGAGCCTGCTCAAACTCCTCGAAGGTGTTGGCGTCCGCCGCGGCCTGGTAAAGACGCCTGAGGTCCGCCCGAACGCGGTCGAAGGTGAGCGCCGACGGATTCAGAGTGTAGTAGCTGGGGGTGGCAGCTCGGGCAGCCTCCGTGTCCGCAGCGGTCTGCTCGGCGTCGCGTACCTGAAAGTCGACCTTGGCGTAGATCGGATAATCGATCTGCTCCCCCGCGGAGTAGCCGAGCGTGGCACCGCCGTACAGGGCGATTGCGGAGGCGGAGATGACAAACAGGACGCTGACCGCCACCGGCCAGGAGGCGACCCGGCTGACCAGCCGGCCCCAGATCGTCCCCATGTCCTTGGTCCGCCGCTCGCGCACCTGGCGGCGTCTGATCTTCTGCTTACTCGTCGATCCGAACATCTCGTTCCACTCCGGGTGCGCCCCGAACCCATCCCGGAGGCTATCGGCGCACCCGCGCCCGGTCCTGGAAAGAAACAGCTCTCGGGCCTGGCCAGCCCAACGGAGCCACCGTTATCGGACGCCCTCCCGATCCCGGGCGTACGCCGCCACCACCTTTTGCACCAGTGGATGCCGGACAATGTCGCTCTTGGTCAGACGAACGACGGCGATACCCGGTATCCCTTCCAGACGCCTCACTCCGTCCCTGAAACCGCTCTCCTCGCCGCTGACCAGATCGCTCTGGCTGTCATCACCGGTGGCTATCATCTTGCTGTGATGCCCCAGGCGAGTGAGGAACATCAACATCTGGGAAACGGTGGCGTTTTGGGCCTCGTCCAGGATAATTGCCGCGTTGTTCAGCGTCCGTCCACGCATGAACGCCAGCGGAACCACCTCGATCACGTCGTTCTGCATGAAACGCTTGATCTGCTCGAAGCTCATCATGTCATGCATGGCGTCGAAGAGCGGGCGGAGGTACGGGTTGATCTTCGCCTGCATATCGCCGGGCAAGTAGCCGAGCTTCTCACCCGCCTCGACCGCCGGACGCACCAGCACGATCCGCTTGATCCTATGCTGCTTGAGCATGGCCACCGCGACGGCGACAGCCAGATAAGTCTTGCCGGTTCCGGCAGGACCCAGGCAAAACGTCAGGTCGTTTTGGCGAATCGCCTCCACGTAAAGGCGCTGACCCTCCCCCTTTGGAGCGATAGCCGCCGACGAGAGGAATACGTCAATGGAGTTCTCACAGCTCGCGGGCTCTTCGTCCGTCGCCTGACGGATCAGGTCCTGTATGACCCCGTCGCTGAGGTGCGAGCGATCTCGCAGAAGGCGTTGGAGTTCCTCGATCACCTGGCCGGCTTTCTGCACCGCGTCCGCCGATCCGCTGATCCGGACAGTGCTGTCGCGGGCGCTGATCCGCACGTCGAACGCCGCCCGGATCATACGCAGATTCCGGTCAGCCGTCCCGTACAACGCGGTGCGGCTCAGCGGATCCTGAATTGGTATCGTGATTCCCAAGAGTCGCCACTACTGTTGGACTCGATGCCCGGGCGGGGCTCACACGACATTCCACACCGCTGTGAGCAGAAACCACCCGACCGGCACCGCAAACAAAAGACTGTCCAGCAAGTCAAGTATACCGCCGTAACCGGGAATTACCTCGCCGGAATCCTTAATCCCCGCATCCCGCTTAAAGCAAGACTCTACCAAATCTCCGATCTGGCCCGCGGCGGACATCACGAGTCCGAAAAAAAAGGCCCGAAGGATTGGGGGAAGCACGTCAGCATGGTGCCGGACGCCAAACGACCGCGTGGCATCGCTGACGAAGCTGGCCAGTCTGGCCGGCAGATCCGCAGAAATGGGGTTCGAACCAGCGACTTTGATCTCTCCCACCAGTGAGCCGGCGGCGACGAAGCACATGGCCAACAGGCTGCTGGCGGCTAACCCCCCGATCGCCCCCTCCACCGACTTGTGTGGGCTGACCGACGGGAGCAGCCTGTGCTTCCCAAACAGGGAGCCGACGAAGTAGGCTCCGATGTCCGAGGCCTTGGTGACCAGGACGATGATCAGCAGCAGCCACGCCCCCTGCTCCTGTGGCGTGTCGCGAGCGCAGCGCAGTTGGAGGGCAAACGCTCCCAGGAAGCCCAGATAGACGATCATGAACCAGGTGGCCCCCGCATCCCGAAGCATGCCCTCAGGGTTGCGGCGGATCAGGGCGAGCACTCCCGTGCCGATACCACCGACCAACAGCCAGACAACCAGCCAGTACAGACCCTCCACCTCGGCGGCGCCGTGGCCCAGCAGCCCGGCGGCCGAGGCCCACGGGGTGAGCACCAAACCAACGATTATCAGGATCGCGAAGGATGTGTGTGGCCTGGCACCCTTAAGCCGGGAAATGTTGCCCAGCTCAACCGCGCCGGCGAGGATAAGGGCAAGCCAGCAGATCGGAACCGCGCTGCCGCGGCGCAGCAGAGCGCCGAGCGGGCCCTTGAGCTCGTGACAGGCCTGGGCGACTCGCACATCCACGGCAACGACCACGAGTATCCCAGCGATCGCAACGGCACCGAATGCCACTCGCCCAGCCATGCGGTCCATTCCTACCGGCCCTGAAAGGCAAAGATGATCATTGCCCTCCGGACCACATCAGGGGTCGAAAGTCCAAGGTCGAAGGTCCAACGTCGACCTTTGGCCTTCGACCAGGGTCGAATGCACCATAATCGTGCAGGCGAAGACTGTCCAATGAAGGTCCAAGGTCGAAGGTCGACCGTTGACCTTCGGTTTTCGACCTTTGACTTTTGACCTTTAACCTGCGGTGTTGTCGTCGATCTCTGGTGTCGCCGGTGGAGCAAAGAGCACCTTTGCCCAAAAAAATGTAGACCGGCCTCTTGTGGCCAATGCTGGCGCTGCGAGAATCGATGGAGGACAAGAATGACCCTTGTCCTGCCGGGGGACGACCGGATGACGGCTCACAACGAGAGTAGGGGCAAAGATGATCCCTGCCCCACCGGGCGACGAGGGTTCTTTCGCGATGCGGCGTATCGCCTGGTCAGCCCGATTGCAGACTATTTCGGGGAAGCGGGTAGGTCGGGCTCGGCCCGACAGCCGGGTTTGCTTGTCGGGAATAGCCCGACCTACTTGCGTCCTCCGGGGGCGATGGAGGAGGACAGGTTCCTTACGACCTGCCTGCGTTGCGGGAAATGTGCGGATGCCTGCCCGGCTGATGCGATCTTCCTGCTCAGTTCGGCACACGGGGTGGCTGCCGGAACTCCGGCGATCGACCCCGATCAGGCTGCCTGCGTCGTCTGCGAGGGTCTCAATTGCACGCAGGTGTGTCAGAGCGGGACTCTTTCGAAACTCACCGACCCGAGCATGATCCGGATGGGGTCGGCCAGGGTATACGAGCCGATGTGCGAGCGGACCCAGGGTCGAACGTGCACGGCTTGTGTTGATTTGTGCCCGCTGGGCGAATCAGCCATTCGCTTCAACGAGCACCGCGCCCCCGAAGTCCTGTCGCCGGGCTGCGTCGGTTGCGGCGTCTGTCAGCTTAATTGCCCCACGAGCCCCAAGGCGATAACCGTGCTGCCACGATAGCGGGACTCGTGGCAGAGGTTTGAAGGTTTGGAGGTTGGAAGGTTTGTAAGTCTTCAGCCGTCTGCAATGTCGGTATCGGGTAGCGGTGGGAGTTGGCCGGTGGCGAGATAGCTTCTGAGGGCGTCGGCGATGGTCTTTGTCGGGTTGAGGCCGCGGAGCTTTAGAGCATTTCCCGCGGAATCCTCCCCCCGTGAACGGTTACAGATCCTCTTTGCCCGCAGCCGCAACGCTTGACGCTACTCATCACTGCAGCGTTTGCACGATTCTGATCCCCCCCCCCCCCGTTTCGCATTCCGACCTCTCAGTAAAGCCCCACCGAGACGTTCTGTGCAGCCCGGACGCACGGGCCGGGGTTCCGCACGCCGGGTAGCAAGTAGCCTTCCGGCGCAGAAGCGGGCACTGCGACGAGTGACGCCTCGTCTCGCTCGACCATGCGAACCAGCAACATGCTCTCATCGAGCCGGGTGAACCGAACCGTTCCGATCTCGCCGTCCGCTACGGCTTTGCCACGATCATCCACGACCTCGAGTAGCAGACGGGTCCCGTACGGATAGTAGTCCAAAGGCCGGCCGGCCACCGCAGTCACCTCCAGACAACATCCAAACAGCGTGTTCCCGTAGCCGGACAGGTGCACCGCGCTGGGGAACAGCTCGAGCTGGAATCGCTCCAGTTCCTGCCCTGAGATGGCCATGCCTGCGTAGTGCACACCCCGCACGCGCTCGCGCTGCTCCGCGGTCATTAGCTCAGCCAGCCGGGCGAGCACGACCGGCGTGCTAAACAGGACATCGACCACCTGCCTATTGATGACCGTCATCGCCTGGTCGACGACGTGTTGGGTGTACCGGTCGCGGGCGAACGAACCTTCGGTCAGCTTCTTCGCCCAGCGAGCATCGAAATCCACGCTGAACGGATCGCCGCTCCCGACGGCGTGGGCGAGGTGCGGTGCGACCTTACCGATGATATGCGGGCCGCCGGGTCCGACGTACAACCACCGCGCACCGCGCGGGAAGCCCACGTGTTTGGCTGCGACGGCGAACGGCCGCACGAACGCCTCCTCAAACTCATCATTCCGGTAGATAGTCCACGTGCCTCCCCCGGTCGTTCCACCAGTCTGCCCGACGACGAATTGTTCCAGCGTCGAGTGAAACGCCCGCGGAACGTAATCGACCATCTGACGCCCGCACAGATCACCGGGGGTCATGTCCCCGAGCAGAGCGAGATCCTCCACCGTATTGATGTCCCGAATCGGATCGACACCAAGCGATTTTGCTCGATCGATCCAATAGGGTGTGCCGCTGTCAGGTTGAAAATGCACCGCGAGAATCCGTCGGAGTCTGTCCTCCAACGATTCTGCCTTCAGCGCCGCCCTGCCCAACTCTACTGGAATCATCATCCCGCTGTCACTGCCTTACTGCCGTTCCCTTGCTGCCGCTCCCTTACGGTCGCGGTTCGGTTTGGCGGTGAACGGGTGCCGCTCCCTGACGGTCGCGGTTCGGTTTTGCGGGCGAACGCCAAGCAGACACTCGCAACTGCATCTTCGTGCCCACGGTAGAAATGGTCACCGCTCGGAATGCAGCACGTCTCGAGCGGTTGTGGCAAGCCAGCCATCCAATCCTCCAGGTCAGGCTGCGGCGTGGCAAAGTCGTTGTCGCTGTGAACGATCAGTTTGGCGATCGTTCGCTCGCGCAACGGTGAGAAGTCATGCTGCCTGACGGTCGGCGAGATCAACACGAGGGCGCCGACCGTGTCGGTGAGCGCCATCGTGGCCGCGTAGGCGCCGAAGCTGTAACCCACCAGAATCAGTGGAGGGGGAAGGCTGGCAGAGTCCGCCCTACATGTTGCCTCGGTCATCCATGCGACGGCATGGCGGGTGTCGTCTGTCAATCGCGGATCTTCGGGGGCCGCCCCGGTCTGCCAGAACTGCGACATCGAGGCGGCCACGTCGATCCGCGGTCCATCACTCTCGCCGACGCCCGCGTAGTCGAAGGACAGCACGGCGCTTCCGTCGCCGGCCATCGTGTCTGCCAGGCGAACCAGCAGGCTGTTGCCGGTATGTCCTCCCATGTGTGGGTGCGGGTTGACGATCAATGCTGCGAAGGAAGTATGGCCAAACGGATAGGTCAGCTCCCCGGCAAGTGTGCCGCTTGCCGTTTTTATCCTAACCTGTTCACGTATCAGCTCCGTGGGCATGATCTTCCGATGAACCGTGCGAGCGTCTTCGGATCGCACGGAAACTCCTGTGTGAAGGAATACAGAACCATAGACATCTTCAAGGCCCGCTCGATATGGCCGAATATTTCCACCCGGCCACTTAGAAACAGCTCCTGCGGATGGGGCCGCCCGGAGACGGACTCCCAGAACACAGTTCGCGTCGTCCGGTAGCCGAAGTCCTCCCTTCGGCCGTTTTTTCCGCGATCCACATGCGTCAAACGGCCACGATCAAACGTGCAAAGCCACTGTCCCACAGGCTCGTCGTCGATTACAAAACTCACCTTGGCAGTCAGCGCCGTCATTTGCGCAACCTTGGACTTCTCCACGTGGAACGGCAGAAAAGACTCGAAGTACTCCGCGCATCCAGGTTCGCCGACCACCCTGGTCCGATCCCGCCTCCCCCATGAGGTCGACTGGGCGTAGCGAACCAAACGCTCGATGGCCGGGGCGTCGTAGGTCGGACAGATGATCCCGGCGCGGGCCTCCAGGGCGGCGGCGCTGACCCGGCAAAAGACGGGCGTATCCACGAAGTAATGCTCGATGGGCTTGATTACGTCGTAGAAACCACGCTCCAGTTCGTCCAACTCGTCGTACGCAAGCTCCTCCGGTGGAATGAATCGCCCACCGCCGATGTCGAAGTACCGTTCAAGCGCTTGCTTGATTTGAAGGTTGCTCGGTGGATCGGGGTGCACGAGGTTGTACACCTTGCCACCACCATCCGGCATGGTGGCAGCCGCGACGATCATCTTCGCTACGTAGTCCACCGGGACGATGTTCTGCCGATCGAGTGGCCGCCCGACGATGCGCAGGGGGATTGATTGTCGTTGTGCCGGCGTGTGATCGCTGTGCATCCGGTCCAGCAGCTCGGTCGCGCGGGCCGACAAGTAGATCCCGCCGAATCTCGTGGCCCGTCCGGAATCAAACGCCCCCACGATGATCGAGGGACGGTGGATGGTGATCTCGCCTCCCGTGCGCCGAGCCCACTCCACACCCAGCCGCTCGGACTCCCACTTGCTGCGCTCGTAGTCGTTGTGGAACGCTGCCGGGTCAGAAGTAAAGGCCTCGGGTACGGGCCGTGAGGTTCGGCCGCAGGTGTACGCCGAGCTGACCAGATGTAGCCGCCGCACCCCCGAACCGTCAGCTAAGTCGAGGACCGCGCGGGTACCGTCCACGTTCGTTCGTTCGGGATCGCCGCGGGCGTTTCGACGGAAGTTCGTCGCCGCCGCTGCATGGATCACAAGAGCAGACGAGTCGATGCGAATGGGCGGCAATCCACCCGGAAGCTCACCACAGACCGGCTCAATTGAACCGTCCGCGATGCACCGCCCGGCATCTACGCCAAGCTCCGACAACAGGTTCGCCAGGCGGGCGATGGACATCTCGATGGGCGGGCGCAACAAGACGACGCAGCGTACTCCGCGGGCAAGAAGCTCCGCGAGGACGTAATGCCCAAGGAAGCCGGTCGCCCCGGTAAGAAGCACCGTATCCTTGCGTGTACTCCTCATATTGTCGTCCGAGGATCGGGTGTGTTTGCCATTATCACCTCTTGGGTGCGACCGTTACGCCGCGAATTCCCGAGGCGGGCCGCGCTCGCCAGCCCACCTCTGCAGGACGATCCGTTGCCCGCCGCACAACCGAAGCAGTGGGCTCCAGTGTTGATGGCGCGCAGCCGAAGCGCCGAGGCGTCAAAATCGCGAATGTGCGTCGGAAGTCCGCCACGCAGAGGCAAGGCGGCGGCTTGGTTGAAGTCGCAATCGTACAGGCGCCCATCCCACGCCACCGAGAGCGAATGACGGCACATGAATCCATCGACCGTGGTAGGATTGAACGCCCCCACCAACCGGTCCATATAGGATTCCAGGCACCCATCCCGGACGAGCTGGTCACGAAATCGGTTGACGGGCATGTTGTTCATCGCGAACAGGCGGTTGAAGACAACGCCGAACTGATCGCCCAGTTCATGCTTGAAGCGCCCTTCCAGTTCGCTCTGCGGCTCAGCGAGATCGGTTCCGACGGGGTTGTAAACGAGATTGAGAACACGCCGGGTCCCTGCTTCGCCGTAGCCGAGCGCGTTGAGCATTCTCAACGCCTCGATACTTTTCTCGAAGGTCCCCCGCCCACGCTGACGATCGACGGTTTCCGCCAGATAGGAGGGCAATGATGCGGTGATCTCTATCCGGTGTTCCGCGAGGAATTCCGCCAAGTCCTCATGGCCGGGCTCAAAAAGAATAGTCAGGTTGCATCTGTCGACGACGCGTTTGCACAGCTCTGATGCCGTACTCGCCAGGTAGCGGAAATGCGGATTCATATCGGGCGCACCACCGGTGATATCGAGCGTGTCGATGTTGTCGCGTCGCAACACGTCAACGACCACATCCACCGTCTCACGACTCATCTCTTCCGTCCGGTGCGGGCCGGCGTCCACGTGACAGTGGGCGCATGATTGATTGCAACGCCGCCCCAGGTTCACCATGAGCGTGGAGATCTCTATCGCGCGGAGTTCGGGGGGGGCATTACGGGCTGCGTGCCCCGCAAAGCACGCACTTCCAGTATTCTGCAGGGTTTCAAAGGGGATCGCCGGGTCGGGATCGCTTCTTTGAACATTGATGACGGACAGTGTTCCAGCGTTACCATTTCCAGACTTGGAATGCGACACGGATGCGACCTTGGCGCCGTTGTGCGAGGCCTCGTCGGGCGATATGTCGCGATCGACGGGCAGTGCTTCCAGAGACATCGGCAAATCATTGCCGCCAAAAAGATCTTCCAGCGCGAGCCAGAAATCCCGCAGCCAACGCTCACTCGCAATGGCGATTCCATTCTCGAGTTCGTCGAGCCAGAACCGCGACCAGGCTTCGAGGCGCCAGGTGGCGTACGTCGCCCGGGCCTCTGTTGCATCGTCGCACGGTTGTGGCAACCCGAATGCCTCGTTTCCCAACAGGAACTGAATCTCCGGCTCCGGGCCCCCGCTGAGGCAGTGTGCGAGAACCGTCTCTTTCCGCAGGGTTGAATGAACCACCGAAACGGCGACCAGCGTTCCGCCTTGTACCAATGCCGCATTCGTCGGAAAGATGAGTTGAATGAACCCGCTGCCCAGGTCCCGTACGATTCGCGGGCACTTGGACACTGCGAATCCGCCTCTCTGAGCGTAGGCATTCTCGATCTTCCAGACGTCGCTTGACACGACCGTCGCGATAGTGTCGATGTTGTGGCACCGGTTTTCAACCGGTGAAAAGCGCGCGAGTGCCCATCGGGCCGATGAAACCGGATGCGTCGACGTCTTGGGCGGTGCATCGGGGTCGGGACCGTCGAAGAACGGCGTGCCCCACCTGCATAACGTGCACCGCGTGCAGAAGTAGAGACGTTTCAGCGCCCAGTAGTACCCCTTGCGCCATCGCGAGGAGGCCTCCGCCGGACCCAAGGCGTCCAGATCCTGCAGGAATCGCTGCCAGAGGGCCTCCTTGTGAGCGATCATGCGTGCGGTGGCACGATCACCGTCCCGCCCGGGCTGGGCCTTCAGCGAAGCCATGGGGCCGTCAGGGTGCTTGAGCAACGGGTTGACGTTCGGCCCCGCGTGCATGGGATGGGCGTACAACGTCTCCTCGGAAGTGCAGTCGTAAAGGCACACGATGGACACGACACTTCCGCGATGAATGGTACCACCGCTTACAGGGAACATGAGCCGCAGGTGACGCTGCGAGAGATACTTGTGGAGAATCGGCGTTCGCTCAACCGTGAGACCGATCGGATCAATCAGGGAGCTTGCCGCGCGCATCGCAGCGCTTCCCAAAGCGCGTTCAATCCTCGCCTGCAAACCCACATCGGGATCAATCGAGCAGCCCCGGGCGAAGTCCTGGCAAACCGTGGCGAGTTCTATCATCGTGCGTGCTTTCGCTTTTGTCCGACCATTCTTGGCCGTCGGCCCGGCCCGCCGCGCCCCTTGAGCCCGCCGGTATCGTAACCCGGTCACAGGAGATTGCGAGATTTCCTGCAAGAATTGCAGGAAACTCCCCTCACTCCGTTGGCAATGGTATCATGGTACCTTAATCCAACGGAGTCAGATCATGACGCTGGCAAGACGGATGACCCTCAAGATCGCCGGGCTCGCTATCAGCCTGACGGCGCTCGGGGGTGTCACGATTGGGGGATTGGTGGCCGTACGGCGTTCAACCGAAGTAGCGCGCGAGGAGTACTTCGAACTGCGTCTCGTACTCGACGTGGACGAACACCTCTTCGCCGCCCGTGAGGTGCTCGTGGCCGGGCGGAACGCTTCCCGAGCGTGTCGTGAGCTGGATGCGGCGCGGGAACGCCTGGTCGAATTCCGACGATTTCAGGCCACGCAGCACCGTGACAAGACGTTGCATGAAGAGGATGAAGACGAGCTACTGGCGTTGATCGAGAATGATCTTCAAGAAGCGTTCGGTGGACTCTCACCGGCTCGCGCCCCGCGTGAGCCCGACACTACGTCGGTTCTGGCTGTGTTCGACAGGGCGCAGGCACACATAAAACAACTCTCAGCTGAGATGGATGAGAGGATCGCCTACGCCCAAACCACTTCGGATCGCACGATCCGAAAGATGCTCACGGTTCTTGGATTGGCCTGCATGCTCATTGTGATCGTCACGGTCGTCCTGAACATCGCGCTATACCGGAGCATCGTAGTGCCGTTGCAGCGGCTTGCTGCCGGGGTCAGGCGCATTGCGGCCGGCCGACTTGACGAGAGGGTTGACGTAGCCCCTGAAGGCGAGTTCGCTGAAGTGGGGAAAGACTTCAATCACATGGCTTCAAAGCTCGAAGATCTCTACGACACCCTCGAGAAGCGCGTGCGTGAGAAGAGTGGGGAACTTGTCAGGTCAGAGCGCCTCGCAAGTGTTGGACACCTTGCCGCGGGCGTCGCCCATGAGATCAACAACCCCCTTGGGATTATCACGGGCTACGCCGAAGTTACACTCAAACGACTTCAAAGAGAGGGCCGGGGCGGCAAGGGAGTGAATACTGAAGAAGCCCTGCGGATCATCCGTGACGAGGCTTTTCGATGCAAGGAGATCACGGAGAAACTACTTTCCCTGGCCGCCGGCCGCGAGCTCGTTGGTGAACGCGTCCAGGTTCGTCATATCATTGACGACGTCGTTTCCATCCTGGGCACCCTTCCGCAATACCGTGATCGTAAACTGGCCACTCATGTCGATGGTGCGGAATCCCTCGAGATCCTGGGCAATGAAACGGAACTCAGGCAGGTCATTTTGAATCTGGCCATCAATGCACTCGAGGCCGTTCAGCCCAAGGTCGGTGAAGTACGATGTGACGGGCGCCAAAGAAACGGCGTGGTGGAACTCGTTGTCTCCGACAACGGGCGAGGGATGACCGGAGATACGTTAGAGCACATCTTCGAGCCGTTCTTCACCAGCCGAAGCGACGCACCTTCGCGGGGCACCGGGCTTGGGTTGTCGATCACCCGTGCCATCATCGAGGCACACGGAGGGCGTATTCGTGCAGAAAGCGACGGACCTAACAAGGGAAGCCGGTTCTTCATCGAGCTGCCCGCTGTGACCGACGAGGAGCTGACGTAGAGTGCGCCGCAGGCCCAAGAGTGCCGAAGAGACCTTCGTTCTCATTGTCGAGGATGAACCCCGTTTGAGGTCGATCCTGGCCGAGGGTGTGCGGGAGTGCGGTTACCGGGCCAGCGGGGTCCGCACGGGCGAGGAGGCACTTGCGTCATTGGAAGACGCACCATCCGATATCGCGATACTCGATTTGAACTTGCCGGGTATGGACGGCTTGCAGTGCTTTGACAGGCTGAAGAAACGGTGGCCTGACATAGCAGTGATCGTCCTTACCGGGTTTGGCACGCTGGAAGCTGCTCAACATGCGATCCAGCTGGGCGTCGTGGAGTTTCTGACCAAGCCGGCGTCTCTCGGTGATCTGGAGAAAGCACTCCATCGCGCATGGCGATCGCTGCCCGCAGACGCGCCGGAAGATATTCCGCGCGAAAGCCCAGTACCGGCTGACAAGCTGCCCGGTACTGGCACCGCTCCTGCTGCCCGCCGGCTTCAAGATTTCGAGCGCGACTGCATAATGGCTGCCTTGAAGCGTCACAACGGAAACCGCGAAGCTGCAGCCGCCGAACTCGGCATTAGCGTACGAAAGCTGTACTACCGCCTGTCTGAGTTTCAACACCGTGCCGGCGACGCGGGCTCTGATCTGACTTGATTACAAACGGAGATCAGTTGTGGTTCCCGAAAACCTCGTCCTGGCGAAGACGGGTGCGTCGAGTGGAGAGCTGGCGGGGATATGCGCTGCCGACAATAGCGAGTGTACGACAAGCACGGGGCGTCGTGGTGCGAAAGTCGCCCGATTTGAGATGGTTGCGCATACCTCAACCTCGGATAGATCGAATCCCGATCACGGATGAAGAGCCGTGGCGCCTGGAAGACCCCGCCAAGATCGGCGCTCGAGCGGCACGGGCGACGGCGAAGCATTGCAGCCATCGTTACTACGCGTATGAAGTCCTAGGCTGAGGACAGTTCCGCTTTCACGAAGACCTCGAGAAAATGCGCGCCGAAATGCTGCATGAGGGAAAGTACATTCTCAAAACCGACGACCCCACGCTCAGCCCGGTCGAGGCGGTCGGTGCGTACCAGGAACTGGATACGGTGGAGTCCGGCTTTCGGGATCTGAAAGATGTGATCGACCCGCAAGCAGGCTTGCCTGTGAGGCCGGTCTATCACCAGACCGACGATCGCATCAAAGCCCACATCTTCGTGGCGGCCTTGGCGTTGTTCTTGAAGCGAAGCCTGGAGCACCAGTTGGCGTCGACACTGCCTGAAGTCAGTGGGTCAGAAGCAATCGCAGCCATGCGGTCGATTGGCCTTGCGGAGCTCGACCTGAACGGTCGAACGACTCGCCTGGTTTCAGGCGGCCGCCGCCACGCCCGGCGTGTCGCACGCGCTCTGGGCATCACCAATCTCAACCCGCCAGTCCACGGGAAAGGGCTCTCCAAGGCCCCGGAGCACCCCATGTACTGACAAACTCAAGACCGACCTCTTATCCCACAAGGACTTACGAACGAAACCGACAAACATGGGCTATCACAAGGATGCGGATGAGCTTGACCGAACCCTCACTCGGGTGCTTTGAAGCATGTGGCGCCGACCAGAACAGATTCGCGGATACCTCCGGCCTTTCGGATGACGAATATGTCTCGCTATTCTTGCGCGGGTATACAGAAAGCCCGAGTCATCCTCGAAATCGGCTACGGCAGCGGTCACGTCCCGCCCGTGGAACACCCGCTTGCCGGTCTCATCGTCGATGCTATAGTACGAGCGGTTGAGCTTGTGGAAGGATAGGCCAGGGACTTCCTCCCCGCCCTTTTCGACGTGGTGGAGCGTCCCGTCTGAGAGCCGCCGGGTCCTGGTGAACGTTCGCGGTCTTGCCATGGCGATAGACTCCTCACGGCCATCCCTACTGCCTCCTGGAAGTCCATCACGGGGCATAGTTCAGGCAACCGTTTGGACAATCGCCGAGGTCGGCGGAGCAGGGGGAATGCCGTAAGTCCTTATGTCACAAGGAGTTAGGAGAGGTGGGTGAGTGGCTGAAACCAACGGTTTGCTAAACCGTCATACTGGGTAAGCCCGGTATCGCGGGTTCGAATCCCGCCCTCTCCGTTTGCCCCGTCAAAACCGCGTTTTTCGGCGCTCTGGCGGGGTTTTTCGTGCGCCGCGGTCGCTTCACCCGCCGATGCCGCCTGTCCACCTGCGCCCACGTCAATCGCCTCGCGCTGCCCGTTTGGCGCCAAGCAGGACGCCAAGTTTTTTCGGTCAGCTCTGGCGTCGTCAGTACCGGTCGCCCGGGCAACCTCCCGCGCCGGTTGGGACAGGTCGGGAAGCGCCGCCAACGCCGCCGATTGCTCGCCCTGGAGCGAATGGCTGTAACGGTCCATCGTCAACGTGATGGTCGAATGTCGCGCCAACGCCTGGGCGGTCTTCGGATACACGCCGCCGGATGCCAGGTTCGTGATGAACGTGTGTCTGAGGCTGTGAAAGTCGGCCACGCGACCCGCTTCATCGCGGTACACGATACGGGCGACCTGCAGGTCACCCCGAAGCATCTTTACCACGTCTCCGGGTCTGGGCATCTTGAACACTCGGACGGTCGGGGTCATCGCCGCCACAAACTGGCGCAGCTCGAGCGCCAGCTCCGGGCGCATGGGCAACGTGTCCTCGCGCCGGCGTTTCGAGTACGCCGCTGCGACCGTCACCGTCGGCGGGTCAGCGTCCAGGTTGAACGATGCCCGGGATAGGCTGCGCAGCTCGCCCGCCCGCAAGCCCGTTTCGACCGCGAGCTGGTACAGCAACGCCCGGTCCGGCCCGCCCATGCCATACCGGTCCGGTCCTTTGTGGGCTGCATCCAGCAGGCGGCGCAGCTCATCGACGGTCAAAGCTCGCCGGTCGTGTCGCCGGTCGGTTTTGACGTTCAGTCCGTCCAGGTGGGAAACCGGATTGTCACTCGCTCGCCGGTCTTTCACCATCCACCGGCAGAGCTGCTTGACGGCTTGCAGGTAGAAATTGAACGTCTGGGCGGATATGCCCCGCTTCGTGTCGGTGTCGGTCCGCAGCTCGCTGAGATACGCCATCACCTTGCTGGCGCTTAGGTCCCCGTAGAATCGAAAACCGCAGGCGTCGATAACGCGCGTGGCGCGACCCTTGACCAGCGCAACATGCCGCGAGCTGCAGCCCTTTGCCGCAAGAGCTGCCGCGAAGTCGTCCAAGTGGTCCGCCAGGGGCTTGCTGACCGCGACGCGCTCCGAATCCAGCAGACCAATAGCAACCAGCCGGTCCCGCGTGCGCTGGGGCAAGCCCGTCAGCCAATCAGACAGAGCCGGGTCAATCTGCCCACCGGTCGCCCGATGGTAGCCGACAAGCCTCTCCAGGTTGCGTCCCGTTTCTTCGGATGCCGCCTTGCTGGTAAACGCGGGCAGCCGTCGGATGGTTTCGTTGTGGTCGCGGAATTCGCAATACCACTTTGACGCCTGTTTCGTTCTGCCCTTGCTGTCTTTGTACGTTGTTCGGAAAACTCGCACCGCTTCACCTGCCTTTCGGTTTCGGACGCTTGCCCGCGACGATGCTCAAATCCAGGAAACCCGCCAGCCGGTCAAGTGTCTTCATGGGCAGCCCCCGTTCACCGGACATAAACCGGCTTATCGTCGCGTGGTCGATGCCGGTCGCCTTTGCAACGGCGTACCGGGTCAAACCGCAATTGTCCACCGCCCGGCGCACTTGCTCGCTTAGCTTGACTCGTTTCCTACCCATACCTAGAACTTACCCCCTATATGACAGTGTGTCAAGTAGGAAAACCGGCGCATTCTACTTTTCGTCGCCCGCAACGTAGAAGTACCGCGACGCCCGAAAGCGGTTCTTGTCTATCCCGCCCTTTTCCGATTCGTGCAGGACGCGGTCCACCTTCAAGAGGAACAGCCACTTCGCGGCCCTATGATGGTCCACGTCCAGCAGACGCCCCGCGGTACGGCAGCCTAGATAGAACGGACCGTCACCAGCATGGCGCTGCAGCTCCCGGCAGAGCGAAACGAGCTGCCTTAGCTGGGGTATCCCATACCGCATCGCCACTTTTGGAGGTTCGCTCGCTATCGCCCGCTCAAACATCACATCCATCGGTCCGGTTCCTTTCGGGTATTTGACTTTCGGCCACGCCTGCAGGAAGTCAATCCAGGTGTCCTCAAATGGCTCTGTATTGATAACCGGCAGGGCAAACTTGTGCCACGCCTCTACGATAGAGCGCAGCTCCAGCGGGTCAGCTTCGCACACTTCCGGCTCGCCTTTCAGAGCCCGGGCAAGCTCGAAAACGGCTCGATTCCGCTGCCCCGTGGCGTGCGGTTGCGTCGATTGCAGGATGTCTGCGAGTTTCTTTTCAGGCAAGCCAGCCGAAACTGCGCCCCCCCTCATGTCCTCAGTAATCTCTGTAATCCTCTGTCGTCTCAGTCCTCTGTGTTCTCTCTGTCCTCTCTGTCGCATGGGCTCCGTATCCCCAAGCGGGGGCGGGTCCTGCAGCTCGGGGTCGGGCGTGCGGCGAGCTGCCCCAGGCAGCAAGCCTGCTTCCACGGGGTCCAGGTTGGGCAGAGCCCCGTCAGGCAGCGGAATCAGCCACTTATACACGTGCCCCGTCGGATGCTTGCTCGGGGGCAGCAGGACGATACCAGCTCCGCGCAGCTCGCCTTCATGTTCGCCGCCGGTGTCGATGTCGATGATTTCGGTGCACGAGTCCTGAAAGTACACGTGGCGCCCGCGTGCCGTCTCGACCGTCGGAAGCGTCTCCGCCAAGTCAGGACGCAGAGCTGCCCAGCGCTGATAGCTGTCGATGGTGTCAAAGTCCCTGACTACCAGTCCACCGCTGACCGGACCGCAGACCACCGCCAGTCCCGTCACTCCGTTACGTGCGAACCATCGGCGCAACGTCGATTCCGATGCCGCTTCCCTCTGGTATCGCCGCCACGACCGCAGGGCGGGTTTCTTTCCCTTGGTGGGCAGAAGCGACCACCCGCGAGCTGCATAGCTCAAGGCAAGGTCAGTGAGCCCGCTCATTCCCCACGCCCCGCCAGGTTGAAGGTCTGAACAAAAGGCAGGTTGCGTAGCGTATCGAGCTGCACAAGCCTGACACGCGCGAGGTTCCCGTCACCCGCAGGAAGCTCGGGGAAGTTTCCGCTTTCAACCAGGGCGCGGAGCTGCCCCGTGCGCACCATATATGCTGTGCCACCCACAACGAAAACCCACCGGTCCGCGCGGGTTCGCATGATGCCGCTCGGCTTGTCCTTGTAGCGAACCTCGACCGCCACGTTGCCAGTTTTCTGTGCTTGAAGGTCGTGTTTGATTTCCAGCCGGGTCTGCACCAGCAAGTCATATCCGTCGGGTCCGAGCGTCTTGGTAACGTCGCAATCACGCGCTTTGAACAGCTCAGCGACAGCGAGCTCGGCTTCATCGCCGCGTTTCTTCGCAGCCGTCCAGCTCGGCGAGTCTGGTCGCTTAGCGCTCACAGCTAACCCTTGCGCTTCCGTTCCCACGTTTGTCGGTCCGGGCAACCCGCCGCCAACCACGCGCGAAGTTCATCCACCCGCCAACGCGGCGCCCTGCTACCCAACCGGACCGGGAGCGGTAGCCGCCCGGAGCTGTGGAGTTTCCATAATTGTGCCCGAGAGATTCCCAGCAGCCCCGCCGCGTCTTTTGCGGAATAGGCGAGCTGCTGTGATTCGATAGCGGTCTTTGCAGTTTCCATTCCCGCATTGTTTCCGGTCGCGGTTGCAGCCCGGTCGCGTTGCGGTAACAAATCGGTTACATTCTAGGAAAAGAACAGACCATAATGACCTGGCTCGGCGCGGATAGCATCTGCTACGAATTCCATCCCTGCCTGTCCCAGCGCTTTGGTCAACCGCAGTTTGATATGCTTGACGTGTGATAGCTCAGGGTTCCCCAACCGTTCCGCAAGCGTTTCCTGCGCGACGTACTTCCCCTCAGATTCGACCAGGGCCCACATAAGCCGGAATTCTTGCGTGCTTCCCAGTATAGCCGTCTTCCCGCGACACTGAACCGAGAACGTCGGGAAGTCAACGTGGATCCGGTTGAACGAGTCGACAAGCGCAAGAGCGTTTTGACAATAACGGAGTAGCGTGCCTGCCCTGTCCGAGTGCATGTCCCGGTACTTATTGAGTTCGCCATCGGTATCTACTAGGCCCAAAACAAGCGAACAACGATTGGTCTCTTCGCCGCGGGGCGGGGCGGGCGGTTCGAGCGCGGACTGTCCAGCCCGCTGTTTGTGACGGTTGCGGGGCACTCGGTTGTTCTTTTGTCATGCTTTCATTCCGTGATTGT
>SDBU01000863.1_pt1 | contig 44138 bp, 39 predicted proteins | sample 2277071 | NCBI WGS metagenome assembly SDBU01 (sample SAMN10397929, study PRJNA504765) | marine sediment metagenome | isolation source: marine sediment core GS08_GC12, 126 cmbsf | place: Arctic Ocean: Gakkel Ridge, Loki's castle | collected 2008
TCTTAATTCATCTACCGTACTTACTTTCATTTCTCTATTCCCCTGGATGGGCATTTAACATGTTAGATTATAGCTCATGGTAACCGGAATTATAAACACGTATTTCCATCAATATTTGGAGTAATACAATAGTAACTATAATATCTGGCCGGCGAAAATATTGTTTAATGCGTTGTTGTTGTTAGATATTGAAGAAATTTATTAAGCCAGACTGTGGAGATATTTGTGGTTAAAGTGATACTATTACAGACGGTGGATATGCTATTTTGTGGGATGCAGTATTCTATTGGTAGCATAGCCTGTTTAAAGCAGACTCAGCCTTCATGTTATTTTGGGCTCCTCTTCTCTTATCGATTGATATTAATCAGACTGGAACGAAGGAGGGAAATAAGAGTATGACAGTTTCTGATAATCAATGTATCAATACTATTCGTTTTCTGGCGGTTGACGCGGTGCAGAGAGCAAACTCAGGCCATCCAGGAGCGCCATTAGGACAAGCGCCTATGGCTTATGTGTTGTGGGATAGGTTCCTTAAACATAATCCTCATGATGTTGACTGGCTTGATCGCGATAGGTTCGTGTTGTCAGTTGGCCATTTATCTGCCATGTTGTACCCTTTGCTCTATTTAACGGGGTATGATGTCTCACTGGATGATATCAAGCAATTTCGGCAATGGGGGAGTAAGGGGGGTGGGCATCCTGAATACAAGCTTACGCCAGGAGTGGAAGCGACCACGGGGCCATTGGGCCAGGGATTTGCTATGGCTGTAGGTATGGCTATGGCTGAGAGATGGGTGGCAGCTCGTTATAATCGACCTGGGCATGAAATATTCAATCATTTTACATATGTGGTCGAGTCAGATGGAGGCATGATGGAGGGCATTACCTCTGAAGCAGCCTCACTGGCTGGGACGCTTAGGTTGGGTAAACTAATTTGTCTCTATGATGATAATGATATCTCTATCGAAGGTCATACTGATATCTCGTTCGCTGAAAACGTTGGTCAGCGTTTTGAAGCTTATGGTTGGCAGGTTATTTCAATAGATGGTATGGATGTAACCGCTGTAGACGGGGCTATACGGATGGCCCAGGCAGATGATAGCCGTCCTAGCCTGATAATATGTAAGACTATCATTGCTTATGGCAGTCCCAACAAGGAAGGCAGTGCTTCGACTCATGGGACGCCACTTGGAGAAGAGGAGATATGTTTAACTAAGGAAAAGCTTGGATGGACATACAAAGAAACATTCACTGTTCCACCCGAGGTTTTGGCTCATTGTCGGCAGGCAGTGGAACGAGGAAAGAAGCAACAGCAAGAATGGGAGCAAAAACTGGACGAATATCGGAAGGCTTATCCACTGGAAGCTGAGCAATTGGGGAAGGACCTCCGTAAAGAATTACCGCAGGGATGGGATAGTGAATTGGATGCACTGTTTCAGGCAAGTGATAAACCTATTGCTACGCGTAAAGCCTCAGGACGTGTTATAAACAAGATAGCACAGAAGGTCCCTTTCTTTATGGGGGGTTCTGCGGATCTTGCTCCTTCAGTCAATGCTAGATTGGAGGATTGTGGAGACTTCGGATTTCAAGATTATGCGGGTCGTAATATACATTTTGGCGTTAGAGAGCATGCGATGGGGGCTATTGCTAACGGTATTGCTCTGCATGGAGGAGCTATCCCTTTTACATCTACTTTCTTCACCTTTTCAGACTACATGCGTCCCTCAGTTCGTATGGCGGCGCTTATGGGACTCCAGGTGGCATTCATTTTTAGCCATGATTCGATTGCTGTTGGAGAGGATGGACCCACTCATGAACCTGTCGAGCAACTCATGGGATTTAGAGCTGTGCCAAATTTGATAACTATTCGCCCCGCAGACGCTACTGAGACGGTTGAGGCATGGAAAATGGCAATGGAAAATCGCGAAAGTCCTACTGTTTTGGTATTCAGCCGCCAGGATCTTCCAGTATTAGATCGTATAACATTGGCTTCCGCCAGTGGCCTGAGACGAGGGGGATACGTGGTCTGGGAGGCAGCTAAAAAGCCTGACGTTATAATTATTGGCACTGGATCTGAACTGCATCTTGCTCTTGAGGCTGGACGTTTATTGCAGGATAAGGGGATAATGGCTCGTGTCGTATCATTACCATCGTGGGAGTTGTTTGATGTTCAGCCTGCTGATTACCGTAATGAAGTCTTGCCTCCCGATATGCGTGCACGCATATCTGTGGAAGCTGGTACAGCAACTGGGTGGGAACGATACGTTGGTCTCGATGGGATTGCTATTGGCGTATCTCGTTTTGGCGCCACAGGTAAAGGGGAGGTGGTTTATGAGAAATATGGCTTCAGTGCTCAACGGGTGGTAAATGAGGTTCTGCGACTTCTGCATCGGGAATGATAAGCGAGAAAAATAATGAATTTCCATTCATGGTTTTGACTTTGTCCTTTATATCAATGAAAAGAGGGAAGGAGAAATGAGATGAACTCTATCAAAGAAGCTCAACGTCAGGGTCAGGATATCTGGCTTGATTATATTCAGCGTGGTCTAATAAGCTCCGGTGAGTTTAGGAGATATATTGAACAGGGGATTAGTGGGGTAACTTCGAATCCTACCATTTTCGAAAAAGCGATAACAGGGAATAGTGATTATGACGAATCGTTGTTGCCCTTAGTCAGGAAGAATAAAGATACAGGCGAGATTTATGAAGCCCTGATTTTACAAGATATTGGAGCTGCTGCTGATATATTACGCCCGATGTATGAAGATTCTAAAGGGGAGCATGGCTATGTTAGCCTGGAGGTCAACCCCAAGTTGGCTTATGATACGGATGGCACGATTGAAGAAGGGTTAAGGTTGTTTGCTGCATTGAATCGGCCCAATATCATGATTAAGGTTCCAGCTACAGTTGAAGGGGTGCCTGCAATTCGCCGCCTTATTGCCGAAGGTATTAATGTCAATGTCACACTATTGTTCTCTCTCGATAACTATCAAAAATCAGCAGATGCATATATTGCGGGTCTGGAGGAACTGGCTCAGAAGAATGTTGATGTAACCAGAGTAGCTTCTGTTGTTTCCTTGTTCATCAGTCGAATTGATACTGCGGTGGATACGTTATTGGATGAGCATATCCAACAGGGGCAGGGACAATTGAAGCCCTTGCGTGGCAGAGCAGGGGTCGCTACAGCGAAACTGCTTCATCAAGCATATAAAGATACTTTTAGTAGTGAACGATTTGTCAGGCTGAAGGCGAAGGGTGCTCGTGTACAGAAGCCTCTCTGGGCAAGCACAGGTACCAAGAACCCTGCTTATAGCGATCTTTCATATGTAGAGCCACTTATTGGGCCGAATACAATAAATACTATGCCTCCTGGGACGATTACCGCGTTCCTTGATCATGGGAAAGTTAGAGCTACCCTGGAGGAAGATATTCCAGAGGCCAGGCGTATCTTTGTAGACCTTGAGGCGGCTGGAATAAATATGGAATCTGTGACTGCGATGCTGTTGGATAAAGGGGTCAGGGCTTTTATTGAATCCTTTGATAAGTTATTAGTTGGAATAACTGAAAAAAGTGGTTTGCTTACCAGGGGGCAAGATAATTGAAGTGGCTGGTATTAACTTCTATAGTGCTGAGCTGGAATCGGTTCTAACCGGCTTCGATAAAAGCAATCTGATTGGGCAGATATGGGAGCGGAACCATGTTGTCTGGAAACCTGCCCCAAATGGAATTGTAAATCGTTTAGGCTGGCTTACCATCGCTGACCAGATGTACGAGAAGATACCTTCTTTGTACTCTTTTGTTCGGGACGTTCGTGACAGAGGTTTCCATACTGTAGTTTTACTTGGCATGGGAGGCAGTAGTCTGGGGGCAGAAGTGTTGCGACAGACATTCGGTACTTCTGGGGAGTATCTCAAACTTATCGTGTTGGATTCCACAGTGCCAGCGGAAGTGATTGCAGTGACAGAGATGATAGAGCCAGAACATACCTTATTCGTGATTTCCTCTAAGTCTGGTAGTACTACAGAGCCTTTGATACTTTATCAGTATTTCAGGAAACTGCTGAATTCTGTTATTGGGCAATATAAAGCAGGGCGGAATTTTGTGGCGATAACTGATCCAGGATCTCCTTTGGCATTAATGGCCGGGGAACAGCAGTTTTTACATACATTTTTAAACACCCCTGACCTTGGAGGACGTTATTCTGTTCTGTCTTATTTTGGTCTGGTTCCTGCAGCATTAATTGGAATTGATATTGAGATGTTGCTTAAGCGGGCGAAGTACATGCAGAATGAATGTGGACCTGCAATACAGGCTGATAAGAATCCTGGGGCCTGGCTTGGGGCCGTCATTGCTACTATGGCTTTAAAGGGAAGGGATAAGTTGACTCTCGTCACGTCTCCGCGTATCAGCGGGTTTGGATTATGGATAGAGCAACTTATTGCTGAAAGTACTGGGAAGGAAGGCAAAGGGATAATACCCGTTGTTGCGGAGCCACTGGTGAATACGAAGTATTACGGTAACGATCGATTATTTATTCATTTGCGTATGGAGAATGACGACAATTCCATAGTTGATGAGGCTGTTGACCACATAAAATCTACAGGGCAGCCAATATTGACTTTGAAGATGCAAGATATATATGACCTGGGGGCAGAGTTCTTCCGTTGGGAATTTGCTACTGCTGTTGCCGGATTGATACTTAATGTAAATCCATTTGACCAACCCGATGTGCAGAGAAGTAAAGAGCTAACGGAGCATATGTTGGAAGAATATGGCAACACAGGAAATCTTCCAGAAACGAGTTCGGTTGCTTCTGTAACGGAATTGTTTGCTGAGCTGGAAGAGGGCAGCTATTTCGCTATTATGGCTTACGTTCGCCAAACGGTTGAAGTTGACGAGGCTTTACTGGATTTTCGCCGCAGAATAGTACAGCGATATTGCGTAGCTACTACACTTGGTTATGGCCCCAGATTTCTACACTCTACCGGACAATTGCATAAAGGTGGGCAAAACAATGGTTTGTTTTTACAGATTACTATGGAACATGAAAAGGATCTGCTTATTCCTGGCAAACCGTATACTTTTGGAGTGGTAGTTGACGCTCAGGCTGCGGCAGATTTTCAGGCGTTGCGTGCAAAAGGAAGACGTGTTGCCAGTGTTCATTTAGCATGTCAGGACAATGCAGATATTAGACAATTGACTGAAAAACTACTTTAACAGTGTAGGACAATAGCTTGGAGAGACCTGTTGTGCCAGTTATATCTCAGTTTCATTCTAGCAGCGTTATTTGTGTCTCTCTGGCTACTACGGTTTTGCTGATTCTGGTAGCCATGTAGATAAAAGGAGTGTCCATTATGGCAATAAACCATTTCAAGAGATAAGTTGTTGCCAGTATCTGTAACCACACATTAAAATCAAATAAACCCCATAAAGCAATAGTGCAAAAGATTAAGCTGTCAAACGCTTGGGAAACCATTGTAGACGCACAATTTCTTAACCATAGGAATCTGCCTTTTGTTTTGTTTTTCCAGAAATGGAAAGCGAAAATATCGTGGTGCTGTGATACGACGTAGGCAATCATACTTCCAGCCGCGACTCTTGGCATGGGTTCGAATATTGTTGCCAGAGAGCTTTGAGAAAAATCTGATATATCTGGAATGAACTTCAAGCCGATTTGCATCCAGATAGTCATGAGTACCATGCCTATAAAGCCAAGCCATACTGCACGTCTGGCTGCTTTCTTTCCATAGACCTCACTCAATATGTCTGTAGCGAAGAAGATGCAGCCGTAGAGCACGTTACCCAGTGTAGCTACAGATCCGAATAGTTGGACGGTCTTTAGCACCTGTATGTTTGCGGTAATGACCGAGGCCACTATGATGGTATAGAGCCCAAATTTTCCAAAAAAGCGGTAGGCAATTAGTGCTAGGCTCAAGTCGACGATGACGAAAGCAATCCAAAGTGAATTGTTGAATAACATCTCTGATTCCATCTCTAATTGTTTAGTATAATAACCGGCTTTTTAACCTCGATCTACTTTGCTGAATTGTTGCGAAGCTAACCATTTTTCCTTCTGAGACATCCTTAGTTTTTCATCGGTGCCTTTATAATTAGCCAGAAAATCTTTTTTAAATGAGCTGAATGTAGCATTAACGATGCTATCTCTTATCTTGTTCATCAGGGTGTTCATGAAAGTGAGATTATGGATAGTCGCTAGTCTGTATGCCAGAAGTTCTTCACATCTGAACAAGTGATTTAAATATGCAGCAGAGAAGTTACGGCATGTATAACAGTTGCAAGTGGGGTCAAAAGGACCTTCAATTTTGCTATAGCAGGACTTCCGGATATTGAATCTTCCTTGCCATGTGAAAAGTGCACCGTTTCGAGCTACTCGGGTAGGGAGGACACTATCGAACATGTCTATTCCCTTGTCCACCGCATAGACTATATCTTCAGGAGAACCTACTCCCATCAGGTACCTTGGTTTGTTTTCAGGGAGCAGAGTTGCGGTTTCGCCAACTATCGTTCGGGTTAGCTCCTTTGGTTCCCCTAGGCTCACTCCTCCAATTGCATATCCAGTGAATCCCATCGACGCGAGATAAGTTGCTGATTGTTGGCGCAACTCGGGAAATGTGCCGCCCTGTATGATGGCAAACAGTTCCTGGTCACTGCGTTTTTGGGCTTGTTGACATCTATCAGCCCACCTGTGTGTCCTGTGCATAGCTTGCTCAACTTTCTTGAAACTATCCTCGAATGAGGGGCATTCATCCAGAACCATAATCACGTCTGCCCCAATCGATTCTTGGATTGTTATGGCTGATTCCGGCGTAATAAGGTGCTGACTTCCGTCGATATGGGATAGAAAGGTGGCACCCTCATCGTTTACTTCACGTAGACGAGCCAGACTGAATATCTGGTAGCCACCACTGTCAGTGAGCATAGCTCCGTCCCATCCCATGAAATTGTGTAATTCACCCATTCTTTGAATTTGCTCTATCCCTGGTCTCAGATAAAGGTGGTAGGCATTAGCCAGTATCATCTGTATTCCGATATCTCTTAGTTCTTGAGGGGTCACGGTTTTAACTGTTGCTTGTGTGCCCACTGGCATAAATACCGGGGTGGATACCAATCCATGGGCCGTGTGCAATTCACCGGCGCGAGCGCACGTATCAGGGCAACTTTCTGTAAGACGGAAGCCGGTTATTTTATGAATAATCTCTTCTCCTGGTTCTGTTCTATTTCTTGTTCTTTCACAAAAACTGACTTCTTCTTTTCTGAGAGACATATAGATGCTTTAAAGTTTTTACTGGTATGATTGATGTATTAATCAATCATATATTTTCCTGATAACGAAATGCCTGATACTGTCATGTGCTCATTTTGGCTTTCCTGCCTGATTTAGAGATGGCTAGCTTGCCTCAGGTTTTTGTCTTCTGATGCTGGCTATTACCGCTCCCAGGCCGAATAGTATTACAGCCAGTCCTATGAAAAATCCAAAATAAGGGATAAGACTCAGAAGTTTTAGTATTATCAGCCCGGTAGCTAGAGATCCAATCATGATACCTCTGTTATCTTCTATGTCTCTGAAATAGCTAATAATCCATTGTCCCAAGAATAACCCAACGGGGATTTGAGCAAGGTAAATTGCAATACCCCATAGGGCCAGAGCGATTAGTCCAACAGGGAGTCCAATGATAGTGATGCATATTATGACGGCGGCAATAGGGGTGACTAGCAATACAATGGCTCCCCAGCCGGCACTTGGTCCTGGTCGGGAGCTTATAGACTCAGCAACAGAGGCCAATCGTTTTGGTGCAATGAGAATTATTAACAATCCTGCGAGCAGAGCCATTAAAAATCCAATGAATTTTGTTCTGATACTGGACAATAGAGCAAGGAGAAATGTTTCAGATTGCTCTTCCTTCGCCTCAGGTAACTTATGGGTAGTAATGCCACTTATCTGAGCGCCTGGCTGAATAGTTGCTCGTTTCTCTCCTATATAGGTCAGGCTGCCTTTGATATCCGCCGTTGGGAGTATGGTCAGTTCGCTAACTTCAAGATTTAGATCTCCTCCTACTTTACAGCCTATGATGATTTCTCCACCTCTGCCCTTGATATCCCCATCCACAATTCCGTTGATGCGTATTACTCCAGCACCAAAAAGGAGATCGCCTTTGATATGGACATTCTGTGCTATGGTTATTTCGTTACCAGCGACAAATAAATCACCTGCGATGTTGCCGCTTATGTTTACAGTTTCACCTGCAACCCGTACGGCGTGGCCAATATCGCCGGAGATATTTATTGTTTGAGCCAGGGCCATAACGCTGTTATCAACTATTCCACCAATAGAGATAATTCTCGCAGCAGCCCAGACATCACCATTAACAGTACCATCGATAGTGATAATATTTGCGCCGGTGTAGAGATCATCGTTGATTACTTCTCCGTCAGGGATGTGGACTGTGTCGTCACTGCGTGTATCGAATGCCAGAACCGTGGTGGCGGAAAACAACATTAACATAGTGGTTATTAGCATGATAGCCACTATCTTTATTAAACGTTTCACCATAGTATCTTATAAACTCCTTCGACCACCATATTTATCCAGGCAGGGCTAAGTTTGTTGCTTTGGCTGCAGCGGTGGTTTCGGTTGTTGCTGGGCCTGTATAGAAATAACCTCACTTCCTGCTTCAAATAACTGTGATTTGATTTCATTTACCAGTCCCCAGGATTTTGCCTCCTCGGGATTCAGGGTTGTTCGCTCAATCATGGCATCTGTTACAAATTCTACGCTTTTGCCCGTATTTACGGCAATCACCTTTGCTATGTTCTCTATGTCTATCTTTAATCCTTTTAGCCTTTCCTCAAGCTGTTTTTCCTCCAGGCTATGATTACTGGTGAATTGGGCATTGACACCATGGAGCAGGAACCTGGCCTGTGGCACTGATAGCCTCTTGGCTCCAGCACAGTATAGGACAATGCCTATAGAATCAACACTGCCAAAGTTATGCGTAATTATATTGGCGGGCAAACCCTTCAGGTAGTTATAAGTACTTAAACCGTGCACAACGGAGCCGCCTGGCGAAGAGATTAAGATAGTGAAGTCTCGTATTCCTTGTTTCATTTTCTGGTCTATGGCATCCATCAAGGCATTGACGGTGACGTCGATAACTGGGGCGAAAAATTTAATTATAATGGGTTTTATTGCCATATTCGGCTCCTCCTTTTAGTAAGCCCAGCTTCTTGTTTCAGGGCCAGCTTAGACATCTCTCTCATCGTATCCGGTTAGGCTAAATAATATGAGACAGACTGTCCTCATTACCCTCTCGATTATACCAGATATGATGTATATGTCGTATGAACTCTGTTGTTATACAAGATTGCTCTTAGGAGATTAACAGTTCTCTGTTTGGAATATGTTAGTGATAGATGTAGTTAATATATCTGCTTACTAATATCATGTGAATAATGATTGCATACTTTCACGGCCTTGATTCGCTTGAAGTTAGCTGGTACTTATTGTTTAAATTGATAGTTGTACAGGTTGTATTTATTCTTGGCACTTATTTACACCATGTTATACTTCTGAACAGGTAAAAACTAGATATGGAAGATATCGGTAAAGCAAGACAACGGGTTTTAACCTTGCGGACGCAAATTAATCATCATAACTATCGCTACTATGTAATGGATAGTCCGGAGCTAAGTGATACTGAGTATGATGAACTGATGCTTCAACTCAAACAACTTGAGGCTAAATATCCTGAACTTATCTCTCCCGACTCACCAACGCAGAGAGTGGGAGCCCCCCCTATGGAGGTCTATGGTGTCGTTGAGCATCCTGAGCCTCTGCTAAGCTTGGCTAATGCCTTTTCGTGCGATGATTTGAAGGCCTGGTACAAGCGAACCGTCAGCTTGCTTGGAGTGGATGATTTTGACCTTGTCTGTGAGCCTAAGATAGATGGATTGGCGGTAGCGCTGACCTATATTAATGGCTTCTTTGTTACAGGAGCGACTCGTGGCGATGGCTATCGAGGGGAAAACATCACTCAGAATTTGAGGACCATTCGAAGTATCCCTCTATCTGTGTCTGAAGAGGCACCTTCTAGATTTGAGGTTAGAGGGGAAGTCTATCTTTCTAAAGCTGGCTTCAGTTGGCTCAATGAAGAAAGGGAAAAGAGTGGTCTTCCATTTTTTGCCAATCCCCGGAATGCTGCCGCTGGTTCTGTGAGACAACTTGACTCCAGGGTAACTGCTCGTCGTCCTCTGGACATATTTGTTTATGGGTTGGGTCCTGTGGAAGGCGGAGTGGTACCTGATTCTCATTGGGAGATAATGCAGTGGCTGAAGACTCTAGGTTTCAAGATAAATACTGATATAGTTCTCTGTCACGAGGTTAATGAAGTAGAGGAATATTATCAAAACTGGGTTGCAGTTCGTAATGGATGGGGTTATGAGGCTGATGGTATGGTGATAAAGATGAATTCCATGGAGTACCAGCGGAAGCTGGGAAATATGGCTCGTGAACCAAGATGGGCAATAGCCTACAAATTTCCTGCAATTCAGGGAATTACACGACTTCTTGATATTGAAATCAATGTGGGACGAACTGGAAGATTGACTCCTGTTGCGATGTTAGAACCGGTGAAGGTAGGAGGAGTGGTTATTAGTCGGGCGGCATTACATAATGAAGAAGACATTCACCGCAAGGATATTCGTATTGGAGATTGGATTACTATACAGCGAGCGGGAGAAGTTATTCCTGAGATATTGGGGCCTATATTGAGTCGGCGTACAGGGGGCGAGGTAGCTTTCTCTATGCCTGGTCGTTGTCCTGTTTGTGATGCTGAAGTGATAAAACCAAATGATGAAGCTATGCATAGGTGTACTAATACTGCCTGTTCTTCTCAATCACTGGAACGAATAAAGCATTTCGTTAGCCGTGACGCTATGGATATCGAGGGCGTAGGGGATAGTTTATGTCAGGCATTATTTAAAGCTGGCTTGGTAGAAGACGTCGCAGATTTGTATGAACTTAGCAGGGAACAGCTTTTAAGTCTGGAAAAAATGGCGGATAAAAGCGTGGCAAATGTGCTTGATTCAATTGGAAAAAGCAAAAATAGACCGCTGGCAAAGGTTATTTTTGCTCTGGGTATTTTTCATGTTGGGGAGGAATATGCAGAGTTGTTGGCGGAAAAATTCTGTAGTATTGATAATTTAGCTAATGCTAGCAAAGAGGAATTGCTGGCTATTCCTTCCATTGGGCCTAAGATTGCTGATAGCGTGATTGCATTCTTTAGACAAGACGGAAACAAAAACATAATTGGCAAGTTACGTAAAGCAAAAGTGCTATTGGAAAAAGAATGTACCGAGATTAATTTTTTCAAGGAATTACCTCTGGTGGGATTAGAGTTTGTACTAACAGGAAAATTGGAGTATTCAACTCGCTATGAAACGGAAGCGCGGATACGATCTCTTGGGGGGAAAGTTGCCTCAGATGTGACCAGGAATACGTCTTATGTGGTGGTTGGTGCTAAAGCTGGCTCAAAATTAGCCAAGGCCCAAAAGTTAGAGGTGAAGATGATTGACGAAACTGAATTTTATGAACTATTGGCTCAATATACTTAGCCTTTTTGGAAGTCAGTGCTCTTTTGATAAAGAGGAGTTTATTGTTTTGTACCGCGACTGCTATAGCTACAGATAAACGATTCTTATAGTCGATAGAGTTACGGGAAGGGTAAAAGTTGCTCATTATTCGGGCAAGAATTATTGCCCTTAGATGTGTTGCACATAGCGGGTAGTAATTGTATCCTTGCATAATTCCATCGAAAGGTTAACTTGTTTTAGAATATAATATATCAAGAAAGAATACTGATGTTAGTGAAACTGATTGTTGGTTTGGGTAATCCTGGTAAAATTTATGATTGTAATCGTCACAACATTGGATTCCGATGTCTCAATTCTCTTGCCAGGCTGCATTCTATACGATTTGCGAAGCGAAAGTGCCAGGCAAGAATAGGTGTCGGTGAGCTAGGGGGTTACAAAATAGTGTTGGCTAAGCCGGAGACCTTTATCAATCTTAGTGGTATAGCCATAGATTGTTTGATGGATAAATACGGAATCTCACGAAATAATCTTGTGGTAATTTGTGATGATATGAATTTGCCTTTGGGCAAGATTCGGTTACGTCCAACTGGAGGTACGGGGGGGCATAATGGAATGCGATCCATAACCTCTGTTTTGGAGAGTGAAGATTTTATACGGATTAGAGTTGGTATTGGGCATCCTCAAGAGGAGATATTTGATGTTGACAGAGACGTTATCGTAAATTATGTACTTGGCGACTTTCTCGCACATGAGGAAGAGATGGTTGAAACAGTAGTTATCAGAGTAGCTGAGGCTATTGATTGTTGTCTTACAGATGGAATAGAGACTGCAATGAACAGATTTAATTGAGGGTTACATTACGGGGAGCGTGGCTATAGAAAGGAGTCTTACATTTTAACCGGATTATAAAATATCTAACTCGGATTGCTTAACAAGATAATATCTCGTCTTATTAACAGGAAAAACAAATATAAGGAGGCATTAGGTCATGAGAAATATACTTAAGGAAAAACTGAAAAATGGAGAAGTTACCATTGGAGGATTTGTAGGCCTTGGTCATCCTGATGTGACAGAATGGTTATCTCAGCTAGGTTTTGATTGGGTCGTTATAGATGGGGAGCATGGCCCACTGAGCTTTGAAACGATGCAAATGATGATGCAGTCTATGAACGGGACCAGTTGTACGCCAATTGTCAGGGTTCAATGGAATGAGCCTGTAGTCATTAAACGTGTTCTGGATTTGGGGGCGCATGGTGTTCTTATTCCCTGGGTCAATACCAAGGAAGAGGCAGAAAATGCGGTAAGTGCATGTAAATACCCTCCTGAGGGTATTAGAGGCTGTGGCCCCAGAAGAGCAGCATGGTTTGATCCGACCTATGTTAAGACTGCAAATGACGAACTACTCGTAATAGTTCAGATAGAGACAGAGAAGGCTGTGAACAATATAGACCAGATTCTTTCGGTAAAAGGAATAGACGCATGTTATATCGGCCCGAGAGATCTATCAGTAAGTATGGGGTTTGGTAGTCCCCCGAAATGGGATGAACCAACATACCGGGAGAAGTTCGATATTGTATTGAAAGCTGCTCAAAAATGGGGTAAGCCAGTCGGGATGTTTACGACGTTCGATACTGTTGAATGGGCTATTGAGAAGGGATTCAGACTGAATACTATTGAGAATGCGGATGTATTCTTTATCAGAAGCGCACGACAGGCGTTGGAGAAAGCTAGAAATGCAGTAACTGAATTGCAGTCCAAGAAATAGTATTCATGGTTTAGGAGAGACTATAAGCCTATCAAAACTCATCTTTTACTAAAAAGTTTTACCTGTTACTATTATGTGGGAGTTGCAGGTTATATTGCCTTAGAATGTAAACAACTTGTTTGCATAAGGAATTCAACAGGGTTAACTATCTCATTCTGGAAAAACTAAACTACCTGCAATAATTATAGATATGGGGGTTAATAATGGTTATACAGCTGGCAGCGATTGAAAGGGTCCAGGGGTTGGAAATCCTTGATTCCAGAGGCAATCCTACCGTGAAGGTGAAGGTTACGTTGTTTGATGGCACCGTTGGAATGGCAGCTGTCCCTTCAGGGGCAAGCACTGGAAAATATGAGGCTGTTGAATTACGTGATGGCGACAAGCACAGATATGAGGGACTTGGCGTATTGAAAGCCATTGAACATGTGAATGGTGATATAGCTTCGGCAGTAATGGGTATGTCAGCTTTAGAACAAGAGCTAATAGATAGAAAGCTAATTGAACTGGATGGTACAGAAAATAAAAGCCGACTTGGAGCCAACGCAATTCTTGGAGTATCTCTGGCTGTAGCTAGGGCTGGGGCTAACTTCCTTGGCTTGCCCTTATATCGATATCTAGGAGGTGCAGAGGCAAATTTATTACCAGTCCCTATGATGAATATATTAAATGGTGGCAAACATGCACTTAATTCCGCGGATTTTCAGGAGTTTATGGTAATGCCTGTGGGAGCCTCCAGTTTTTCTATGGCTGTTCAGATGTGTAGTGGTATTTATCATTCTTTATATAAAGTACTTAAAGATAAAGGATTAAACACTAACGTTGGTGATGAGGGGGGCTTTGCTCCTGTATTATCTTCCAATAAGGAGGCTTTAGAACTGATACTGGCGGCTATTGATAAGGCTGGCTATAAAGCAGGTGGAGACTGTTTTCTTGCCCTTGATCCGGCCTCCAGCAGTTTCTATGAAGACGGTAAATATGTTTTGGCCATAGAAGGAGTTAGCCTTAGCTCTGAAGAGATGGTGGATTATTATACTGAGTGGACTTCAAAATATCCTATCATCAGTATCGAAGATGGGCTGGCGGAAGACGATTGGCAGGGTTGGGCATTACTTGAAGCCAAAATAGGAGAGAAAGTTCAACTTGTGGGTGATGACCTTTACGTGACTAATATAAAACGTATCGAGAAAGGGATTAGAGAAAAAAGCTCCAACTCAATTCTTATCAAGCCGAACCAGATCGGTACGCTAAGTGAAACTCTAGCGGTTATTAAGAGGGCAGGTAAGGCGAAATGGACAAGCGTTATCAGCCATCGCTCTGGTGAGACCAGGGACACTACCATAGCTGATTTGGCTGTTGCTGTTGATGCAGGATTTATAAAGGCTGGAGCTCCTTGTCGTAGTGAGAGACTTGCTAAATATAATCGGCTGCTTGAAATAGAGAATGAACTGGGAGATATCGCCTGTTACGCCGGAAAAGAGGCCTTTTATAACCTTGGGTGACGAAGTATGCGATTAGTAGCTGGGGTTTATCAAATAAGACTTCCATTCCCACAAAACATCGAGGGCTATACCAATGCGTATGTAATTGAAGGGGAAAAAGGAAATATCCTGGTTGATAGTGGCTGGGACTGGCCAGGCGCCCTTTGGGCTTTTCGGGAAGGAATGAGAATGGACTCACTTAAGTTCCAGGATATTAATTGGATTGTGATTACGCATACTCACCCTGACCACTATGGGCTGGCTGGAAAATTAAAAGATCTTTGTGACGCTAAAGTAGCCATGCATAGCTTGGAAGCTGAGCTTATTGACTCAAGGTATGAGACATCTGCGGTGTTGCTCAATAAGATGTCAGAGGAACTCAACAAGAATGGAGTGCCCAAAGAAGAGTTGATGGATATGCAGAATGCCTCCTTATGGATGCGAAAATTTGTATCTTCTTTTCAACCTGAGATTATACTGGACGAGGGCGATAAAATTTCTAATGGCACCTTTGAATTTGAGATATTGCGTACGCCAGGACACTCGCCGGGGCACATATGTCTTTATGAAGCTGATAAAAAATGGCTATTTACGGGAGATCATGTTCTATCCCAGACTGTACCTCACATCGGCCTTCGTCTGCAGTCGGGAGATAACCCCCTTGATGACTACATTAAATCTCTGAACAAGCTGGGGACCAAGAAAATCAACTTTGTTTTTCCGGGACATGGATCTGTGTTTAATAGTTTGAAGATGAGGGTTGCTGAAATACTGCGGCGTCAGGAGCTGAGAAGAAAAGATATTTTGAAGGTTCTGAATGGAGGGTTGAAAACAGCCTATCAAATAGCTGTTGAAATACCCTGGAATGGTAAGGTAATGGTCGAAAAATTTAGTTTGTTGACGCCGTTAGACAGGCGATTGGCCATGTTACATACCATGGCACACCTGAAATTATTGGATTCCGAAGGGGAGATATGGAGGATTGAGCAAGAAGGTGTTTACGTATATTTGAAAAAAAATTAGCTTATTTCTATCTCGCATAAACTTGAATGGAATGGTGGTAAAAATTAACTGGTAAAGGAGACATAAAAATGGTAGCGAAAATAGGTATCAATGGTTTTGGACGAATTGGCAGGTTGGCTTTCAGGGCGGTGAATGAGCGGCATAGAGCGGAACTGGAAGTAGTAGCGGTTAATGACCTTACCGATGCCAGGACCAATGCTCATCTTTTAAAATATGATAGTAATTATGGTATTTATCCGGGTAAAGTCGAGGCTAAAGGAACTTCGATAGTAATTGATGATAGAGAGATGAGAGTTTTAGCTGAGCGAGACCCGGCAAAGATACCCTGGAGCGATTTTGGAGTGGATATCGTGATTGAATCTACGGGGCTTTTTACTCAGGCGGACAAAGCGGCAGCTCACCTTCAAGGTAGTGTTAAAAAAGTAATTATCTCTGCGCCGGCTCGAGGGGAAGACATTACTATCGTCCTCGGTGTCAACGAGGACGAATATGATTCTGCCAAGCATAACATAATATCTAATGCCTCATGTACCACTAATTGCATTGCTCCAGTGGTCAAGGTTCTTCACCAGAATTTCGGTGTCGTTCGTGGCTTTATGACTACTGTACACTCTTATACAAATGACCAGAAGATTCTGGATGTGTTTCATGATGATCTTCGCCGCGCGCGCGCTGCCGCCATGAATATTATTCCTACGACCACAGGGGCTGCTCGTGTTGTTGGTGTGGTTATTCCTGAATTGCAAGGAAAGCTGGATGGAATCGCCATGCGAGTGCCTACCTCCAGTGTTTCTGTGGTTGATTTCGTAGCTAATCTGAATAGGGTAGTAGACTCTAGTGAAATTAATGAGGCTTTTCGTAAGGCTGCAGAAGGAGAACTCAAAGGGATATTGGACTATTCCAATGAACCATTGGTAAGTATGGACTTCAAAGGCAATCCAGCTAGCTCCATTTTTGATGCTTTGACCACGATGGTTGTAGATAATGCTATGGTTAAGGTTCTCGCCTGGTATGACAACGAATGGGGTTATAGCTGTCGTATTGCTGATTTGGTTAATTATATTGCCGGTAAAGGTTTATAGATAACGAGCGGTTATTTGACTACTGGTTGCAAAGATTTATGGCTTTGTACATATTATCTCTATCCTGAGCGGAATGTTACAGGGTATTGCGGAAATAAAAGTGTATGGTATATGATGCTGTAAGAATAAGTGACAGGAGGTGAAAAATGTCTTCTCCAAAAGATAGTACAGGGTTGTCACCTAATGTGGCAGGGTTACTTTGCTATGTCGCGCTATGGGTATCGGGTATAGTATTTCTGATAATTGAGAAAGAGAGTAAATTTGTAAGATTTCATGCGTTACAGTCTATCGTGACATTTGGTATATTAACTGTTATTCAGATTGTTTTATCCGTTATTCCGTTTATTGGAGGCATTCTTATTTGGTTGGTTTCGACTTTAATGGTCATTTTGTGGATTATTCTCATGATTCAGGCATACTCCGGCAAGATGTGGAAATTGCCCTGGGTAGGGAACTGGGCTGAACAGCAAGTTAACAAAGGGTAGACTGAAGAATTCAGGTTATATTTATAAGGGTTGCTTGAAGCTCTTACTTATTGGAAAGACTACTTAAGTATTGTGCTGGCTAATAGCTGCCAGGGTAAAAAGCAGAAAATCTGTTATTTTGGTGTTAACGTAAACCTTTCTCCCCATCTTTTCGTTTTCCTATATAATAGGCGTCGTTAAGATGTCTATTGAACAGGATATTGTAGAGAAAGCAGTAAAAGGGGATAGAAATGCCTTCGCACAGCTTTATGAAAAACATTTCGATAGAATCTATCGATATGTTTATTTGCGATTGGGAAACAGGACTGAAACGGAGGATTTGACCCAGGAGGTATTTATCAGGGCTTTAGAAGCGATTGGCTCTTATAAATGGCGTAGCTCTCCATTTGCTGCATGGCTATATCGGATAGCGCATAACCAGGTGGTTGATTATTTTAGAAAACACAGTAAAGTGGATAAGGTGCCCTTGGAAGACGATAATGTATTGATTGGCAAATCTGATCCTGCATTCACAGCGGAGAATGAACTCGAAATTGAGAGGATGATTAATGGTATCAATAGATTGACTCCAGCCCAAAGGGATGTGATTTCACTTCGCTTTGGCGCTCAGCTATCTATTGCAGAAGCGGCTAAGACTCTCGGTAAAAATGAAGGGACAGTGAAGGCGTTACAATATAATGGCATTATGGCGTTAAAAAAAATGCTACTGGTGGCCGAATGAAAATGACTCGAAAGGAAGAAGAAATCTTTGATAGTTGCCTTGATCGTATGTTTGAGGGCGCAAATATTGAGGATTGCCTTGGGGCATATCCTGGTCACGCAGCGGAACTGGAACCTTTGCTTAGAACGGGCCTTGCTCTCAGGCAGACATCATTAAATATTCATCCTGATTACCGTTATAAGGCTAGTGTTCGTTCTCATCTCCAGATTAGGGCAGAGAAGATACGTCAGAAAGAGCAGAAGGCAACGTGGTTTTTTGGTTGCTACAAAAGATTAACTGTAGTTATAGCCAGTGTTATGGTCGTTTTCCTCGTTGGTGGCGGAGCTTTTTTAGCCTCAACAAATGCATTGCCTGGTGAAGCTCTTTATCCAGTCAAACTGGCTGGAGAACATTTAAGGTTAACTGTGGCTTTCTCGGAGATGGACAAGGCTATGATTCACGTTCAGTTTGCTGAGCGCAGGGCAGATGAGATGGTAGAGATGGCCTTACAAGGTGAAAGGGATATGATTTCTACCTTAACAACACAAATAACTGCTCATATAGATAGTGTAAGTGAGTTATGGGATTCCCCTGTTATGCAGGGAGAAAGTGCTAACGTGTTTGTCACAGCTGAATCACCTGGATCTGTGGAGACAAGAGCCTCTGACGATGATAAAAGTGCCGTGGATTTAGCAGGAATATTGGACCAAAGCCGTGAGGAGACCTTGTATATACTACAGGCAGCTTTATATAGTGCTCCCGAGGATCTCAAGCCTATTTTGGAACAAGCTATTGAGAACTTGGGAAATGACTACAGTAATGTAATTTCAATTGTGAAAACCGGTTGAGGCTATACTCGGATAAAATGTTTTGGAGTATCCTGGAGCAGGAGTATAATAAGCGTTGTAATTAATATGGCGACAGAGGTTTTTTACCGAAAGTGGCGTCCGCAGAAATTAGCTGACGTAGTGGGGCAAGAGCCTGTAGTTCAGACTTTACGGTATGCCGTAGAGAAAGGCAAGGTGGCTCATGCCTATCTCTTTTGTGGTCCTCGGGGTACGGGTAAGACTAGCACCGGTAGAATATTAGCTAAGGCAGTCAATTGCGTTAATCAAGTTCAGGGTGAACCATGCAATGAATGCCAAATGTGTAAGTCGATCACTGATGGCAAATCCCTGGATATTATAGAGATAGATGCAGCCAGTAACAGAGGGATAGATGAAGTACGTAGTCTCAGAGAGAAGGTAAACTACGCACCAGGCAGCGCGCGATACAAGGTGTATATAATAGATGAAGTTCACATGTTGACGGAGGCTGCCTCTAATGCTTTATTAAAAACACTTGAGGAACCGCCGCCACAGGTGATCTTTATATTGGCTACGACAGAACCTCAGAAGATGCTGCCCACAACTATATCGCGTTGCCAGAGATTTAATTTCCGTCGCTTGTCTCAGTCGGCAATAATTGGCAAGCTGGAATTGCTGTGTCAGGGGGAAGGACTCCAAATTGGGGCTGATTCATTGAAGCTTATTTCTCGCGCTGCTACTGGCAGCCTTCGCGATGCTGAAAACATGATGCAGCAATTGTTTTCTTACCATGGAAGTAAAATTGAATGGGATCAGGTTCAAACAGCACTTGGTATTAGTGATGATCCTCGGATAATCCAGTTGGCAGGACACATCATGGCCAGAGATATTTCGGCTGGTCTTAAAACCATATGTAGTGTTGATAGTGATGGCATTGACCTTCGCCAATATAACCAGGGATTGGTTCAATATCTGCGTGGTCTACTGATGGTCAGATGTCAATGTTACGAGGCATTGGATGTCACTAACGAAGATTTGGCGGCGATGAAAGAGGTTGTGGCTAATGCTGACCTTGAGTACTTGCTCAGGGTGATAAAACTCTTCTCGAGTATGGATTTTCACTGGGACGGTTATTCTACCCTGCCATTAGAATTGGCTTTCGTCGAAAGCGTGTTATCTACCCTTGACTCAGGAGAAGAAGTAGCGATAGAATCCTTGAAAGATATTAAAGCTGTTGATTCAAGAGATAAGATAGTACAATCCTCTAAGGCTGGAGTTAAAGGGAAAACTGCTTATTCTGATCAGCAGTTAAATCAAGCTACTCAAAAAGAGAATACAGACGGTAGTAATAACACCACTCAAACAGCAATGTTAAAAGATGCGGCAGAAAATGGAGACACAAAGATGGTTGTAGATTCCTCAGGAGAGTTTGACCGTACTGCGAAAGTGGCTTCATTATCGGAAGGCGAAGACAGCACTGGGATTTATGAAGTGACAGAAAATAATCGAGATATTGATTACGTGCGTAGTCGCTGGAAAGAATTTATCCACGCTCTCCGAGGGGAAGGTTCTAGTGGGACGCTAGATGCTTTCTTGCGTAGCGCCTGTGAGCTTGTGTCTTTAGAAGATAACACACTAGAGTTAGGTTTTTATCATTCTTTCCACAAAGATAAAATTGAAGAACCGAAATACAGGCATCTGGTGGAGAAGAAGCTTGAAGAAGTCTATAATCAACCGTATAAAATAAAATGTATCTTGTTTGATAAAAAGAAGGATGGCAATACGTCTTCATCAAGGGGACAGAGTGCTGTAGTCAAAGCTGCATTAAAAATGGGAGCGGAGTTAAGAGATGGATAAATCAATGTTACGTCAGGCGAAACAAATTCAGGAAAAAATGGCCAAAGTACAAGAAGAATTGGGGGATGTTACAGTGGAGGCTACCAGTGGGGGAGGGGCTGTAAAAGTGGTTATGAACGGGCATCAGAATGTTCTATCGGTGGAAATACTCCCTGAGGCGGTTAATGCTGAAGATGTTGAGATGTTGCAAGATTTAATAGTAAGCGCTGTTAACGAGGCTGTTGCAAAGTCGCAAGAAGTTGCTAGTAAACAGCTCACTCGCTTAACTGGTGGACTTAATATACCGGGGTTGATCTAGTAGATGGCGGTTATTATAGGACCTGTAGAAAGATTAATTGAGGAATTTAGTAAGCTGCCCGGAATTGGACCTAAAAGTGCTCAAAGATTGACCTATCACCTGTTACGCAGTCCGAATAAAGACGCTCATGATTTGGCTGAGGCAATACTAACTTTAAGGGAAAAAATACACCTCTGTCCTGTGTGTTTTGGTGTCACGGATAGGGACCTTTGTGTTATCTGCCAGGATGGAGGTCGTGACCACTCCAAGATCTGTGTTGTAGAACATCCTTCGGATGTTCCTCCTCTTGAACGTACTGGGAAATATAATGGCGTTTATCATGTAATCCATGGATCAATTAACCCAGCGCGGGGGATGGATAGTGAAAAATTAAGGATAAATGAATTAATATCTCGTCTGGAGGGAGATGTAGTGGAAGAGGTGATTCTAGCGACTAACCCAAATTTGGAAGGGGAAACCACTGCCATGTATCTTCGAAGACTGATAATACCACTGGGCATTCGCATCAGCCGTTTAGCTCGTGGCTTACCATTTGGTGCTGATCTGGAATATGCTGACGATGTGACATTAGGACAATCGATTGAAGAGAGGCGAGAATTCTAGAAAGAATGAATGAAAACATCGCGAAGTTATCAGGCTCACGCCGTTATTATAAAGCATAGTAAATTTGGCGAATTTGATAAAATCCTCACGATTTATAGCTCAGAGTTCGGAAAGTTGCGAACGGTTGCCAGGGGAGCGTGTCGACCTGGTAGTAAACTGGGGGGGAATGTAGAACCACTGACCTATAGTCTGCTAATGCTTGCCAAAGGGCGTAATCTCGATATTGTTACACAGAGTCAGTGCATTGATGGTTTTGCAACGTTAAAAACTGATTTGTGGCGTACCTCTTGTGCCCTTTATATATTAGATCTCGTTGATTCTTTTACAGTACAGAATAGTGAGAATAAACATATATTCAATTTGCTGATAGAGACTTTGCATCATCTAGGTGAAAAAGATGATGACGGAGAAATACTGTTGCGTTACTTCGAACTAAACCTCCTGCATTATTTGGGCTATCGTCCTCAATTATATCGTTGTATTATCTGTAATACGTTACTCAGGTCTGTGCTGAATTATTTCAATCCTGGTTTAGGTGGGGTTGTGTGTCCCAGTTGTCGAGAAAATGATTTCGAGAACAGTGCTATTTCTGTAAATGCGTTGAAGGTATTACGGTTATGGCAAAATTGTGATTATGCTACAGCGAAACGGATGAGATTGAAGCCCACATTGCAATTGGAATTGGAACAAGAGATGCAGGGTTATATCAGGTGCATATTGGAACGTGAGTTGAAATCAATGATATGGTTGCAGGATTTGAAAAGAGAGATGAAAAGTACGGGGGGTTGACAAAAATAATAAGAATAACTAAAATCCATCTTCGTTTGATAATTATCATTAATGAAACAGAAGAACGTGAATTTTTAAATTGATTAATACTTATAAACAAGTAGGAAACTTCTTCAGGCCTGGCGATCAGAGCTTCGATGAATAGCACTGAAGAACAAAAACAATGAGTAATTCAGGAGATAATTGAGTGTACACAATTGTAGTTGGTGCGGGTGCTACAGGTTACCATATCGCCTCTCTGCTGCTTAAGGCTGGACAAGAAGTGGTGGTGGTGGAACAGTCGGAAGAGTTGGCAGAGTATATTCGACACCAGCTGGATGTTGGTATCGTTCTTGGAAATGCGGTAAACCCTGACGTATTACGACAGGCAAATGTTGAAAGAGCTGACTTACTGGTGGCCTCTATGGCGAGTGACGAGGCCAATATGGTAATTTGTTCTATGGCGAAGGAAATGGGAACTGAAAGAACTATAGCGAGGGTTCGTAACCCTGAGTATCATTCAGGATTACGAGCAGTAGCAAATGGTGATTCGCCTGATAAAGCAAGGAAGATTGAGAGGCCTATCCGGATGGGTATATATCGCTTTGTAAATCCGGAGATCGAGACTGCCATACAGATAGAAAATAGCTTTTCTGGTCTGTATGCAAGCCATGCTCGAGAATTAGCCGGAGGTCGAGTTCAAGTGAGGGGATTTAAAATTGAAAATGGATCCGAAATGATAGGTAAAACACTTCCCGTTGTTGAGAAGATGTTGCTCAGACCTTGTGTAGTGGCACTACTAGTTCATTCCAAAGAGGTGAAGGTTCCTGGTGGTGCTGATGTTATTAGCGAGGGTGATAGTATATATGTAGTAGCCAAGAAAGAAGATATGGATAAACTGGGAGATGTCTTCAATCACAAGAAAAGACCCACTAGACACGTAATAATTCTTGGGGGGGGGCTCATAGGTTCTCATGTTGCTGAGGTACTGTCTAGACGTGGAATACAGGTTAAATTAATAGAAAAGAATAAGGCACGCAGTGAAGAGATTAATGCCAGACTTAGGCGAGTTGAGGTGTTGCACAGTGTAGGTACGGATCGTGATTTTCTTGTCGAAGAAGGAGTCTCGTCCTGCGATGCGTTTATTGCTACGACTGGTGATGAATCTCTTAATATCCTTGTTGGTTTGCTGGCTAAAAGTATCGGAGCCACTCGTAACATAGTAGTAGTTGACAAGCCAGAGTATTTACCTTTGGCGGAATCAGTAGGGGTTGACATTGCCCTGTCGCCTCTTATTATTGCTGCAGAAAAAGTAATCAGTATTGCCCTGCACGAAAACTCGGTTTCTACAGTATTATTGGAAAATGAACAGGCGCAGGCTACAGAGTTTACCGTCAGTACTAAGGCAAAAATTTGCGGGCAGAGTAAAGGCGGTGTCAAGCTACCAAAGGGGGCAATAATGGCGGCGATCATCCATGATAATAATATAACCGTTTCCCCTGCGGAGGACGAGATCATTCAGGAAAATGACCATGTAATTATAGTCTCTCTGCTCTCAACTTCCTCTGCGGTAGAAAAGCTCTTCAAAAAAAATAATGCGAATTAAGGTTGTTATCCACTACCTTGGGTTCTCAATAGCAGCACTTGGTGTCCTTATGTTTGTCCCTCTGCTCTGCAGCCTGTATTTCAGAGAGACTGAAGCTATTTACTTTGGCATATCTGCAGCCGTCACCTGTGGTACTGGTGCGGTGTTAATTTATTTCACGTCGAAAGGTGAGGGAAATCTGAGTCGGCGTGAGGGCCTGGCACTCGTCGCTGGTGTTTGGATACTGGCAGCCGCTTTTGGTGCGATTCCTTATCAACTGGCAGGCACATTTCCAAGTTACATTGATGCTTTTTTTGAAGCAATGTCGGGTTTCACTACCACAGGGGCCACGGTATTAACATCTATTGAGGGTCAACCTCACGGAATTCTCCTCTGGCGTAATTTCACTCAGTGGCTTGGAGGCATGGGAATTGTGACATTTTTCATTGCCTTATTTCCGATATTGCGTATTGGAGCGACACACCTGTTTGAGGCCGAGATGCCGGGCCCTCAAGCTGAGCGCCTGAAAGCTCGTATTAGAGATACAGCTAAATGGTTGTGGATAATATATGCTTCCCTGTCGGGTGTAGAGTTCTTATTGTTAAGAATTGTGGGGAGGCTACCGACTTTTGATGCTTGTATTATTACTCTTGGCACCATGCCCACCGGAGGATTTTTACATAGAGATTTAAGCATAGCTGCTTATGATAGCTTGTTTGTCAGCAGTACTGTGACCGTTTTTATGCTTATGGCAGGCGTAAATTTTGGACTATATTATTCTTTGCATAAACATAACCCTCGTCGGCTCTTTTCTAACGTTGAGTTCAGACTTTACATAACCATCATGGTTGTGGCTAGCCTCGCTATAATGCTGGACCTGGTACAGAATATGGGTCAACCTGTTGGTGAAGCATTTAGCCAGGCTACCTTTCAAGCTGTTTCCATTCAGACAACAACTGGCTTTGTCACAGCTGATTTTAATGTCTGGCCATCGTTTTCACGCTCTATTTTATTAGTATTGATGATTATTGGGGCTTCAGCCGGATCAACTGGTGGAGGATTAAAAGTTATAAGACTTCTGGTAATTGTTAAATACGCCCTTCGTCAGCTTCATTTAGCCTTCAGTCCAAGGTCCGTGCGTTCTTTAAAGATTGGAGCTAATGTTCTCCCAGAAAATGTTGCGTCTGGTATTGTGGGCCTTTCTATCCTGTATTTTTCTGCTCTAGTAATAGGTTCCTTAATAATGAGTGCTATTGGACTGGATTTGCTTTCTGCTTTTTCTTCTGTAGCGGCTACGTTGGGAAATGTTGGTCCTGGGTTGGCTTCTGTTGGTCCAGTAGCTAATTACTCAGCTGTTCCTTTAGCAGGAAAAGGCATTCTTATTATATGCATGTTATTTGGCCGGCTAGAATTTCTGGCAGTAATGGTACTTCTTGTACCAGCATTTTGGAGATGGCGCTGAAAATGCTGTCAACTGGATTGTTAATTTTTTGGGGTTATCCTAAGTATGACATGGCAGAGCTATGCTTGGTTGAAATCTATATTGACTAATGTTGTAGAAGGGATGTACTATGCCAAGGGCTATGGAATCTAAAAAGATATTAGTACCATTGAGGGATAATAGTAGTGCCAGTATAATGGCGGTAAAGATGGCTTGTGGTTTGGCGAAAGAGAGTGGGGCGGAAGTACATCTTGTTTATGTAATTGAGGTAGAAAGAAGTCGTTCCCTGGATGAACCACTGGATTCAGGTATGGATAAAGCCGAGGAAGTGCTGGAAAATGGGGAAAATGTTGCCAGTTCTATGGGGTGCGAAGTGGTAAAGGACTTCTTGCAGGCAAGGGAACTTGGTCCTGCTATTGTTGACGAGGCGAAGGAAGGTGTGGATTTAATTGTGATGGGCGTTGAATATGAGAAGCGCCTTGGAGTTTTTGATCCTGGTAAAGCAGTTCATATTGTTTTCAGGGAGTCTCCATGTAGTGTAGTATTGCTTCGTAGCCCAATTAAGGAGAATGTATAGTGAAGATAATCGTTATGGGATGTGGTAGCATGGGGGCTGGCTTGGCATCTGCCCTTGACATGGGAGGACATGAATTAACTGTAATAGATATTGCTGCCAGCAAATTGGCTAAATTACCGGATAATTTTAGTGGGATCGCTATGGTAGGTGATGGTACGGATGAAGAAGTGCTGAAGAAGGCAGGAATAGAAAAGGCTGATGCGTTTATAGCAGCATCCAAAGAGGATGAGCGAAATGCCATGGCCGCCCAGATTGCTAAGAAGGTATTTGGTATATCTCGGGTGGTATGTCGGATATTCGATACACAGAAGGCGGAGTTCTACGAGAGCCTGGACCTGGCCGCTGTTAGCCCGATAGCAGCGTTTGTTGGCTCGGTGAAGCAGAGGCTGGGAGCATAACAATATGTATATTGTAATTGTTGGCGCTGGAAAAGTAGGGTGTAGTTTATATAATGATTTGAAAAAAGATGGCCATGAAGTACTTGTAATCGAGAAGGATACCTCGAAGTATGAGAGCCTTGAAAAAGAAATGGGAAGTGCCTTGTTGCAGGGTAGTGGCTGTGAAGTCACTGTGTTAAAAGATGCTGGCCTGGATAGGGCTGATATATTTGTGGCCGTTGCTGGTGAGGATGAGGACAATTTGATGGCTTGTCAGCTTGCCAAGGATAAATTTGCTGTTTCACGAGTTGTTGCCAGACTTAACAGCCCTAAAAATGAGCATATTTTTAGTGAATTGGGCATTAAATGTATAGTCAATGTGGTAGACCTCATCTTGAAGAATATCAAGGCACAGGCGTCTATTTGCCCGCTTAATTCGCTTATCAGTGTTGGCACAAAACAAGAACTTGTTTTGGCAAAAGTGTCAAAGTGGTCAAAGGTAGTGGGCAAACCAATAAAGGCATTGTCGTTGCCTGCGACTGCGGTTGTCTCTCTGATAATACGAGAGGGTGTGGGTAGCATGCCATCTGATGATATCGTCATGGAAACAGGAGACGAACTCGTTTGTTTGGTTTTGAGAGAGGATATAATAGCGCTTAACACTGTCTTTTCGGGTTGAAAGCGCTTCTGAGTTTTTCGTAGGTTGCGTCTAGCCCTTCGGACACCACTCTGGTCTCCCCGATCACTGGCATAAAATTAACATCACCTTGCCATCGAGGTACTATATGTGTGTGAAGGTGCCCTTCTACCCCTGCACCAGCAACTTTGCCTATGTTCAACCCAATATTAAAACCAGAAGGATGAATAGTATTCTTCAACAAGGTTATGCTCTCCTGGATTAGCTCAAAATGTTCTTTGGCTTCTTCATCGGTTAGATCCTCCATGTTAGCTATATGGCGATAGAAAACTACCATCAGATGCCCTGGATTGTAAGGGTATGCGTTTAGGATTATGAAATTGTTCTTCCCTCGATATAGAATAAGGTCTGCAATATCAGAATTCTGCTTTGGTTTTGTACAGAAGATGCAGCCATCTTCTTTTGACTTTGTTATGTACTGCATGCGCCATGGCGCCCATAAATGTTCCATACCTATATACTAAGTGTATTGTTAGAAAGTTGCAATAGTTGTACTTTTATTTTCCCAATGGAGAATTGAGAATCTGTTGTCTGGTGTAACTATCTGGACTCTGTGGCAGAAGTATACTAGCTACTCATCGAATATTCTTTTCGGGCTGCCAGTGCATGAGTTATTCTGTCGATAATTATTGCCAGAAATACAATACAGAGCCCTGCCTCAAAGCCTTTACCTATTTCGATACGATTGATGGCAAGAAGGACTTGCATTCCAAGTCCTTTTGCCCCGATCATAGAAGCAATAACGACCATTGCCAGTGCCATCATGGTAGTCTGGTTTATTCCTACCATGATCGATGGGATGGCCAATGGTATTTGAACTTCATAAAGTATTTGTCGAGGGGTGGATCCGAAAGCTTGAGCTGCCTCGATTACGCTTTTGGGCACCTGCCTTATGCCGATATTGGTCAATCGTATAACCGGGGGTATGGCGTAAATGATAGTCGCAAACACCGCCGGGACTTTTCCCAGCCCAAAAAGCATCAGTGCTGGAATCAGGTAGACGAAGCTTGGCATGGTCTGCATCGCATCAAGCAGTGGTTTGAGTACGGATTGGAATATATTGCTGCGAGCCATTAAGATACCTGTGGGAATTCCTATGACTAGGGAGATAATTACGGAGGCAAAGATAATGGCAAGGGTCATCATAGCCAGGTCCCAATGACCAAAGCTGCCAATGAGAACTAACATGGCAGCGAAGAGCACTCCTGACCACCAGTGACGCAGTGCACGCCAGGCGACGATTCCTACCGCCAATATTGTTACTATCCAGGGTATCCAGAGAAAGATACGCTCAATGATCAGTAGCAATGCCAGAATACCAGTACCGATAGCATCAAATACATCACCCAGGTTGGTTAATATCCAGGACATGCCTGCATCAACCAATTCTGCCAGTGGAATATTTAAGAATTGAGGAAATTCAAGCATTGGCTTCCTCCTTGTCTGATTCTTCTAGTTCTTCTTCCTCTGTCTTTTTCTCCTGGATCATACTAATCATAATAGCGCTGTTATATATCTCTCCCATGAATCTTCCTGCTTCATCAACCACGGGAATAGGGTGCATGGTTGAGACCGCCAGCGGGAATAATTCTTCTATCACTGTATCAGTGGTACAGGTGGGGAGGTCGGGTTCCAAAGCTTCCTTCAAGGAGTTACCCCTGTTTCTGATTAATGTAACCAGTCGTTTCAGAGTTATCAGCCCCAGCAAGATACCGGTATGGCTAACCAGAAATATACAGCTCAATTTGGTAGTGCGAAAAGTGTGCATGGCAGCCTTAGGCCCTTGCCATTCATAGAGGAGTACCTCTGGCTGTTCCATTATATTCTTTGCGGTTACTACCTTGGCTGGAGATGCGTCCTGCACAAATTCGCGCACGTAAGCGTCACCGGGAGTGGTTATCACTTCCTCCGGCGTGCCGACTTGTATAATCTCTCCATCCCGCATTATTGCGATGCGGCTTCCAAGTTTCAGGGCTTCATCAAGGTCGTGCGTCACGAAGAGAATTGTCTTCTGCACTTCTTGCTGTAGTCCAATTAGTTCATCCTGCATTTGACGTCGTATCAATGGATCCAATCCACTGAAGGGTTCATCTAAAAGCAATATTTCCGGCTCGATAGCCAGGGCCCGGGCTATTCCTACCCTTTGTTGCATTCCCCCGCTTAGTGCTCTTGGCAAATAGTTTTCCCAGCCTTTGAGGCCTACTTTATCGATAAGCTCTCGTGCTTTGATATAGCGTTCTTCCTCAGCCATTCCTTGCACTTTTAGCCCGTAAGCTACGTTGTCGAGAACGTTCCGATGAGGGAATAAACCAAATTGCTGAAAAACCATTGCTGTGGTATTACGGCGCAGGTCGGTGAGTTGCCGGTCGTTGTAGGAGCAAATATTATCTCCATTGATTATGATCTTGCCTGCCGTAGCCTTGATGAGGCGGAGAATACAGCGAATCAGAGTGGATTTTCCACTGCCGGATAGGCCCATGATGACAAAGAACTCTCCCCTCTGTACTTCAAAGGAGATTTCTTTTACTGCCACCACACAGCCTGTCCTTTCTAGTATGTTTGTCTTATTGGCTGCACGCATTTCGGGGCTATAGCACCGTTCCACGTTTTCGCCAAAAATTTTCCATAAGTCCTCAACTTGAATACATAACTGAGTTCCTCGTGAAGACCCCTTCCTCAAAGCTGTATTCTCCATTTTTATACCTCTTATGCTAAGTCTTGCTTATACGAGTGCTTCTTTTACTTTGCCGGCTACATCTGCTGGTACCCATTTGGTCCACATGGACTCATTTTCCTTGAGGAAGTAAACAGCAGCACCTGGCGCGTCAGTTTCGTTATCTCTCATGTATGCCAATAGCGAGTTAATATCACTGGTGCTCATAGCATAATTGTTCAGGAAAGCTACTACCTCAGGGGCTTTTTCCAGCATGCTGGGATGAACAACACTAGTGCATGCCACAGACATATATTCGCAACCTTTATCGCGATCCCATACTTCCTGGTCGTATGGTGCCTCTTCAAGCAGGGTCATATCGTATTTTCCGAGAAGCCATGTTGGTGCCCAGTAGTAACCTAGCCAGGCTTCGCCTTTCTCGTAGGCTGCGACCATTGAGCCAGAGAGGGCTGCATCTGAGCCGGTGATGAAATCATTGTAATATTCGTCCAGTCCGTACGTTTCGAGTTTTATCGAGTTATATCCTGTGCATAGCCAGCCAGGGCTGGAATTGTGGAATCGTCCTTTTGAAGGAACCTCTGGGTCTTTAAACAATTCCCAGTATTCCGGTAAATCGGATACTGATTTCAGACCAGGCGCTGTAGCTTCAATACCACGTTCTGCATCGCCTTCTATCATATAGGTTGGCACTAACCAACCCTGGTAATTATCATCAAAAACAAGATTGGTCTCTACTATTGCGCCAGAGTCAATATAATCTGTGTAAGCGTCACCATAGTTTTCCGTCCAGCACTCGAGGAAAATGTCAATATCTCCTTCAGCAGTTGCAACCAGAACGACTTGTGAACTGCCAGGGACAATTTCTGATGGAGGATAGCCGTATCCATTCTCTGCAATAAAGCTAGTAATAGCATTGTGTACCTGTATGCTGTCCCAACCGGCATCTGCAAATGTTAGGGGCTGTTTTCCTTCTTCTGTGGCACAGCCAGTAAGGGACAAAGGTATAAGCAGAAGAATTGCCATGATTGACAGTAAAATCTTGATTGTTATATTCCTTCTTATAAACATAAAGTTCCTCCCTATTTATTTGTTTTGTTAAAGGTTTTGTCAGGCTATGCAGACCTGCATCAACTACCGTTTAAGTGGTTAAATACATTCGTATGTATCTGAAACGAGGATGTAGAGCAGGAGAGATGACTATAGGAGATGAATTATGAAAGAAGAATCACGAGGAGAAATCTGACGGAAGTGGAGAATTGATGAGGTGTACCAACCCGAAATGGCTCAGCTAAATCACTTCGACATACCACCCATAAACTTTATTCCTCCTCTCTTTCTGAATCGCTATTTTCTATGTGAGACCGAGTGTAGATTTATTTAGAGTTTACGGATATTACTAACTCTTGTCAAGCAAAAAAGTTGATTCACTGTAATTGCTGTAGATACCTGGCCGATGCGGATAGGTGGTTGACCACAATTCTCTTCTGGCTGTAGAATTCAATGGAAATATGAGATGTTAGATATATTGACGGAAAAAATAGACAGTGTCCTTCGTAAACTCGGTAACAGAGGCAGACTCACTGAAAAAGATGTAGATGACGCTCTACGGCAGTTGAGGTTGGCCTTATTGAGTGCTGATGTAAACTACAAGGTGGTAAAGCAATTGTTACTGAAGGTGAGGGAGCGTGCTATTGATACTGAAATATTGCGTAGTCTGACCGCAGTACAGCAGATTACGAAGGTCGTTTATGAAGAAATGACTGAAATATTGGGGCGGGAGCACCGTGATTTATCCGTCATTGAAAATCTCCCCGGAGTTATTTTACTTGTAGGGTTGCAGGGTTCTGGCAAAACCACCACAGCGGCTAAGTTGGCTGTTCATCTTAAGCAAAAAGGGGAATTCCCTTTACTGGTAGCTGCTGACACACGCAGGCCTGCTGCCAGGGAACAATTGAAACTCCTGGGGAAAGCAGCCGGAATCCCTGTGTTTACCGAAGAGGATGAAGTATCACCTGTGCGGATTTGTGCTCATGCCCGTAAGGAAGCCGAAAAAAATGGGTTAAATAGAATGATTGTTGATACCCAGGGACGGTTACATATTGATGAAGTCTTGATGGCTGAACTGTCCGAGATTAAAGCAGAATTAAAACCTTCTGAAGTACTACTTACTGTAGATGCAATGACAGGACAAGATGCCGTGAGGATAGCTGGAGATTTCCAGGAACAGATAGGGCTGACTGGGGTTATTTTGACCAAGATGGATGGTGATGCCAGGGGAGGGGCTGCCATTTCGGTTAGTTTTGTTACTGGAGTCCCAATAAAATTCCTGGGAGTAGGGGAGAAAGTGAAGGCTTTAGAGCCATTTTATCCTGAGCGCCTGGCGTCTCGTATCTTAAATATGGGGGATATGCTAACTTTTATCGAGCGTGCCGAACAAGTTGCTGAGACGCAGAAAGGCAAGAAAATCGCAGGGAAGAAGGACTTGTCAGGTTTGGATATGGAGGATTTACTTGAACAAATGCGTAGCCTGCGTAAAATGGGGCCCATGGGACAATTGATGGGTATGCTACCAGGTTTTTCCAATGTTAGCTCTCGCTTATCTGACGAGGATAGTGAGAAGCAAATTAGAAAGATGGAGGCGATTATATCGTCTATGACATCTGAGGAGCGGCACAATCCTGATATTATAAATGGTAGTCGGCGTTATAGAATATCAAGAGGAAGTGGTACGACCCCGCATGATATAAATCAACTGTTGAAGCAATTCTATCAGATAAAGAAATTAAGCAAACTGATATCAAAAGGCAAAATGCCTAAAAATATAGGACAGATGTTTGGTTCTGGTTCCAAATCTGGTTATCCTAAATAATCCCGAAATTTGCGGCTACGGCTCGGGTGGCGCAACTTCCGTAAGGCTTTTGCCTCGATTTGTCGAATTCTCTCTCGTGTCACGTTGAATTCTTGGCCTACTTCTTCCAGTGTTTGAGTATGTCCGCCTTCAAGGCCAAACCTGAGCTGTATAACCCTTTTCTCTCGCGGAGTAAGTTGATCTAGCACCTTGTCTATTTGATCTTTAAGCAACTGTTGTGAGGCGATTTCAATTGGCGCCGGACTGTCATTGTCCTCAACAAAGTCACCCAGGCGGCTGTCTTTATCTTCACCAATTGGGGTTTCAAGCGATATTGGTTCGTGACGGAACAGGTCCATGATTTCCTCGACCCTCTCTGAACTCAAACTCAATTCATCGCCGATTTCCCTATAATTGGGTTCCCGTCCCAGTTCCTGGGTTAATTTTCGTATCTTTCGTATAAGCTTATTGATGGTCTCTACCATATGTACAGGGATGCGAATGGTACGAGATTGGTCAGCTATAGAACGGGTGATACCTTGTTTAATCCACCAGGTAGCGTAAGTGCTGAATTTATACCCTTTTCTATGTTGGAATTTGTCCACAGCCCGCATGAGGCCGATATTTCCTTCCTGTATGAGGTCGAGCAAAGACATGCCATGACCAATGTATTTCTTGGCTATGCTGACGACAAGGCGTAGATTTGCCGCAACAAGATGCTCCTTTGCCTTTACTGCTTCGGCCTTCACTTTAATAAAATATTGCTTAAATTCACTCTCATGTGAATGAAATTGAGATATAAAGTCTTCGTCGCTTAGGAGATCCCTTACCTCTTGCCAGGAAGTATCGGATCCAATGATCTCTAATGCTTTTTGTGGTAGCAGGTTACTTACTAGAGAAAGACTGATTATACCGTCCTCTGCCGACGCAATTCCCCTGTCGGTCCTTTCAGCAGTTGCGGCTATCAATGCCAAATCTAGCTTGTTATCTATTGCAGCATGAAATGCTGGCTCTGTAATTGTCTCTACCAGGTTGGAGGTGCTAATTATTCCTGATTGCTCTTTAATAACCTGGATAGTGGAAGAAAGTTTGCATAGCCGGGTTATTAAGGCTATTAAAAGTTCCGTGGCTGTGACGGCTCCCTTGTATTTTTTTTCAAGTTTTATAAGGTATCTGTTTTGCTCAATCTTACTTGAGAGTTCTCTCTCTTGGGATGCTGTAAGCAGGGGTACTTTACCGATTTCACGGAGATACATCCTGGCCAGGTCATCAGTAACTTCGAATTCTTCAAGCTCTATATGAGGCTTAATATCTTCGGAGCCGATTTCATCACGCGCTTCTTCATCCGTGCTGGCATCACTGTCTTCACTTTCCTCAGTTGCGACTTCTCCTTGAGTTGCTGTTTCTTCTCCTTCGCCAGTTAGATGGAATCCGTTTTTCTCAATTATGTCCATTATCTTATCCCCTTGTTATTTCTGTTATCTTAATCTGAACCGCCATTAGTTGTTCGCTATTTGAGGTCCCTTGTTCATCCAATTTAGCCAGTTCTGCGGCAGTGCCTTCCTGTTCTCTGGTGTCCTCAAGCATCATCTCTTTTTCTGCCTCTCTTTTCTTAAGCTTTCTTTTCTGTAATATGCGTACATTTTGGCTTAGGGCACGCTGCTGTTTGCTGACATTTTGCTCAAGGGTAGGCTTGCCTAGCAAGTAATCCAGATGCTCCCACAGAGAGGGAGCTATCTGTTTTTTCATCTCAGTGTAATCACCATATAGTCGCCATTGAGCGAAGATCTCACGATTAACCGGGTTTTCAAAATGCTCAACCGATAGTTCTTGAACTGTATTGCTAAGTTCCGGATAATGCAGCAATACGGCGAGGCAATATTCTTCGATGGGGTCACGCGTATTTATATGAGAGGTTGCAACTTTCTTCCTTGCCACAGTTTCAGGGCGCCTGATCTTACCATTTCGCCATTTGTCAAGGGCATTGCTTATGCTGCTCTCCTCAATGTCCAGTCTGCGAGCTAGTTTGCGTTCGTAGTGGGATTGTTGGATTGGGTCCTTTATTTCATGGATTAGAGGTAATAATTTTTGCACAGCTATGGATTTTTCTTTAGCATTACCTTTGTCAATCTGCTTGGTTACTGTCTCCAGGGCAAAGTCGACAATGGGCAAACTCTCTCCCATGAGTTTTCGCCAGAGTTCTGGGTCTTCTGATATTACATCATCAGGGTCTTTGCCGGGAGGCATTGCGATAACGGTTACATCAGCTTTATCAATATAACGAGCTACTACTTCAGTACTCCGCAGTGTTGCCTGCTCGCCTGCAGCATCGGCGTCGAGGGCCAATGCTATATTCTTGGACAGTTTACGTACGATAGCTACCTGGTTTTCTGTCAGTGATGTTCCCATGGCGGCTACTGAATTTTGCCAACCGTGCTGATGCGCAGTGAGTACGTCCATATAACCTTCCATGATTATCACCAGTCCCTCTTTTTTTATGAAGGGATTTGCTTTGTCAATACCATAGATACTATTGCTTTTGTCGAAAACTAGTGTCTGTGGTGAGTTGATATATTTTGGGGAAGACTCATCCATGGCTCTAGCCCCGAAACCAGTTACTTGTCCCTGAATGTTGTGTATAGGAAACATTATGTGGTTACGGAACCTGTCATAACTGCCTCCGGTTTCCCTCTCGACTACCAAGCCTGCATCTTTTAAATCTTTTTCCTCGAAGCCTTTGCTAGTTAGAATATTAGTTAAAGCATCCCAGCTGTCCAGACTGAAACCCAGGTGAAATTCTTTGGCAGTTTTCATAGATATGTTTCTCTTGTTGAGATAGTTTCTGGCATTTTCTCCTGCAGTGGAATTTAGTAATAGACCATGGTAGTAATCGCTAGCAGCTTCATTGATTTGTAGTAGTTTTTGCCTCTTCTTATCTTCTACTTTGTCATTCGATGTCTTATCCTGATTCAGGGTAATACCTGCCCTGCTAGCTAATAATTGTAGCGCCTCGCTAAAGTCTATTCCCTCTTTCTTCATGGTGAAGGAGAAAACATCTCCACCGGTACCACAGGCTCCAAAACAATGCCAAGTTTGTTTCTCTGGAAAAACGAAGAATGAGGAGTGTTTCTCGTGGTGAAAAGGACAGAGAGCCTTGAAATTTCTCCCTGCTTTTTGTAAAGTGACATAGTCTGAGATCAGCTCAATGATGTCAATTCTCTGTTTTATTTCGTCTATGTCACCCATCTGGCTCGTTACACACTACCCTATTAGTATTGGATTACTTCGAGCTAGTTTATCGCAGGATATCATAAATGAGTTATTCTAGAATTGAGATTAAAGGCAAATCTCCCTTGTATTACGGAAGTAAAGGTTGATATTACTTTACTTCATAACTAGTTCAATGTTATATACTAGCATATTGGAACATAATATTAAAGACTTGGTTGATGGCTATAGTATTATGAAAGCGTTAGTTTATAGCTTGTTGATTATCTAGTGTTATAAAGGTAGAATAGAGTCTCAACTGGAAAATGGAGGCGGTAATATGTTGATAGAAATGACAATTGATAGTATAAGGGCGAGTATGGTAAATGATCGCCTTCGTGCTGCGATTCTGAAAGAGAAGAATGCCAATAGGTATCTACCCATATGGATTGGGCCACCAGAGGCGGATGCTATTCTATTGAAGCTACAAAATATTGAACTATCTCGTCCACTTACACATGATTTATTGCAATCTGTTATTAGCGCTTTGGGGGCCTCGGTTGATTCTGTCGTGGTTAGTGACCTTCAGAACGATACTTTCTTCGCAAAACTTTATATTATTTTGGGCAAAGATCAAATTGAAATAGATTCTCGTCCCAGTGATGCTTTAGCTCTGGCAGTGAGGGTGGGGGCACCAATATATGCCGAATCAGAAGTACTGGAAAAAGCCGGCATAATACTTGAAGAGGAAATAGGAAAGCCTACTTCGGAAAAGAGAGTCGATGATAAAGAACTGAAGGGACTTTCTGCATACGAAGATTTTATTAACACACTTGATTTAAATGACTTCAACAAACGCAAATCATAGCGACGAGTCATATTAAATCTGCTTATCGCTGACTGTACCTTTTACATCATAGCAACTTTGTGCTGTTATTATTACCCTGCTGAGTAGCAGGATTGTTAAGGGAGGTAATGTGATGGTCAGTGGTGATTTCTATGAACTTCCAGTAAAAGACATTATGGATAAGAACCCCCCTTTGATTGCCAAAACTGCCACTATACGTAATGTGGCGAAGAAAGTGTGCCAGAAAAGAAGGCATGTCTGGGTTGTTGAGCAGAAAGATAGCAGAAAACTTGTTGGCGTTATTACCGAAAAGGATCTTCTTGATATCGTCAGTCCAATGTCCTCGAAAACTTACATAATTGGCGTGACGAACCCGATGTCTCTGCGACACAGCGAATTGTACACTGCTGAGGATATTATGGCTAAGCCAGTGAGAAAATGTTCTCCTGATACGATAATGGAAGAAGTCCTTCTTCTTATGAAGGATTGCAGAATACGAAGATTGGCGGTAGCAGAAGGGGATGAGATAGTGGGGGAACTGTCTTTGACTACTATAATTAAAGCTTATTTTACCATTCAAGATAACCAGTAAGAACTTCTGACTAAAATGGAAAATGAGGCGATGTATTTTTAGCACAGTGTATTGTTTTAAGAATGCCGTGAGAAAACGTCTTCTTATTGATAACCGCAGGGGAAAAGAAATACTAAGCTTTCGATAGAGATGAATTTAGTTTTAACAATAGGAATAATTATTGTTGCCGGTTTCCTATGTGGATTGCTATCCGAGCGATTTAAATTCCCCAGGATTACTGGATATATCCTCGTAGGGGTATTGTTGGGACCTTCTCTGTTTAACGTGATAACGCCGCAGTCAATAGCTGACCTTAACATAATTACTGATATTGTTCTGGCTGTGATTGGGTATCTAATTGGTGGTAGCCTGAGGGCTAAGGCTCTGCGTGGCTTGGGAAAGAGCGTTGCCTGGGTGACAGTCCTTCAGAGCTTGGGAGCATGGTTTCTGGTGACTTTAGTACTGGCTATTCTGGGTCCTATACTTGTTCCTGGTGGCACTTTTTGGCAACTGTATTTTCCCATGGCTTTCATAATAGGAGCGATATCATGTGCCACAGCACCAGCGGCCAGCATGGCGATAGTTAGCCAATACAAGGCAAAAGGCCCATTAACTACCACCCTGTTGGCGGTGGTTGCGCTTGATGATGGCATAGCTGTTATTGCCTTTGCCCTTGCCGTGGGTATATGCCAACCCCTGGTAAATGGTTCTATCACCAGTTTATCTCTTAATCAGATGCTGTTCAGCCCTCTATTTCATATATTTGGCTCTATTGCTGTCGGAATCGTTCTGGCCCTCGCGTTGATTTACGTCAGCAAATTTGTAAAAACGCGTGAATTGTTACTGGTCTTGGTTTCTGGGGCAATTATGGCATGTTCAGGTATTAGTTCATATCTTGATGTTTCACCAATTCTGGCGTGTATGACCGTTGGCTTTGTTGTGGTTAACAGGGAACAAAGGAAGGAGATGTTCCAGGTAATGGAGGAAATCGAGGAGTTGCTCTATGTGATGTTCTTTGTACTGGCTGGATTGCATTTTGAATTAGCTGTATTGAGAACAGCAGGACTATTGGCAGCCCTGATAATCATGGCTAGGTTTGTGGGTAAATATGGAGGAGCATGGATAGGAGCCACTATTTCCCATGCCGTGGATAGTGTTAGGAAATACCTGGGATTTGCACTGTTACCAAAAGCAGGTGTTACCATCGGATTGGTTATCGTTGCAAGCCAAGGATTCCCTTCCTTTGGTTCCATTATGTTAAATGCGGTATTAGCTTCTGTAATCGTGAATGAGCTTTTTGCTCCTTCCCTGACCAGGTATGCCATTTTAAAATCAGGTGAGGCGGGAATTAGTACTCTCCCTAAAGGAAGGGCTTAAGAACTAGAGTCTGATATAATTCACACCATATACAAAGTATATCTAAATATTTTAAGCACAGTGAAGAAACCTATCGATTAGTTTCTTAATCTTGTCTTTCTAGTACAGAAATTATTACAGATACTACCTGCCCCAATAAGTAAGGCAAAAAACTGCCATCTGGCTATCAATCCGGTTTGGATTACAATACACTGGAATAGTCTTGTATATACGTTGAGCTGCTTTTTAATAACTGGCAATCAATTTACCGCTGGAGCTAAATACTCTATAATTCGATGTCGTGGAGATAAATGAACTACATTTGTTGGAATTAAGTTGTTCCCAGACTCGTGAAATACAAAAACAGTTGGAGAAGCTGGTGGTATCAGGTAGTAAGGCTATTAACCCCCAGCCAATTGCTGGTGTGGATGTATCTCCTAAAGCCAACGCGTTTGGCCCACCTTGCGGCTGATGGAAATCTAACAGACCGAGTTAAACTACTATCGGATAATCGGTTCAACGAGGAGTGTAAATGGAAGAGCAGATAGAGGAATTAAAGGTTTTACGCCGTCGAATTTCAGATATAATGGTGCATCTTTGACATCTCTGCCTTAGAGAAAGAGATTACTCAGATCGAGGAAGAATCAGCCAACCCTGATTTTTGGAACGATTCTGCTACTGCCCAGCAAATAATGCGTCGCCTGGGTGCCAAGAAGAATGTAACGGAGACGTGGCGAGGCATGGAAAAGAGAATTATCGAACTCCAGGACATGATTGTGTTGGCTATAGAAGAGGCTGATGAGTTGCTGCAGGCGGAGCTAAACAAGGAGTCTGAGCAGCTGCGTGCACGATTTGAGCAACTGGAAACCAGCTTGCTCCTCAATGGCGATTATGATGAGAGAGATGCCATGCTTACTTTCCATGCCGGTGCGGGTGGCACAGAATCTCAGGATTGGGCCAATATGTTACTCAGGATGTATCAGAAGTGGGCCGAAGGGCATGGCTATCAGATGGAAATTTTGGATATTTCTCCTGGAGAAGTAGCTGGAATTAAAAGCGCTATAGTTGAAATTAAAGGAGATTCTGCTTATGGCTATCTTAGGAGTGAACATGGAGTTCACAGGTTAGTTCGACTTTCTCCTTTTGATGCTGATCATGCCCGTCATACCTCCTTTGCTCTGGTGGAGGTTCTTCCCGAGGCAGAGAAAGAGAAGGACCTTCAGATTAACCAGGAAGATCTCAGGATAGATACCTTCAAGTCTAGTGGACCAGGTGGACAACATATGCAGAAGACTAGCAGTGCCGTGAGAATAACCCATCTTCCTACGGGGATAGTAGCTATCTGCCAAGGAGAGAGGTCCCAGCACCAAAATAAAGAAGCAGCGATGAAGATCCTGTATACTCGTCTCCTGAAATTTGAACGAACTGAGGAGGAAAAGAGAAAAGCGCAACTCAAAGGGGAACGTATTGAGGCAGAATGGGGAAGCCAGATCAGGAGCTATGTATTGCATCCATATAAGATGGTAAAGGATCATCGAACAAAGTACGAAGTTGGCAACGCTGAAGCCGTTTTGATTGGAGACCTGGATGGTTTCATCTCTGCCTATCTCCATTCTAAGGTTGCTAAAGAGGCATGATCAAGCGTATCTTACTACTAATAATCTTTTTATTAATATTGTCGTCAGTACCTTCAGTTGTCAATGCTGACGATGGTCCGTCAGTACTTGGGGAAGAAGTGGAGCTTGCTTTCCCGGGTAAGATTATTTTCTACCTCGAAGCCCAGAGCGCCGTGGATATTGTTGATGCTCGTCTTCATTACAAGGTATCCAGAATGAATTATGCCGAGGTCACCAGTGAAGGATGGCCTGACTTCGTTCCTGCGGAAAGAATAGAGACTAGTTGGGTATGGGATATGAGAAGATCAAGCTTGCCGCCTGGGATATCCGTAACATACTGGTGGACCATTGAAGACGCTGATGGTGCACTTCTGCAGACCACTCCCCTTATACTGAATTTTGATGACCTGCGCTATGATTGGAAAAGTATAACTGAAGGTCCACTCGCTATTTATTGGTATGAAGGGGACGAACATTTCGCACAGGAATTGATGGATGCCTCTCAACGGGGATTACTAAGATTGAGCAGCGACATTGGTGCCTTTCCTGAAAAGCTAATTAATATATTTGTTTATGCCTCAGCAAACGATTTACGGGGAGCCATGATTTTTTCTCAAGAGTGGAGTGGCGGTGCTGCCTTTACTGAATTTGACACAATAACGATTGGCATTTCACCCGGAAATATTGATTGGGGGAGAGGGGCTTTAGTTCATGAGCTGACTCACATGGTTGTACACCAGTCTGTTTTTAGCCCTTATGGCCAACTGCCTACCTGGCTCGACGAGGGTTTAGCCATGTACAACGAAGGAGAACCTTCCTTTTCTCTGCAGTCCCGACTGGACGAGGCGGTAATAGAGGACAGGCTCATTTCGGTGCGTAGCTTATGCAGTTCCTTTTCTGCTGAGCCTGAAGAGGCATACCTTTCCTATGCTGAAAGTTATAGCATTGTAGAATACCTTCTTGCTAATTACGGGCAGGGAAAAATGCTCAACCTGTTAACTTTGTTCAAGGAAGGCAGTACCTATGATGAAGCTTTGAGCCAAGTTTATGGATTTGATATATACGGGCTTGATACTCGATGGCAGGAGACGTTGACAACCCCAGTGGTCCAAACCGAAAAATTATGGTTGCACCCCGCCTTGATAGCGGTGTTATCAGCATTAGGCACAGTATCACTTCTAGCCGGCGCCTTAGCTTTAGAAGAAAGAGATTGGCGGAGGACACGTGCGTAATATTCGTTTCAGAAAAAAAGAAAAACGAATGGTAGCTAAAATGAAAAACGAATGGCGTATATTAATGGTTTGCCTCGCCGTCACAATGCTATTTTCCTCAATTGCCTGTCAACCTATTCAGCTTGCCTACAATCGTGATGTGTTAAATCTCTATGGCGAGAGTCCTGCAACGCTTGACCCTGCTATTTCTGCAGATACGGTTTCTCATAGCTATGTCATGCAGGTTTTTAGTGGACTGCTGCGCCTTGATGAAAAGCTGGAAGTAGTGCCTGACATTGCTGAGAAGTGGGAGGAGAGCCAGGATGGCATAACCTATACCTTTTATCTCCGACAGGGAGTAGAGTTTTACAATGGCAGGGAGGTCCTGGCGGAGGATTTCAAGTATTCCTGGGAAAGGGCCTGCAATCCGGAGACAGGTTCTCGGACAGCGGCTACATATCTGGGCGATATCGTTGGAGTACAAAGTGTACTGGAAGGTGATACGAAGCAGATCTCGGGGGTAAAAGTTCTCAGTGATTATGTGCTGGAGGTCACTATTGATGCCCCTAAGGCTTATTTCCCGTGTAAGTTGACTTATGCTACTACCTTTGTGGTGGATAGAGATAATGTGCAGGCAGGTGAAAACTGGTGGCGTCAGCCTGTAGGGACAGGTCCTTTTGTGCTGGAAGAATGGACTCCAGGCAATGTTCTGGTTTTAAAACGAAATGAGCTGTACTATGCTGAGTTGGCTAAATTGGAGCGGGTTGTCTTTCATCTTCTGGCTGGCATGCCCATGGCGATGTACGAAAAAGCTGAGATAGATGTCGTCTCCGTTTATCGGAATTATATTGATATGGTGGAAGATACAGCAAGTGACTTCAGTCGTGAACTGGAGTTGATTCCTGAACTCAGTTTTTACTACGTTGGTTTTAATAATAACAAAGCACCGTTTGATGACGTGAATGTTCGACGGGCTTTCTGTCATGCAGTAGATAGAGAGCGAATTGTTAGCTTGATACTGAGGGGAATGGCAACTGAAGCAGAAGGCATTTTACCGCCAGGTATGCCGGGTTATAATTCTGGCTTTGAAGGGCTCGATTTTGATTTAGAAAAAGCGAAGGAGCTTATCGCTGCCTCGAAATATGGCGACGTGGCGAACTTTCCGCCGATTACAATTACAGTTCCGGGTTATGGTAATAATATTTCCGAATACCTGGGAGCCGTTATTGAAGATTGGCGAAAAAACCTTGGGGTTGACGTATCGGTGAGACAACTGGAACCTGATAAATTCATGTACCATCTCAAGGAGGAAACGGATGAGATATTTATGTTGGGCTGGGTGGCTGATTATCCCGATCCATACAATTTCCTGGATGACCTCTTTCATTCTGATAGTGAGAATAACTCTTTTGGCTATAATAACCCGGAAGTAGATGAGTTGCTGCATACCGCTGCGATTGAACAGGATGCGGACCTGCGGCTGTCCATGTATCAAGAAATTGAGAAACGAATAGTTGATGAAGCTCCCTGCTTGCCTTTTTCCTTTGGCAAGAACTATGTCCTGGTAAAGCCATATGTAAAAGACTACGTGGTAAACCCTATGGGCATCGCTGATTTAAGACGGGTTTACATCGAAAGAGAGTAGCTTTTTGAAACTTCAACTTCTGGCTGGCATTTTTTGCCATAGCTCTTCTATTCTGGCTTCAAGCTGACTTAAGTTACCATCGTTATATATTAGCTCATCGGCGTATTCCATCTTCTCCTGTACAGGCATCTGCGTCTTGAGGCGGGCAAGGATACTGGCTTCAGTGTTTCCTTTATTGTTGACAACTCTCTGAATTACTTTTTCCTCAGAAGTTACTACCAGCCAGATTGTATTCACCATGTCTTTCCAGCCTACCTCAATAAGCAGGCTGGCCTCAAAGGCGACAGTTTCTATTTTTTGACGGCGACAGGAGCTGATTTTGTCCTGGGCCGCCTTGCGTATCTGTGGGTGTACAATTCTATTTAGTCTAGCCAGCGACGCAGGGCAGGAGAATACAAGTTGCCCCAGCTTCTGGCGGTCTATTTCATTATCTGCACCGGCTATAGCTTGGCCAAAGGCATCAATTATCTCTTGCCAGGTTGAACTATAGGGTCTATACGTTTGATGTCCCAACTTGTCAGCATCAATCACCACAGCCCCAAGCCTGTTCAGAATCTGGCATACAGTGCTTTTCCCGCTGCCTATGTTGCCAGTAACTCCAATTATATCCATTGTATCTAATTATAATATGCTGTCTGATTAAATGCAGCAGCATGGCTTCCCTCTTTTTTATCAATCACTTCCTTATGTAATTTCCGCTTCTTCTTTTGTCATTCTGAGTGTACACAAAGAATCTCACCGTGTTGAATATAGCTAGCGGGAAGATCCTTCGGTCGCTGGCGCTCCCTCAAGGATGACAGGTAGAAGATAGTTCATGGCTCGTAGCTCGTAGTTCCTCTCCACCCGCCTTACAGAGACCGGGTAGATTCCTGCTTTCGCAGGAATGACAAATGGAAGAGCAGGAATGAAAAAACAGGAATGACAAGGGCATCCTCACTGTGCAATCGGGGACGTAGGTAACATTTATCTCGCTTATAGAGAAAAGGAAACTAAAGTAAAAACCAGAAGTTA
>SDBU01000864.1_pt1 | contig 44133 bp, 69 predicted proteins | sample 2277071 | NCBI WGS metagenome assembly SDBU01 (sample SAMN10397929, study PRJNA504765) | marine sediment metagenome | isolation source: marine sediment core GS08_GC12, 126 cmbsf | place: Arctic Ocean: Gakkel Ridge, Loki's castle | collected 2008
GAGGAATTAACCTTGCACGCCAACAGGCAATAAAGGATTCTGTCAGTGCTAAGACTAGCCGTAAGCTAATCTCCAGTTTTCGTTCTGAAACATCTGATGCCAAAAAGGCATTGAGGTATTATAATCCTAACCTTGATGCATGGCTGTTCTATTGGGGTCGAACCACATCCTTTGCCTCTCCAACAGGGGAAGATGTATATCGTAGAATCAGTGCCGAGACGGGAAGGAGGATTCAATAGGAATATATTTCGTGATAGCTAATACTATATAATAAATAAAATCCATTACTGTAAACGCTTGACAAGTATTATGTAAAGTGCTATAATATAATAGGAGGGTGACATGTCTATAGAGATTCAGGCCGCTGATGTGGCACAGGATGGCTCCGTTACAATTAAGGTGGATGGCAAGTCCACCAAGTATGTAAAGGAGTCTGACCTTGGTGCTGTCAAAGGTGCTCTGACCAGTAAGGACAGTGAGATAGCCAAATTGCAGGGAGACCTAGCCACTGTGAATTCCAAGTATGACACATCTCACCAAGACTTACTAAAGGAGCGGACTGCTAAGGAGCAGTTTGAAACTGGTGCAAAGGAGAGCGAGACCAATAAGACCAGAGTAGGGGAACTGGAGACTGAAGTGGCTGGACTTAAAACATCCAGTGGTGAGGTTGTAACTAAGCTCACCGGCAGACTCAGGAATTTTCTCAATATTCAATACCGAGTAGATACCGAGAAGCTAAAGGATAAAACTCTACCTGAACTGGAACAGATTGAATCGGCTCTCATTCTAACAGGTGTACAACCTGCACCTGCTGACTATGATGGTAAGGGAGGTGGTGGAGGTGCCTATAACTCAGATGAGCTGAAGGGTAAATCCCCACTACAGCTGGCCACCATGGGCTATGAGGAGAAAGGTAAGAGTAAATAACAAGGAGGATTAACTAATGGCTGGAGAATTTACTCTGGTTGAGTTAAGTAAAATTGAGACCGATACTTTACGGAAGTCGGTTATTGATGGTCTACTAATGGATGTTCCTGTTCTTGAGATGATTCAATGGGAGACCATTGGTGCCTTGGCCACCACTGTTGTTCGGTTGGGTAGTTTGCCTAGTGTGGGTTTCCGTAAGATAAATCAGGGCTATTCTAAGACAACCGGTGCCCTGGAGCAGAGGATTGAGACTATTTCCTTGATGGGTGCAAACTTCGATACCGATAAGGCCATTGTCCGTGCAAAGAACACTATTGCCAGTGCCAGAGCCATAACTCAGGTGATGGTACTTAAGGCGATGTCCTATAACTTCAACGACAAGTTCATTAACGGCAACCCGGAGTCTACCCCTGAGGAGTTTAAGGGAATCAAGGAGAGAGTTGCCGACCTGGTAACTGATGGCTATACAAACCAGTATATTGATAATGCCGGTACCAGTGGAGATGGTTTCCTGTTGGATTCCACTGAGTCGCACAACCATTTGAATATGCTGGATAAATTAATATATTCCATTAAAGGTCATAACCCGGACTTCCTATTCTGCAACGACAAGTACCTGCTCGCCTTACGTGCGTTGTTAAGGAAGGAGAAACTTCTTGACACTACCAGAGATTACTTTGACCGTGTGGTTGATGTTTACCAGGGTGCCAGGCTTGTTGACATTGGTACTACCAGGGACCAGACAACCGAGATTATCACCAACACAGAAACGCTGGAGGCTGCAGGTGGTTCTGAGTCCACGTCAGTCTATGCAGTTAAGCTGGCTATAGGTCAGTACCTGTGGGGTATTCAGGAATATCCAATTGAGGTTGAGGACTTGGGCCGACTAGAGGATGCACCTATCTACAGAACAGAGGTCGATTGGCCACTTGGTCTGGCACTTGCAGACCCATACTGTATTGCCAGACTGTACGGCATTATCCCAGATAACACCAGTTAGGAGGAGGTAACTAACATGCCATTCGATGCAAATCTAGTTTTAAGAGGTGTAGCTAGTGGTGGGTCAGAGGTTGTTGTTGGCTCCGGCGATACCCAGTCAACATCACTCTCTGTAAACGCCTACGGTAATGTCGTTGTTGACCTCGGAGTTCATGGTGCTGTGGTTCCCCTGAACTGTGTTTTGATGTTTGGTATCGTGACTGTTACCAACTATACACATACCTTGGCTGTCGTTGTTGAACATTCAGACCATCTGACTGATGGTTGGTCCCAGTTGTTCTCGTTTGACACCGTGTACCCATACAGTAGGTTGCTCATATGTACGACCACTACTGCATTTGTTTCCACTGACATTGGTCTGGCACTTAATGCCACAACTGATGTTTCGGCAGCTGCCACCATCCTTGACTTTAGCCGTGAACTACTGACACTTGGTGCGACTGGTCGTATACTGGTAATTGACCAAGACAGTGGTGATGCATATGACACAGCAGGAGACATACTGACCGCAACTTCCGGGACCGGTATAGGCCTACAAGGTGCAGCTGGTGGAACTCCAATCCTGATACCACATACACAAGTCCGTGCATTTGTCACACCTAAGCGGTACATTCGAGGTAAATTAACTGCCAGTGCTGGAGACTTCGGTTATGTCAGAATGTTTGTAACCAACCAGCAATACACCACGATGAACCGTGTTCAACACGCACAACTCTAAATAAGGAGGAGAAGGATTATGCCATTCGATGCGAATTTAGTCCTTGCAGATACTACCCTTGATTGGACATACGATAGCCTAAATACTAATAACTACGGCACCCCAACCAGTACCACTCGGAATGATGGTGGCTTTGTAGTTATTGACCTGAAGGCTTTTAGTGGAACCGGTGTCAAAGGAATGGCCGCCATCTTTGTTGCTGATGAGGCTGGAAATGGTTCCAATGATGCTCTGACCCTGTTGCTCCAGACCTGTGACCTTGAAGCATTTAGTTCTGGTGTAGTAACCTTAGCCAACTTTGAGGTTGCTGGTGCATCACATGGTGTTATACTTGGTAACGAGACTCCATGCACCATTGTGAGGCGATTCTCGACTATTAAACGTTATATCAGGGTTGATGCCTCATGTACCACCAGTGATGATTTCCATACCTGCCAAGTGTTGCTGGCACCTTGGCCATTCTGGACCATATAGGAGAAGTACGATGGGCATTGTGAACATAGTATTTGAGCCTGGGTTCATGACCATTCATTCCGATACAGGTGGTCCACCAGTCAGACGTGCTGTGAAGACGTTGTTTCGGGCCGAGGACATCCCAGACCTGACACTTACCAGTATGACGTTGCTTACTACCTTAGCTAATTTGGTTGAGATTATTGTCAGGACCCTAATTAGAGACAATGTTCTCAATGAGGAGCTGGTAATAGGTTACAACATAGACCATATCCTTGAGTCCTTGACTACTGATTTAGGAACGGATATTGGGGGATAAAATAATAAATTTGGAGGAATATGCATATAAGAAATAGTTGGTGATTGGCGATTAAGTTCGATGGTCAAACTATTAGGAGGTAAAAGGAAAAATGGCAGCTGATATAAAAGGTGAGATAGCCCAAAGAGATGCAGTCAGAGGCTCAGAGGGAGCAAAGAAATACACAAGAATGATGAGGGACGGTTCCCTATCCTTTGCCGATTTCATGCTCGTTGCTGAACTGGAAGGCCTAGTCAAGATAGTCAACTCAACGGTAACTTCGACTGGTATCACCTGTGGTGGTGCCTACGATGCGGACACCAATGACTTTGCCATGAATGTACCAGTAGGTACCACTGTCATGATAATCCGTGCTGAAGTCACTGTAGGTGCATTGACTGATGATGTTGACACTCAAATCCTATTTGTAGCCTCGAATACGGCCTTTGCTACTGTAGGTGTTGCCACCGTTGTGACCCCTGTTAACAAGTTCGGTGGGACAAATGGCCCAGGCACCGGCTCAAATTGTGGTTGTAGTGTAGCGATTGCTGGTAATGGTGGAGTTGATTCGTCCGGTGGGGCAAGAGCTTACACCTTCTGGCGTGAAAGACAGGAGCATGGAGCCGCACCGGCCGCCGCCCAGAATGAACCATCCGTAAATTGCCGCTATGTCTGGGTTGCACCACGAGATGGTTTGCCAGCTGTTGTGGCAGGTGCCGGAAGTGTGGTAGGTTATGTTGATAACTCTACCGCTGCTGTCGAGACCCACATCACGGTCGAGTGGATTGAAGTTCCAACTTCATGGCTGATTGGATAGCCCTAAGTAAATAAGGAGGAAGTAAAATGAATTTAACTGCTGAGATACAAGGTGAAATAGCCCAAGATGAAGTAACCAGAGGTTCCGAAGGAGCCATGAAGTATTGTCGGATGTTGCGTGATGGTACGCTTGCTTTCGTCGACTTTATGGTGGTAGCCTTGCTGGAAGGCCTAGTCAAGGTAGTGGATGCCAACCTAGCAGTAACTGGTGTCCAAAGTGCTACTGCCTACGCAGCTGATGAGGCTGATTTTGGTCTGATGGTCCCAGTAGGATACACCGTGATGGTGATTGCTGCCGAGGTGACCATCAACACCATGACTGATGACGAGGATATGGAAATCCTGTTCATGACTTCCAACACAATCAATACCGGTACTACTGGTACTGCGGTAACTCCAGTCAATAAATTTGGTGGGGCAAATGGTCCAGGTGCTGGTAGTCAGTGTACTGCCTATGTTGCCTTTGGCAGTGGAGGCTGTATTGACATCAGTGGTGGTGCCCGTGCTTATGCGTTTTGGCGTGAACGTGTTGAGGTTGGTGGTGCTCCTGCTGCAGGCAATAGTGAAGGTGCTACCAGATGCTCTTGGCGATGGGTATCCCCCAGGGATGGTTTACCGGCCATAGTTGCTGGAGCAGGAACCGTATATGGCCATGTTGAGAAGGCCACAGCCGATGCAAACAATCTACACATAAGGGTCGAGTGGATTGAGATGCCAACCTCCTGGTTGAGCTAAACATCAAATAAAGGAGGTAAGAGATGGATACTGACATAAAGGGTCAAGTAGCCCAGACCGAAGTGACCAGGGGCTCCCCAGGTGGTAAGAAGTATGTAAGGTTGATGAGGGATGGTTCAATGTCCCTTATAGACTTCTACTTGAACATGGCACTTGAGGGCCGGGTCATGACAGCCAATGGTACTGTGAACAGCACCGGACTCCAGGCTGATGGTGCCTATGACACTGATGCTCCTGACATCTCGCTAGAAGTCCCAACAGGTATTACTATCATGGTAATGAGAGTCGAGGTCATCCTCTTGCATATAGTACCTGATGAGGATTGGGACATACTTGCCCTGACCTCGAATGTACTTTCTGCTTCAAGTACAAATGGCACTGGTTGGACTCCAAGGAACAAGTTTGGGGGTGCTAGTGGACCAGGTAGAGGGAGTGATTGTACTGTCTACTTTGCCAATGATGATAGCAATAGTTCCGATGTCTCTGGTGGGGCTAGGGCATATGCATTTTGGCGAGAACGGTTGGAGTGTGGACTAGTTCCTGTAGCAACCCAAGTGTTGTGCCACAGTATAAACCTAAAGCGTCAATGGGTAGCACCAGATGATGGTCTTCCTGCAATAGTAGCAGGAGAAGGTAGTGTTGTTCTCCATAGCGAGCAAACTACCCCAACCGCTGCAGGCACGCACTTTAGCATTGAGTGGATTGAGTTCCCGACGGACTGGGTAAGATAATGAGAACATGGGGTAGGGGGGATATTCTTCCCCTGCCCCACAGTAGTAGAGGTGACATGGAAAACACTTTCGCTCTTGACAACTGGGTAACACCAGCCACAGCCTATCCAGAGGAACAGGTTGCCAATTACTGTATAGGCAAACATACTTTGGATAAAGGTTCCCACAGATATTATGGTATGGACGGTTATGATTCCTTCACTGTTGAGAATCCCATAGAACTTACTGCCTTGAAGGAACTCAGGAATGGTGAGTGGAAGACATGGATGCTTGATAGCCCAACTGATTACAGGGCCATGCAGAAATACGCAAAGAGGGCCTATGGTCGTGTCCTTACTACAGGTCTGGGATTAGGATTACTGATACATGAACTGTGCAAGAACGATAAGGTAAAAAGCATAACAGTTGTGGAAATTAGTCCACCAGTTTTTGTTCTTGTCAGGAAGTACCTACCAGAAGATGGAAAGATAGAGGTGGTTGTTGATAATTTTTGGAAGTTTATCTTCCTGGATGATTCCAAGTGGGATACAATCATTGTCGACCTTTGGGTCTTTAGTAGAATAGGTGAACAGATGGAACAGTATAGGGCTGATATTGTCCCTGCCAACAAACAGCTTAGGGCCAAGTATCCCGAAGCCCAGATTCTCTTTCATGGCTTTGCAGGTTTGCCTACCCTAGAACAGTTAGATAGGGATGTACTTAACAGGAAAGATACCGAAGAACTCATATATGGTCTAGGGGGATGATATGCCACAACCTGAGATTGAGGCATTACAGAAGGATAGCGGTGATGGACAGATAAGTGCTGCTATCTCCACTTGTATAGCCAATGAAGTGAGGAATGGTGTACCACAAAACCAGGCAGTGGCGATGTGTAGTTCGATGGCTAGAGACAGAACCGGGGGCAGACCAGCTCCCAAAGGAGAGAAATAATGCCAAGACGAGTAGCCAGAGACCATAAATTTGGATATAAACCCCCATCAGTTAATGTTGATGGTTCCAGTGTAACAGTCAATGGTGATGCCCTTACCGAGATTGGTGAGAAGATAAAGGATGCCAATGATGAGTCCAAGCTTCTACGCCATGGGTTTGAAGTGAATCAATGGGAAAAGCCCGCAATGAGTGAGGGTGAATCCATAGACAAATAACTGAATAGAGGGAACGGGAGTAATCCCGGAAGGAGATTGTCAGATGGGCATTCCAATATTTATCGAGCAATTTTCGGATAAGTTAAAATCATACCTCGGAGCAACGACAAATCCATATCATGAAGTGAAAGTAAAAGGTACATTGGCTGCTGCAGGTAACTATGCAGCCGAAGATGTTCTGTGCTGGACTGTTACCAGTGCTAATGCACTGGCATGGAGATTCCCCAATGCAGTTAAACATAAGGGCGGCAGTGCTGCTATTGTTAAGGCATCACTTGCACTTGGTATAACTGCACAGGTTCCTCGCATCACATGGTATCTCTTTAGTGCGGAGCCAACCTCGGAACGTGGTGATAATCTTGTTAACGTTGCACCATCACTTGCTGACCTTGACTTCTATATTGATAAGATTACACTTCCAGCAAGTGATGATTTGGGAGGTATGTCCACTACTACTGCAACTCCAAATACCACAGGCAATTTACCACTATCATTTACATGTGGAGGGAACAGCAGGGACCTATATGTAATGGTTGTACTTCAGGATGCATTTGAGAATGAAACTCCCAATCAGGTCATTCATATGAAAATGGGAATTGTACCACTGGAGAACTGGTAATGAATGGTGGATTATCTAGTGTATTTGCATCCAGGAAAAATAATGGAGTTCTATGGGAACCTGATGCCAATACTGTCCTGTGGCTACCTGGGCAGGATGATGCCTATTCAGCAACCATCAGAGACAGAAGTGGGAAGGGGAATAATGGCACAATAACAGGAGCTACTTGGAAACGAGCAGCTAAAGGTCTTTGGTATCCCGACTATGATGGGTCTGATGACTTAGTTACAGCTAATGGTGTAGTAAGTAGTGAGGTTTTTGGCAACGCCTTTACTGTTTTGGGTTGGGGGAAGTTATCTAACTGGACAGGAACTAAAGTTCTTTTCTGTGGGGGGAAGGCAGCTACAGATACCGAATACACTGAGATGTATTATCACGCAGCTACTAATACTTTAAGAAGTGATACTTTTAACGTAGCTGGTGGGACAAATTTAGTCATCTCTGCTGGCATATACGATAATGATTCAGATTGGCACTTCCTCGCAATGGCGGTTGATGCTGATGGTCATCTAAATAGGTTTATCATAGATGGAGCAGATATAGGTAGTGAAGACACCAATGCCAATGACTTATCCGGGTTTGACAGATGCTACATTGGGCAACTTGAATGGACAGCAGCTAACACAAGTGTGTGGCAAGGCGGCATAGCTCTAATGCGAGTTATTACCTTAGAATTAACTACTATCCAACTACTAAATATCCGTGCCCAAGAAAGACATTTATTTGGAGTGTAAAATGAGCGGAACTAGAGTACAGATAGACCTTTACTTTAAGGACAAAACATTGGCACAAGTAAATAGTGCGTTTCCTCAACTCTTAACCTCAATCAAAACTGCTAAGGCAAAGGCTTCAAGAATCAATGAGGGTAAGGTAAACGAGGAGATGACCGTCATGGCTAAGTATCATGTCTGCCACCATGACGAAGTTCCAGTTAGACCTTGTGACCCTGTGAAGGAAATATAGAAGGTGACATATGAGAACTCTCCATGCTGACCTAATCACAGCCCAGAAAGCTGATACCAGAACTCCCTATATCGAACTGATATTCAAAAAGGGAGGCACCACTGTCAACTATACCACTAGACTGGAACGTATTTTCCATCCTGAGAAGCCTTACAACTCCTACGCTGAGATTGTATTGGACAACTCTGACCTAGCTGTGGTGGATATAACTGGATACTGGATAGACATAGGCTATGGTTACAACACTACCTCTGGGAATAGGACCAGTGCCGCCCCTCGACTCTGGGTAGTGCAACAATCTAGAGAGAGTGAGGAAGGTCGGGTAGAATCTGTATTGTATCTTGAGGGTATTTGGCGTATCCTCAGGGAAATACAGAATACTGGTGGTTTAGGTGGTTCTACTCCTTACCTAGATGTTCAGTATGATGGTTCTACCTCCACTGTCTATGATATACTGGAGGCTATACTGGAGACGGTATGCAACGTTGACCTCGATGCTTTAGGTGGTGTGGATGATTCCATCATAGATACCCTCAAGCCAGTCTTCAGTATCAATGCTGGCAGTGCCCTCTTTGAGGACTGTGCATCTATGATATATCGTCTACTTAATATGACCAAGACTTTCCTTAGACCGTCAGGTGACTATGCGGGTAGTAAAATGACAGGCTTTGAAGTTGTTCATCCTCAAGCCGGTGACTCCGTGGATTATGAGTATTACTCCGACCAGTCACACTATTTTTACCAGTGTTTTTTCAAGGACAATGTTGTCAATCCAAATCACATTATAGTAATTGCCAATCAAGATGCTGATGGTGGATGGACCTCAGCCATAACAGGTGAATATGATGCTTCTGGCAGTGTGGGTTTTTATGATGAGGATGGTAACTTACTGGATTTGCCTGAATACCACCTTGCAGCTGAACTGACTTCTCAGGGTGATGCTGACCTTAGGGCTGAGGCTATTTACCTGAAGCTCTGGCATGAACTTGAATGGGGTGTGGTAGTGGTTCCACATAACTGTGGGCAGGAACTGTTTGACAAGGTTAAGGTATATGATAGTAGGGGCGCATAATGGCTGTATTAACAAAGGATGTAACTGACCTCGGTACTGATACTAGTGGTGCATTCCTTAACCATGCTGTGTGGAATACTGTGCATGATGCTGCCAGTGCTTCATCCCTTGATGATGTTGCAGCATATACCAGTTTTGCTGGAGGAACATATAGAATAAGGAGAGGATTCCTAGAGTTTGATACATCTTCTTTGCCTGATGGGTGTACTATTGTTAGTGCTGTGTTGCAGCTTTACCTATTTGGTAAGACCGAAACTGATGTGGGGGATGCCACACTCCATGTTGTTGAGGGAGTGCAAAGTTCACCGCCTGACTTGGCAGACTACGGAGACCACCTATCTAAGACCATTAGTGGAGGCTCTCTGTCACACGCTTCTGCAACAACAGATACCTACAACAGTATAACTCTCAACTCTACTGGAAGGGGATGGATAAATAAGACTGGCAATACACTATTTTGTCTAAGGGTGGCGGGAGATAAGGATGATTCTGTCCCTACTGGAGTGAATCAGATTTCTTATCATGGACCTGATGATGCTAATGTTCCTAAGCTGGTGATAACCTACTATTCATCGGTATATCCTACCAGTGACTCAGGTAGAGTAGGCTCTCTAGTACATATGTATGATAGACGCCAAGGTATCTTCAACCTTGAGATTACGTTTGGTGGTATAGGTTATACATCTCCTTCTACAGTAGGTTCCTTCGGCTCATCTGGTATGTCAGCTGGAGATGTTCCAACCTTAGCTGAGCTTGACCCACCTCCACGACCATTGTCTGAACCACCCAAGAGAACTCTGAGGGATATTCCGTCAACTCCATTTATTGATTTGCAGGGAGCTACCTACTATGCCAGGGCTAGGGCACAGGAATTGTTTGAGTTAGGATTTATAGATTCTAGTGGTGTACCTACTGCTAAGGGTATTGCTTGGGCTAGGGCTAATCCTACTGAAGCTGCTCCGAGAAGATATACTGCTGAACGGGGACAGGTGGAAGATAGACTAAGATACCTCAGAGCAGAGATGTTGGAGTTCAAGAGAAGGACTGGTAGAGCACCTAGAGTTACTGGAGCTACTAGCCTGATGAGAGGTGATTGGCCATACACTCCAGTCAGTGCCGCTCTGTGGCAGGTAGGTAGAATGAGGGAACAGGTTGCAGGACTTGGTAGGTCCAGAACAGAGCTGGAGGCTGCAGGTCGTGAACAGTACCCGGCGATAAAAACTCCTTACTCAGGTTTTATTGGTCGACTCCGTGCAGCTGCTAGTAGACGAGGTCCAACTATCAGACATCTTAGGGGAGAGGCATGGCGTGAACGTAGGGAGAGGATGATGCGATGAGAGACTTTGATAGGCTATTCAGAAACCAACCTAACTATAGAATACCTGGCATATTCATTGACCTTGAGCGGGGCAAGAACGCTATGAGGCCACAAAGTATTACACAGCAGCAGATTGCACCTGCATTTGATACATCAGTGGTTAAGAAGGTACTGTTCGATGCTCATACTATCCTATATGCCATAAGTGATGATACTCCTGTGGCCCTAACAGTTGGTGCTTCTACCATTGTTGGTAGAAAATCTAGCGGTAATATAGTAGCGTTGACTGCTACCGAACTTGCCACTATTTTATCTGGTGCATCACCTGACATTGCTGTTGTGTCTAAGTCAGGAGCATACACTCTGACTGGTAGTGATTGTCTGGTACTTTGTGACGCTACTGGTGGAGCCTTTACTATTACTTTGCCTGCCAAATCTGGAATAGATGGTAGAATGTATATTATCAAGAAAACTGACAGTTCGGCTAATGCCATAATAGTGGATGGTAATGGTGCAGAGACAATAGACGGTGGAGCCACAGCATCCATCACTGTGCAATATGAATCCATAACAATAATCTGTGGTAGTTCTGAATGGCACATTGTGTAGGAGAGAAACATGAGCTATAAACCTTCAGGAGATTTAATTACAAAGGATGATAGAACATCACAGTTTGTTGTGTTTGGATTTACTGATACTTATGTTGTCCATCTTGATGCCCAAAACATTCAAACTCAAACTGCCTTTATGCTGATAGATTTAAGTGATACCACAAACTGGCCTCACACAAATACAGGGCATATCAATCTGGAATATGTCATATTGGAAGTTGACCCTGATGATAGCTTTTTCGGAGAGATTAAATTCGGTTTTCTTACCAATGTGGATGGGGACAATGGAGACTTCAACCAGGTACTTGATATAGATATGGTAAGGAAATCAGACCTACTTGTTGAGGTCATAGACTTTGGCTCACATGGTCTAGACCTAGAGACCACGCATTGGTTTGGCCCCACAACAGCAAATAGTTTATTGTTCCAGACCGATGTAAACCTTCTTGGGCCAGATGGAACTACGGCCTTCCTGTCTGGAGCTGGCGATTTGGTAATGATAATAGAAAGAAGTGCTGGTGCAGTTGATGTGTCCTTGACAGTAGGATACGAGACTGCGACTTAAGGAGGGTGACATGAACTTAACCGAAATGTTGGACAACTTAGTCCTAGATATGAAGATGACATTGGACTCGGAAATATCTACAGCTGAGGGAACACGCTGCATTAATCGTGCAGTTGATGACCTTGGCAGGAAATTGCCGAGACAGAGGATATATGAGCATACCATCAAGAAGTTAATATCCGATGAGTCCTTTGCTACGGTAGCAGATGCCAATGCTACGGTTATAGTCAATGCCTATGACCTTGAGAATAAAACAGATGGTCAGACAGCTACTATAGCATCTAAGTGGCATGATATTGCTCGGCCATGTTCTGTACTTATCACTGATGGTGATGATTCCATCACCAGCATGACTATCATTCTTAAAGGTACTGATGGCGATGGTATATACCATGAGGAACGTATCTTTAGACACAATGGTAAGTCACAGACAGGTAAGGTCTACTTCTATATAGTCGATGAGGTAGAGATTGATGAGATAACAGGGAATGGTGCTAGTGATTCATTGAGTGTTGGTCGTGCCGATGGCTCTGCAACTCTGACTAGACCTGAAACGGGACTTTGGATACAACTCAATTATCCAATAGAGCCAGGGTCTGAGGTTGTATGGTCAGGCACCAGCAAGTCTGGAACAAAGTCTACCAAAGATACCGACTACTATATAGATTATACCAATGGTAAAATAAAGTGGATTAGCGGCGGTAACATGGCTAAAAGTACCACCTATTATATCAGTTATGACAAGGCACCTACGTCCATTGACATATCTGAGATAATACCTCAGCTTATCCGAATTGTTAAGGTACTATATCCAGCAAATAAAGTACCTGAGCAGCGGGTATCATTCAGTGTGTGGGAAAATATGCTAACCATTGGAGCATTACGTCAAGGTGTATCCCAAGAGAAATTAATAGATGGTGAACACATAGCCATATACTATGATGCTCCTCAGTCCCCACCTACCTCCATATTGAGTGGTAGTTATCCGGAAAATCTTGACTCACTGGTCCTGCTTGGTGCATCTGGGTATGGGTTCTTGATGGAGGCAGTGGAATATGAATTGCAGGCTGTGGCTGATATGGCATCATTACGAACTGAGCTAGGACTTACCACAGCCGTGCATACCCTAGCGGCAGCAGCTATGGATAAAGTGATTACATATCTTGAAACCAATGGTACCACAGACAATGCCAAAGATGTACTGGCTAACATCACCGATGATGTGACGGATATGAGAACCAAAATAAGAGCTGCACTTGATGGTGTAGCTGGTCAAGTTACCTCTGCTGAGTCACAGATAACGGCAGCTGAGGGAGTATGGGCTGATGAGGTCAAACACTTACTCACAGATGCTGGTCTACCCAACATTGAAGATTTCCTTGAACTTGCCGATAATTTTGTCAATACTTTGAACACTGGCCATGACGTAACTGAGCTGTACCGTAGATTAGGTGAAACTGCAACCCTGATGGGTAGGTCATGGCAACAGAAGCGGGCAGACTTTATGACCCTTGCATCCAGACATCTTGATGGTGCTGATACACTAATACAGGAGGCATCTGTTAGGCTGCAGAATATCCGTTCACACATTGAGGAAGCTGGCGCATGGGGTAACATAGCTGAGATATTTATCGGTGAGGCACAAACCAGACTGGCTGAGATTGACAGAATCCTTGGTGAGGCCATGCAATATCAGGAGCTGGCAAATGGTGACATGCTCCTGAGTGATAGGTTTCGTGCTGAGGGTATGTCTAGACTGGCAGAGTTCCGTGAGTTGCTATCCAGTAAAGCCGAGTACCGGAAGTCGTTAACCACGACATCGGTACGACAGCCTGGATAGACTTGATGGAGTGAGGACAGGTCTTGTCACCGCCTGTCCTCACTTACCTGTTATCTGGCCATATATCAACGGCTCTACTGCTGCATAACCAGCATAAGCCTTCCGATATGCTTTCTCTATAACCATTGACTCATCGAGCGTGACAGCTGCCGTTATGGTATATGCAACTGTGGGCAACTCCCTATCCACCTTTATCACTACACCTTGAGAATGAAGATATAACTGAACATCTTGACCAACTGATGCACCCCCATAAAGCGGTGCCCAATTTGCCGATACACTACTCAATGGCGACCAATGCTGAATAACCTTATCTATCCCTTCCCTTATCTTTTCCCTTATCTTTTCCCTAGTCGTCATGCTTAACCTCCTCTACCAATGGCTTTACTGCTACATAGCCAGCCATGTCTTCCATACATTTACGATAGCCTCTAAGCCAATCATCAATATAGTTCTCCGCTGGGTCAGACAACTCCCTCTCTACCTTGAGGACTAGACCTAATTTATCAAGGTGTTTCATCAAGCACTTATATGCATCTTCACCTGAAGTGCAGTAAATACCATAAGGCGATGCACCTCGCTTTGGGTATTCACAGACTCTATCAGGGTAAAGACATGCACCATCAGCATAGGCATCTATCTCTTTCCTTATCTTTTCTTGCTTAGTCATCTCACCTCCTTGGTCTATAGTTTCTATCTCCCTCATTATCCGAGTCATACATCCCATCCTTGTGATAGAGTGGTTTCGGGTTATCATAGTAGTGACCGGATATGGGTGACATAATCAATGTAGCAGGGATGTCACACTTAGGACAGTGAACACCATATCGTTCCTCCATTTTTCCTCTATGTTCAAATCTGTGATGGCATATTGGACACTCGTATGTGTATGTTGGCATTATTCCCATCTCTCCAAATATTTTATATCTATCGGTGTCTTGAATGGAGCAATATGCTCCAATGTTTCCAACTCACTCTTATCTATATAACCATCGAAAAGAAGTTCATCATGTACCTGTAGGGCTACATCCATATCCTTAGTTAGTATCAACCCACGCTTGAGTATGTCCGCCGCTGAACCCTGACAGGGATAGTCTACAGCCTTGCTCCATATTTTATTTCTTGATTCCTCTTCCAGTGTAGGTAGCCGCATCTCTCTACCAAATATAGTCTTTGCACGGGGATTCCTGAGTGCCATCTCCTGTGTTGCTAGTATGTAGTCGGCAGCCTGTGGATATAGTCTGAACCACATTTCCCTTAATTGTCCTGCTCTTTGTGCTGACCTGATATGTGCGGTCTCAGCTAATGTTTCATCTGTACCTCCATATACCATTGCAAAGTTCACGTTCTTGGCTATCTTACGGTCTATCTGTAGGAACTCGGCTGTGACCTGGTGAATGTCACCATCGGTCTCATAGATGTGGAGCAGTTCCCTATCCTGTGACAGGTACGCAAGTATTCGCAACTCCAACTGTGAGAAGTCCATGTCTGACCATATTCCAGTATCAGGCAGAAACATAGCCCTTACATTGACACCACCTCTTGAACCTACACCAGGTATGTTCTGCATGTTCCTGTCTGTACTTGAAGGACGGCCAGTGATAGCATCGAGATGAAACCTAGTATATGCCCTAGCATCCTCGGCCCAGGGTTTGATGTATGTGGATAGAAGTTTTGCATTCCTTCTATACATCAATACCATTTCAGCAAGTGGGTCATCCATCTTCTCTAATACCTTTACATCAGATGACAGTTTGCCAGTGGACCTACCATACTTATTGCGTGTGAATGGTAACCTACCAAACACCGAGTAAGCTCCACGCTTTGCCAGTATGTATGACACCTGTTGTGGTGAGCCTGGGTTAAATGCCTCAGCCTCTTCACACATCTCCCGATACATTTCCACACTTTCCTCAAGTTGTAGTTCCAGTGCCATCCTTACCCTGTGGTCAATCAATAGTCCACGTTCGGACATCTTGAGCATGATTGGGATAGTTTGCATCTCAGTAAGGAAATAGTCCAGATTAGTCCTAGGCAAAAACTCATAATACAGTTTGAGGGTAGCACCAGCATCTTGCATACACTTACGAGCCACTACATCTCGAGGCAAGTCCAGCATTATCTTGACACCGTACTCATCCAGTACATCCTTAGCATCATGGGTCTCCATTTGATGTATCCATCCCAGGTCAGACAACCCATTAAACTTATTACACAACAGCCGGGACATGACATTAGTATCCATAATATTCTGGTCTATATCATACTCCGTCATACATGCCAAATCAAATATCCCATTATGATAAACCTTAGTTACCTCAGGGTCCTTCAGCAAATCCCAGGGTACAGCAGAGGACTGGTCCGGGAATAACGGAAAGTAGAAACACTTGAGTGGGTCTACTGCTATCCCGATTCCAATAGCTATGCGTTCCTTCAGTGAGATGGTCTCCACATCCGCAGCTATGAGCAGAGGTTTCCTATCTACCAGTAGCTCACGGTAGGTGCGTGGACCTGGAGGTTCATCACCCATATAGTAGAAGTTGGCTGTGGCATCGTAGGCAAAGTGCATTTAGTATATCACCATCGTGGCCAGAATTTCGCAGCAATTTATCATGTCTGCCAGTTCTTCAATTATATTATCTTTATCATGTTTGGCAAATCCATCCTTGAGTTCCCATAGTTCCTGCTCTATGTGGTTTAATACTGACGCTTGTGGCCAATCCTTTCGTATATTCTTTTGGTGTCTAGCCTCTAACTTGTAGTGCTTAATGGCCTCAAGGTACAGTTTGGCACTTTGTAGCTTAGTGAAGAACTCAAAGTCCATTACGGAACCATTGATGAATTCCATATTATAACCTCATATCTACCAGTGTAAACTATTAGTAGTATATGGAATATCCACACCACTCAATCTCAGGTGTAGTTGTACTCCCAAAGATTCAAGTTCACCGATAACACCGTCCACATAAAGTCCTTGTCCGTACATCCTCAATGGTTTAAGTAGTCCATTTAGTTGTAACCGGTACTGTCCTATTATCTTATCAAATTCCTCATCACTGATGCCATCGTTGGTTGTCATTCTAATACCGTTGTTAGATGGTTTTCTATGACTTCCTTTATGTCCTTTATTATATTTGGGATATGACGTTTTGGAACATATATCTTTACTGTCTCCTCTAGGTCCTTGTCCAACGGAGTCTTATGTCCATTGCGTTCTATTATCATTATGGCCTCCTAATATAGAATCATTGTGGCTAATATTTCACAACAGTTTATTACGTCTGCCAGTTCCTCAATTATGTTACTATCATCGTTCCTATCAAAACCCTCATCCAGCTCTACCATTTCTTGCTTGATATGATTAAGTACCGCGTTTTGTGACCAGTCTTTCTGTATATTTTTCTGATGCCTAAGTTCCAACTTATAGCTCTTAATAGCTTCCAGGTATGACTTTGTTTTTTGGAGCTTCTCAAAGAATTCCATATTCATGACGGAACCTTGTATATACTTCATAGTTTTAGTTCCTTCATAATATTCCAGATACCCCACCATATACCAGCAAAGAGTCCAAATACTATAGGAAAGACAATGAGTGGTTTGGCATCTGGAAGTAATGTCCAGCCTCCTACTATACATGGAACAAATAGTATCATTGGTACAAACCATTGTATTTTCACTTCATCCTCCTAAATATTATTGTATCTTCATCATCTACCGTTTGCTCACCCTTACTTCGCCTTATATCTTGCCATGGTCCACCCATCATCTCAGACTTGAACCATGCATACTCCTCGAATCCTATCTGCCTACATACACGGTTAATCCACTTTGAGAAGTGTGTTCTTTTACCTCCCTCAATGATGTCCTTGATAACGATAGACATAGTACCGCCTGGCTGAAGTGATTGGTAGCATAGCTTGTAGACCTTTTCCATATCCTGATTGTAAAGAAATGTATTGTGCATACCTACGTTTCCTCTGGTCTGAGCATAACGAAGGAACTCCTCCTCACTTACTCGATATTTGTCTGCCACGATTCCAGTAAGTTTTTTAGAAGGCTTAAAAGCCTGCCCATAAGGTGGGCTGAATATAATGTGTGAACATGGTATAGGTAAAAGAAGTTTACAGTTTCCCTGCAACTGAACGCAAGGCATGACTTCACGTTGGGTAGCTTGGAGATATTCGTATACTTGCTTTTGTAGTTCATGGTACCCCTCCTCAATATCTATTGTTACTATTGTACGACCCCTAAGAGCAGCCATCATTAGTGTACCTGTACCAGCCATAGGGTCCAACAGTATATCACCAGGCTCCGACACATAATCAATGATGGCATCGAGCAGGTACATCTGTAGCTTGGCAAGGTGTTTCATTACATCGATAGGGAATAAACTCTTACGCCATGTTACATCATCTGGCAGGATTATCCATCCTTCATTATTTCGTGGTAGGTTTGGTGCGAATTCTTTCATGGTAATCATGTGTTCCTTCCTATTGCCTTCATCAACCTATGTGCCGTAGCTAGTCCTAATCGTTTCTCCTTCCCTTCCTCACCCACCAATGTCTCAGCTATGTCCTGTGGTGACTGATTCAATGTATACCAGACTGTACCATATCTCTCAATCAGTGCTGTGGCACGGGCCTCACCGAGATTAGCTTCCTTAATGGACATCAGTGTGATGATATGCTTATTCTTGGATGGTATAAATATCTTATCCTTTATATACCGCCGAAGTGTCTTATGCTTAGGATCTTGGGAACTAAGATACATGGCAGTCAATGCCATAGCTGTGGCCAGATAATGGGCTGTATGTATTATAGTAACTCCAGCTTTATCCAGTTGATACAACCATGCTTGTAATCCTGAATAGCTACAATTATACTTGTGTCCTGGGACCATAATCTTTCCATTCTTACCTAGCTTCCAGCTCTGTGTAGCCATCTTGACACCCGGTATAGGTTCACATGTTCCCTCATATAGTAGTATGGTTTCTTCAATTCCATTTGACAACTCCCGACTCAGTAGTTCCTCGACACCGTCCATATCTGATAGTATCTCGTCTATCTGTTTCCGTTCAACCTGCACACGATGACCGTCACAGGTGAACCACATATAGTCAGCGATACCAGTATCCGAATGATTGAGGGTTTGTCTCATGGTAGGCACAGTTTGAGCTATTAGTTCCTCAATTTGACGGGGCTCGAAGGTATCAATGAATATCATTCCTTCTCCATTTCACTTGGTTAGCTTCAGAAAACACTTCACACAAGCTAAAATAAGCATGTCTAAAATGTCTATGCATAAATCCGTATTCACTGTGATTTTAGCATAGCTAGAATTAGCTCTCAGAGTGTCACTTTCCCGCGCCACTTGCAGTTGTCTCCCCTGGTAGTTTATAACCTGCCAGCATCCTGGCGGATACCAGAGACTTCTTGTAAACTTTCAGGACTTCAATGCCTAGCTTGAGGGTGTTAGCTCTACAGGGGTTGTCAATGGTTTGCTGTACCCTTACCTGAATTTCTAAATTATCAATAGCCTCTTCCGGTGTCATCCCCTCAGCTTTGTCCTGTGTCATTGCTTCATAGCCTCCAGCCAGACTTCATAGACACCTGCACCTAGATGCTTTGACTTGATGTTATGCAATCTACATGTACCTCCAAGTGCTTTACTGATTGCCTCCTTTAGAGCTATGGCAGGGACTTGATTCCAAGACATTCCAATTTCCTTCTCTGACCACGCTGTTGAGTGAGAGGCATGGGGTTCACAAGTCCATGTCTTTAATTCAATTGAGGTTACCTTCGTCACAGCCCACTTAAACAGGAAGCCCATAAACTCCAATGAATCTTCATCAGGTATCTTCCCATATCTACCATCAGGGAATATCCATACATTCAAGTACCTGTGCTCAAAGCCTAACTTTTCCCAGAATGGTATATCTATCATTCCACTCCTTCCTTTAGTGCTTCTGCTAGAGGGATATATTCTACCCTAACAGATGGTTGCCATGTTCCGTTAAGATAATGACCGCCCTGATGTTCTACCCTCTGGTAAAGGTCAGGGCGGGAGAGGATTCGTTTAACTAAGTCAGAAAGCAACTCCTTACCAGCAGGGTAGTTCTGTATTAGCCATTGAGTAATTTCCTTTTCCACACACTCCACCAGTTCTTCAACCTGTTTGTTCATCCTTTCACGCCTCCTAACTTAACCTTTAATTTGCCCAGCCCATTACTTGATGCCTCAATGAAGTAGATATTATCCCCTATCACCACTGCATTCATCATATGCCCAGTGTTCGCAGCTTCCAGTCTACCCTCTTGTTTATCATAGAAAACAATCAAGTATCCAAGCAAGTATCCATCAGCAAATGCTAGGCGCTGTAGTTCCATGACATAATCCACACAAACCCAATCGTCATTCTGAGGTATGCGGTTATCAGCTAACCATTGAATCAAGGTTTTCTTTGAAGGGAACTCTTTAAGTTTGTAGTCTGGTACTCTCTCTATGATAATCTCGGTATTGACTTCTCTATTGTAGACAGTAGTACGGACTTCGTGTATCTCAGGATAGGGCAAGTATTCTACATACTCAATGACCTCATAGACTACTGGCTGCACCTCATTCCAGATTACAGCACCACCAAACATACTTATTATGAGTGATAAAGCTATGAATGTTCTCATTTAGCCTGTGCCTTTCTTACTTCACCTTCTAGAAAATCTACAAAACGCATATCGGATTCATCATCAATAGGAACTAAGCCAACTGCCCATCTATCAGTCATCGGTACTCTAACTCCTACTTCAGTTCCAGCAGAAGTAAACCTACTAGCAGCGTCAAACCCTTCTGATTTAAGAACTGTAAGAATACGCCTCGTGTTCATCCTATCCTCCTATCAGGACTATTCTCCTCTTATCATTTGAATCGTGGAGTATATATCATCATAGGTAGGATTAATAAATGACATACCCTCCAGTTCCTTTACCTCAGCAAGTTCGACATGGAAGTATGGGATTCCCTTTTTCCTGTCCCATTCAGTCTTACCCAGCACATCACAGCCATCACCGAGCTGATTCCATCCATGCAGTACACGCTTGCCGGTTTTATCCTGCTTAAATCTACCATCTTGTTGCTTGACCAGACCATATTCATCATATGCATGGTGGGTGATAACCAGGTTTTTCCTGTGTGCCTTGGCTTGATAGATAAACCCACGCATCCTGATGTAAGGTTCACGATATTCCTGTGGCTGTAGACTGGTACGCAATGTTTTGCCGTCTCTACCCATACTACCAGCCCCGAGTGGTAACTGTTTCTCCTGTAGTTCTTGAAGATAGCCCTGACATGTGATGTCGTAGAGGAGGGTACCAGTGTCAACCATGATTGTCTGTATCTTTGGGTCCTTGAGATGTTCAATAAACTTACCAGCAAATTGATACCAGAGTTCCTTCATACCTTTAATTATCTTGCTGGGTCTGACAATGTTTGTTATTGGGTCTATGTCACCTACCTGGAATGGTATTATGAACTCCTCCTTCCTGATAAAACCCTGAGCTACCCAGTCCTTGATAGGTAGATGTGGCAGATTACGGCAGGCACGTTCAAATCCACCTATGTCAAACTCCATATCTACCAGTGGCTTAGGGAACGAAAAGGCCAGGGTATTCTTGCAGGATTTGTCCTCACCCCAGAGAATGAATATCATTTAGTCTGCTCCTTTGGCTTGATGATTCCGTTGGTATATATCCATTGAATGGATTTGTCCAATCCAATGTCGTTAATGATGTCACTCCATATATGCTGGTATTCCTTAGCAATTTGTTCTAGGGTTCCAGTTGCATGTCTTGTAACACTACCCAACATTTCGTCAATACCAGTCTGTCGTGCTGCTAGGTCTCTAAATCTGGTTATGTATATAGGAGCAATGTAATATACACCATCTACAAGCTCATACTCAGTGCACTTTCCTACATGATGGATTGGATTCTTAGTCTCTTTTTTCCTGACCATTATTTCCCTCCCTGTTCTATCAATCCCTTACTACAATACTGGGCTACCTCACAATAATCCCGGCAACGGACACCATCCCAGCACTCACGATTGTCACATGGTATAGTCCATTTATTATTGTGTAGTGCATTCTCCAATGCTTGTATTTTACCAGCAAAGTATGTTGAGACCTCTTGGTTATCTAGTTTTTTAACGTGTGCTAGGTATGAATTCCTCTCCACCCCCCTACTCCTAGCCACAGCCAGTCCACCATCCCGTACCACAATCTGAATCCGCATCTTGTTGACCTTAAGTCCTCTCTCCTCCAACATGACACGGTACCGATTAAGCTGAAGTTCAGTATCCCAATTATCAGCCTGGGTGGGCATTATCTGAAATACAGTTATCATCTTGGGTGACCCGGCCTTGCCCCAGGCTCCACCTCTTTTATATATTGCTCCGGTAGGGTCAGGCTTTTTTCCTGTCTCTATTATACCGAGACACTTGGCAACACGGAAACTGCCCCATGTCTTATAGTCGGTAAGTATCCAGCCTCCATTGTCAGGCTCTAACAAATCAAATATATCACGGTCATCCGTGGTGAGTGCTACCTCTGATATGAGATTCAGTTCCTTAGCTGATTCATCCAACAGCTTATGAACTTTAGTCCCATGTAAGGCAAACATCATCTTGTCGGGGTCTACTACATAGGGCTGGGTTAGCTTAAGGAATGTATACATTGTACCGTTGAGTAGTTGAGTGGTAGATGCTATACCCGCCCATTTCCTCTCTGTTGCTATCTCGTGGAGAGTGGGTAGTGTGAGACACCTATCACTCATGCGACACCCTTTGTTAAGGCAATCAGTTACATTGATTAGTTGGGTATCGGGGCATTTGAACCATTCTAACATTTGTCACCTCATATGTTTTATGACTTCTGGTGGGGTTACTGTCCTACACTCCCTAATTTGGCAGCTCACCGCTTATAATCTGCCTCCCTCTGACCTTCACCCCACCAGAGCCTTGCCAGCTAGTAGCTTTGAGCAACCTCTTTGCCTTCCCCGTATCTACCAGTGCTTTCTGCCCTTTCGGGTAGCTGGCTTGTTTGCTGGCTAGGGATTTGCACCCTAGATGATGGGCATTGCCACACCCTAAAGCCTCAAATCTCTACAAGGTGTATCCTCTTACTTCAGGTTAAGCGTCTACCTATTCCGCCACCAGCAAACCTATTCAGTTGTTAACCCATCTTGTGATAGATACCGTCCCCGTCCTTGACTACCACACCACCATCAATCATTGACTGAAGGAATTCCTTCTTGATAATGGATTGGACCAGGGCCGGGTCACCCTTGACAATCGGGTCACTGAACACCACCTTATGCCATTCAACATCAGTCTTACCATCAAGCAGAGTTAATGCCTGCTGACTAGCACTAGCACCTGATGTGGCCGGAGCTGGAGTCCCGGCAGTTGTTGGGGCAGATACGGTACCTTCACCAGCTACCTCGAGAACCACCCAGCAGTCAATGGGTTTATCTTCCCACTTACCATCGACACCACGTCTAGGTACCAGGTGTCCACCGGTTAGTTTCATATGGAGCTTCTTGCCAATGAGGTCTTTCTGTTTCTTGGCCTGGTCCAATGGTGCGTCAGGTGCAAGCCCGGCATTGATGATTATATCCATTGATGCACCGAGATACCCCATCTTACTCTTTGCCTTGGTGGAATGTGGCACCTCCAGCTGGGCTATTGGTGAGTCATATGCCTCGACTGTTTCAATGACCTCAAGGTCACCTTCATTGAAGTCATACAGTATTACCAGGTAGGCAGCACCACTGAACGAGTTGGCTGATGGCTCCCTCATATCAGGAGTTATTCCGGTCAGTGTTGCCACAAATTCTCGGATTGGCGTGGTTTGAAACCCTTCCTCGAATCCTCTTGTTCCTAATTGGTCAAGTATTTCAACTGGGTCCATTGGTTGTTTCCTCCTTCTTTTCCACCTTGTCTGCTAAGATTTCTGTTACCTTTATGAATGCATTAGCTACCTCGTCAGATGAATCACCATCACCTTCAACAGTCACAATAGCATCAATAAAACTATACCCGGTCACCGCTATCTTCATTCTCCCTCCTTAATTTCTCACGGACGGCTTCTGCTATCCATTTTTTAACATGCAGGTCAGATACCAGTGCCTCCAGTTTGACACTCTTGTACTCCTCATCTGTTAGAGGAACTACATAGTGCCTGTCCTTCACTGGCGGGTTGTCATCTAACTGGGGTTCACTTGCCAGTGATTGTATAACGGCTCGGCTTATCTCATTCATACACCTCCTCCATGAATTTCATATCGTGCATATCACACATTATAATTATAACATATATGCATTAGCTTGTCAAGTGCTGGGAGTGTCCAAGTCAATACCGACTAGTATGTAGTGTTTGGCTAGGTAAGTACGGAACACTGCATCTTCCTCAGTATGTCGGAGTATGAAGTCAATGAAGTCATCCCGACCCATTTCATCATTGATTATCTCCGGTTCCTGAATCAATTCTTTCATGTCAATCCTCCTTCTCTTAATTGGAATGTTAGATTGTGCCTGTATGCACGGATTTCAACTGGTTTAATTTTGGTAGATGCATGTCTGGTTTTCTCAAAGTTAAGCTTGAGGTCAACAGCATCATCACCATCATTCACTAGCTCAACATATATCATGGTATCTAACCATCTCCTGAATCGGGATGAGCCAAACCATTCTTCTGTTCCATAATGGAATGATTGCCCTTCGCTGTGTTCTTCCTGTCTGTTATGATGTATAAGGACAATAGCCAGATGGTACTTCTTACGCCATTGATTGAATCTATCCAGTAGCTTGCCCACCTCATAGTCATCAACCAGCTTGACCGATGTTGAGTTATATAGTGGGTCTATGCCTAATACCTGGGGATTAGTGCGGTCAAGTTCCTTCTCCATACAGGTAGCACCCCATCCTGTATCTATTTTCTCATATAGGTCAGTGGCTAACCAGCAATTATCAGTGGCAGCGGAGTTACCTATCTGATATTTAAGTGACCGTTCACGGAGTGGTGCTTGTGGTATCTCGGATTGGAAGTTATAGAATGAGCTGGCTATAGTCTTGAACCCGAACCAGGGCAGACCTCTGGCTATAGTATACATTAGGTCAAGCATAAGCATGGATTTCCATACACCCTCAGCACCATATATACCGAGTGTACCTTGGGTGAGTAGGATGTCGTTGGATATAATGTATGACTGAGCAGGTGGTCTCCATGCTGCAAGCTCGGATGGGGTTAGACCTTTGAATCCAATGTCACTCATTTGGCTAGTATTGCTCCAGCTATTAGCCATGATGCAGATACAATAGTATCATTAATTGATAATGGGTTTGAATAGAATAGGACAATAAGCACCGCAGTAGTCATTATTACCCAGCCAATAAACCTAGTCATAGTTCATCATCTCCTCTTTCTTTCCATACAAATGTGAATGTATTATTACCTTTGCATCATATCGGCTTATTTCCAATACATCAGCCAACTTTTGGTAAACATCACCTCCCTCTGCCAATAGTTTTTCCCAGTCAATTACAATATGCATACATTTATTAAACATTATCCATCATCTCCTCTTTCTTAATTGGTAACAGGTCATACAGCTCCAACCCAATCAACACATAGCATACACCAGACTCACATGCACGACCATAGCTACTACACCCTTCACAGTCTGGCAGGTTGTCATCACTGTACCTTAGTTTAAGTTTTTTAATCCATTTACTCAAGGTACTGACATCAACCTCATTGTCCAGCTTCTTGGCGACCACTGATAGGGAACCAGATAACAGCAGTTTCTCTATAGACTCACCATGCACCATCTCCAAGTACCTCATCAACGGTGTCTTGAGTTTGGGACTGATGGTCTGTCTCGGTGTATGCCTTAGCTTACGGTGCTTACCCTTCACAGGCTTGAAGCTAGTTATGCCTCTATCCTTAAGCACCTTGCTGCGTATGTCATTTGGTGTTGGACTGTTCACTTAATCTCCCAGTTTATTATTACTCCATGATATAGCAAGTAGAGAACCATGAATACTGTTAGGATTACTAAAGGTATTATCCATCTACTCACTCCCTCTCTCCTGCTCTTTCAGGAATTCCTCATACACATCACAATCAATTCCCGACTCAAGTAGACACCATTCATCTCTAAGTGTACAATATTCCGCAGATTCATCACCAGACTGAACTACTTTCTGGTATGAACATCTTTCCTTAATCATTCATCCTCCATTAAGTTAGGGTTTTCTGACCCATCATCGGTTAGGTCAATGTACATCTCAAACTGGTCAAATGATATTATACAGTCAAAGCAGATAGCCCATTCCTGTCGTACCCATTCAGTATCCTTGCCTCCACATGCGGGACACCGATGTGATATGGCAAGACTGTTACGACCATTCTCGGTATGGTATTGTTTACGTTGCAGTATTTCTATGTTTGTTGGCTCACCCTCATATAGACCAAATGCTTCATGATATACCATTGATTCTCCTCTATATATATTCTGTGATAACTAATACTATATATAAATTATTGTCTATAACCAAATACTATACCTCCCTTGACCTGAGTTGTTTTCGTAAGTAGTAGATTAGGTCCCGTGCTTCCCGTCTGTTGGATGGTGGTCTGCTTTCGTTTGGTATCTCACCTAATGCAAGTGTTAGACGGTCAATGGCACGGACTTGTTTCCATGTTGGCTTAAGATTCATTGATGATGCCGGGTGAATCTTCTCAGTCATTATATTTCCTTGTGTACTATGATTTGGGGTCGTCCACATATTCGGCTTGGTTGTGTGCTTATCTTGTATTTACCAGGAGTTGCAGTGCAATACCAAATAATCCCGATATGTGAGCTTTCCAATCTCACATGAGCAACAACACCAACCGTACACTCAATAGCAAGTTGGTTGTAGTCAAGAATAGTAAAGGCACATTCCTGTGTTATGTCAACCCACTCCTTCTTCACCGGCTCAGGTTCAGGTACATAATCCCGTTTAACCTGATACAGGACTTCAAGGAATAGATGGGCATAGTGCTTTCTATCTGTAGGGGTATTAGCATCTTGCCATTGTCCAAATGGTGTAGTACCAACACAGCGAAAAGTACAATTACCAGGAAGTGGACATTCATCACACTTCCCCCTAAGGTCTGAGTAATTTCTGGTATCCACCGTATACTGGCACAATGGACAGCTCCAAGCATACCGCCCCAACCATTCAATGTCGCCCTTCTTACATCCTCTCTCAGCTAACTCCTCCCATGCCTCAATAGATTTATTGATTGCTTCCAACTTAGTCAATGTCATGTTACCTTCTCCTTATTTATTTGTTTTGGTTTAACCCTTCTTTGCCGTGCTATTATGCACATGCCCCTGTCTTGGTGTTCATATACAGTGGACTCACCCTTAGGACTGATACGAACTAGGGTGCCGCCGGGTAGATTACACTTACTACACTTGACTGGTATACCGAGTTTGCTGATGTCATTTTCATGGTAGATTAAAGGTTTATCCATCTAGTTCCTCCAACTCTGAGCCTCAAACAAGGCTATCATTCTTACCTGCCACCATTCATCATCGGTTTCCATTGGCTCGGTACTACCAAGCATACATATGAAACTGAGGACGGCATTGGCATTACCATGTGCTCTGATAGGTGGGCATGGTATGTCGGGATAGAGTTTAGCTAACCAGCTTAGCACAATATACCTCCTATTGATGGGTATTATTTCCTTGGTTTAATAACATTCAATGATACCTTGATGTCGGAGTCTACCACAGCTACGAAGCCATTGGTAGTAGCTACAACCAGGCTCTTGCCTGTACTGGATGGTACACCTGACCCGAGGTCACAGGTGATGGTCAGTTTGTTACCCTCAATCTTGATGTCCATTGGTCCCTCCTTCCTAATAGATTACTTAACCTTCGCTTCATGCAATCGTTTAACGCATGAGGCTGGCATAGCCCAAGCCATTGGGCCTGTGTCTCCATCCATGTGAACATAAACATAGTTCAAACAATATGGTGCGCCGATTGTACCTTTTTCTTTATTATATACCTTTGCACCTACGGCTTGAGCACGCTGTTCATCCACTATCACAACTCTTACACCTTTTTTAAGCATGGTATTCCCTCCTTTCATTCAACGTTAATTATCTTAAACCGTATCGCCAACGCTAGAGTGCAGAGTCCATCAGGCTCTGGCTCTACCGTATCCGGGTCTAGGACTAGCTCACCGTCCCACTCTATCACTGTGCCTGTGAACCAGATGGAGCGGTGGTATAGAATACGGATGCGTTTACCTATTAGTGAGTTTACCACTTTTCACCTTTGCAGGCTGTATGATTCTCACCGGGTGTCGCTTGCCATCTGTCAGTCTGGGTTTCTCCTTGGATAGAACATGAATACGGCAGACGTCTGATGATATGTATAGGATAGTGTCCTTAACATTCATGGCTTACCCCTATATTATATCCAGTGCTGTCTCAACCATCATTTTATAACAATCCACACACATACAGTCACTATCTATATCCTGGGCAATTATGCAGGCTTTGTACTCATGGCATACATCACAGTATGGTACACCCCAGTCCTCTAATGATAGCCGACCCTTTTTGGTTTCTATATTATTATACTTTTCCATCTACCCTCCTTCTACTATCGTTGGTATACCACGTTTAATAGCTTCATTAACGCAATCCCTAGTACCCTTGCTTGAGCCTATATCACCATGAAATGCCAACACTAGGTCAGGCTGTTGGTCAAGCATAGCTCTATTCCTGATGGGACCCGCTGCCTTTCCATATTTATCCCACTGTGCTGGAAAGTGCTGTCTATTCATGTGTAGGAGTGTTGCTTCTTCTTTGGCTATGGTATCGGCTCCTCTTGCTCCACCCTCTATAAGCTCGGTGTATCCCCAGTCCTGTAGTTTACTAAGCCATGACCTGATAGCATTTTTATCAGACCAGTTTCTATCACCACACACTAAAACCTTCATGTCTCACTCTCTCCTATACATTATACCACATATCTGTTGACGTTGTCAATAGCAAACATTTGTTCTACTTTACATAACATCAGCAGGTTGAGACTACCATCAGCTTTACATAACATCATCCACTAGATACTGTCCCTCAATGTCCCTCAATGTCCATGCTCTGTCCATCACCCGCAAGTATGAACTGGAAAGTTCCAAACACGAACCCCCGCTGGTAACTAACGGGGGTTTATGCTATTTGGGTTGAATACTTACCGTTTGATTAATTCGGAATGGTCGGCAAGTATCCGTTTTATGACTGGCTTTTCCGCTATATATCGAGCGGAATCTGGTCTTTTGTCTGCACCAGCTTCGGCGTCTGTGATGACTTGCTTTTCCTCGGCGGTTGCGTACTGGTCTATAATTTCATGCCGGGAAAGTCCAGTCTGTGCTTTGAGAGCACCAGTTGAGCCACCGCCACCACCTGAGCGTTTCTTGATTGTTGGGACTGTTAGCGCCACCGACTTGAACTTGACATCGCCATCATCCAGCTTGTATGTGAAACCTGTTGCTTTGACGGATTCAAGACGGTCATTCAATTTTTCAACTGGTTGACCTGACTTCAGACTTGTGTGAATCTGACCCGCCAATTTCTCGCGGTCACCGCTCAGTGCCTCAGCCTCTTTTTCTAACCGGGCGATTGCTACCTTTTCGACATCAGCCTTAAACTTCCGCATTTTGCCGCCGATTGCAATCACATCATCATCATGCCCGTCGCTCAATGCCGCCATCATCTCGGCTTTTAGTGATTCCATCGTATCTTGAAGTACTACGCCTGGAACCAGTTTGACTTCATCAGTCATTGTCACCTCTCCTTGTCAGTCACCCCTAGGGGCACTTGAGCCCCGCTATATCTGCCTAATTTGTAGTGTTATCTTCATCTCACCCTTGCAGCTCAGGTATGACATGTTTGGACATGGAGCGTACCCGGCTTTTATCTCCTGTCGTACTAATTCAATATTTTCGTTGTCGGTGTATACGGCTCCACACTTGTCACATACTGCTACCTCTTTAATGCTTGCACCTACTATAGACATTTGTCACCGTCCCTAGTTTTATTTGAGTCACTTAAGTAACCCTAGGGATGACCGACTATTCAGTTGTTAAAGTGCTATGGAGTGTTACCATTCTCTCTCACACTCTACATAAATAGTATAGCACAACGGGTCAATGATGTCAAGAGTGCAGGGAATGACTGGTAGACGGTGAGATGCTTCAATCTAGCACGGACTCACTCATGCTCGCTGATACGCCCACATACTCGTTAATCCGATTCGGTATTGGGTTGACATAATACCAGCTTGACATAATGTTGTCGGTGTGAGGAGTAACCAACATTAGACTTAGGCTTGCCTAACAATCGGTCTGCTAGTCGGTGAGTTGTGTTGTTAGGTTATCCAAACATCTACTTGACATAAAGTGACGGTACGGGTGGACATTTTATGAGATGGTATAATATTTTTCTATAGTCAGTCTCAGAAATTATTTTTCCACTGCAATAATCGACCCGCTGTCGGGTTTGATACAGTACAGGTCAATGATTAGCTGTGTTCCCACAAATAGGTCTTCGAGGATTGTCGTATCATTTGGTTATTCCTTTCATTTTAATTTGTCCCTGATTCAACTCGGAATGTATCGAGTACATGGTCCCACATTCCTCACATATGTCCATGAAGTTGGATAGAATCGGTACTGTTAGTAGAACACGGGACATATCGGCAATGGTGGAGTCATACCTATGCACAAATGCGATTATGTTAGGACCTGCTTTCCCTTCTTCCTTCTGCTTCTTGATGATGTTCCCGGCCTGTCTTTCAGTGGAACCACAGCACGGACAGTTCGGATAGTTCTTGGGATATTTACCTAATTCGTTTTCCATTTTTCCTCCTTCAGTGATGGTGGATATATAGCAACTTCACCACTCTCAGTACCTTTCACAATCAACCTTACGTATTCAATATACTCAGGTGATTCCATCATCTCGTCTATATCCTTGTAGGTGTGTCTTTGTTCATCGCTTTCCATGTGTCACCCTCCCATATTTTGTTATACTTCTCACTCATCACAAAGGCTAACCAGAGTTGTTCCATTGAGGGTGACTCAAGTTGTAACTCACATAATCTCCAATATTCATCAGTTGTAAAGTGATAAAATGTATGTAGCCGCCAAGTTAACTTACTATCTCCTATGTATGGTAAGTCTTCCACCATCTCCTGCAACTGGTCTTGTCTTTCAAGTTGGCAAGCCTCAGAAAAACTACCAATTGGTAGAAGATTAACCTTTGAATAATAATAGTTTCCGTGCCTATCTATAAACACAGTAGTATCTACCCAAGCAACGCCATCCTTCGATAATGGCAAGTTGGGCGGTTTCCCCATCCCCATATCAGGGATTGCTGCTATTCTCATCTTTATATAGGTTTCAGATGTATCCATGTCACCTCCATCAATTCTTTCCTATGGTATCCATCAACACTTCATACTTAACTGCCCAATGTTCTTTGTCTCCACACGGGCATGGCACTGACTTGTCTGGCAGGTCGTTTATTGTTTGAAAGATTACTGTAGTCCCACATGGCATCGGAATAGATAGAACTGGTGCATATGGAGTAGTCCCACCTCGTGATAGAATTGTCTGGACCAACACGAATTTAGGAATAGTCCACCCAGCAGCCCTAGCCTTTTGTGCCAGCATAAGCCATTTAGGGTCTGCAATCCCAGTAATTACTATTTGGATTATAATTCCAATACATTCCATTCCATCTCCTAGCACAAAGTTTCTACCCAGCGTTTAGGAACTCCGCCCAATGGTGTAATCTCTATGATAAGTTCTGCTATTTTCATTTGAATTCGGGCCTCTACTAGAATCCTATCAGGGTAATCTGACTTTAGGTTTCTTATTCTCTGGTCCAGTGCAGCCTTTCGTCTTAGTAGGATATATCTTTGCCTTTTCTGTTTAGGTTCCAATTCCACCTTTCGTGCCCTGCTATAAGGTACATACGGATTTTGCTTTAGATAGTCTAGGCCCTGGTCAATCCAGCACTGTGGATGATAATACAGCTTGACATTAAATCCTCGTCTCTCCTCGTCACCTCTAGACCAGAAAAATACTGAGACAAGTGGACTACCTGCTGTTATGTGTTCAGGACACCACTTACACTTAGCCTTGCGTTGAGCCCAGGTTATGCAGACGTTTGGTATCATTATCTTACTTTGTGGGTACTAGATATAGGTTAGCTTCTTCTATCTTTACCCGATTTATTAAATCGCCCCTTGTAATATTTCCATGTGTAATTCTGTTTACCCCAACCATTGTTTGATGTTCTCTTAGCCATCTCTCTCCTATCGGGCTAGGCTTTTACCACATTAACTTGTGAACTTTTGGCCAAGCAGGTGTACGCCCCAATAACTTGAAAGCAATATTGTAGTTACACCAACGTAGACTCCAAAGGCCTAAGAAGTAACCACCAATTGCACCTAAAATGTCTTTCATGTTTACCTCCTTCTTATTCTCAGGCTAGGCCAGGGGACTTTCACTAAACTTACACCGCTTCTTTAGATTCCCTATAGGTCTGCCGACCACATGCACGGTTTCCAATTCTCGGGTGGACGAGGCTTCAAACCTTGCGAGTTATCTGCTGTGTCCATCTACCTACTCCGTGCCCTCAGTTTAGCGTCTTATCTTCAGGGCTAGGCTAGGGGACTTCCACCCCTAGATGTATGACCTTTCTCCTGAGTCCCTTTATCAAAAGGCTTTACAGGTTTATAACATCTCAAGAAACGGGTGAGGTAAATCCGCCTGCGGTGTCATACTATCCATTCACCTCTGTTGTCTTTATCTATTTTCAGCGTCTACATTCTTAGATGCGTCTTCAAGTTCTTTCAAGGCAGCACCTCTTTCCTTAGTGCCAGACTCTGTTTTGTCCACTTGATTTCTAGCATCTGCGTATCTTACCGCAGCCTTTCTCCCCGTCCTCACTGTCTGTCCATGATAGTGTCCTTGGTTGCTACTATTACTACCTTTGCTACTACCTCCTCCAGAACTACTCCTCCCACTATCTACTCTAGCCTGACAAGCTCTTGAACCTGCTCCCATAATAGAATCTCCTCAAATTTATTTTATCTCTTATCTTCAAGGCTAGACCAGGGGACTTCCACCCCTAGATGGCTTGTTGTTCGGTGAGCAGGTTTGGAGATTACCTTACCCTACCTACCTGAGCCAACGCTTATCTCCCGAAGCCTATGCGTCTTATTTTCCGCCACCTAGCCCGCTAATTATCATACTTATCTCTCACTACTTATATTATAACACAAAACGGAAATCTTGTCAAGTATATGGTATATATTACTATATAATATAGTATTAGTCATCACTAAATATATTGAACCTTCGCATTGCCATAAGATAATAAACATGTTATAATAAAGTGAGGTGATATATGTCTGATACTGAAGAGATGGCACTTTCACTCCTACCTAAATTAGAAGGAGATGGATTCGATTCCAAGCGGGCTGATTATCTGTCCAAACGTGTTTGCAATTTTTCTGTCCGTGAAAGCTGTCAACTTGCTAATGTATCCGAGAAATCAGTCCGTCGCTGGCGTGATGCTGACCCAGAATTTCTCAAACTAGATACTGACGGAATGACCGAACTCCGAAAGAAACTTTCCGCTCAGTATATTGATATGGAGTTTACCCGTAACTTTCATCTAGTTCTACAGAAGGACTTCAAGATTCTCTACAAGGATGCTGTGGACAATGAACACCTGACTGAGGATGAGAAAGGCTACCTACTCAAAATCCGTCAGCACTACACTCCTCAGTCCCTTGCAATGGTCAAACAGCTATTGGGTGGTGGTACAATCGAGGAACCATTTAGCTTTACCAAATTGACAATGACCCTCAAACGTGAGCAAATTGAGATAGTCCAGGAGAGAAACAATGGAGTATGACCGTGCTATGTCTCCGTTGTTGGAGGGAACTAGGCCATGTGTTTCCAATGGTCACTGATGGTCATATGCTTCGTTGTCGCCTTTGTGGATATAAAGTATTGATGGAGGATATACATGCAGGAAACAACCAGCAAGCAGAAGTTGCAGGAAGTCCACCAAGGAATATTCGGGGTTCTAGGGACAGATGATAAGGGACTCATTGGTGACATCAGGGAAATTAAGAATTCTGTATGTGAAACTAATGGTAAGGTAAGGAAACTGACCATCAGGTTTTGGTTTCTCCTTGGATTGATTATTGGAACCGGTGTATTAACCTTATCTAATTCATTGGGTTTTATGATTATTGGAGCTTGACATGGCAAAGGGTATTAAAGCATCTGCAAGACAAAAGGCTGTTGGGAAAAAGAATCTTATGAAGGCAAGTGTTTCCCGTATTGGTCGTAGAGGGACTCATTATAAACCTAAGCAAGGAGGATAATAATGCCACGAGGAGTAGGATATGGTAGAACACCTAGGGCACCAAGACAGCGTAAGCCAAGAAAGATAAGGTCTACCCTGAAATTGTCTAAGGCAAGATTTCCTCTAGGTAGGGCAACTTACCACTTTGAACGTCTTGCTAGAGGTTTCGGTAAAGCCTTTACACATTTTGGTCAGAGGTAATATGACTACTACGGAGCAATCATTCCGTGAACTTATTGGAAATAAAAGGAAGTTTATTGAAACCCTGTTAGTTGTGGAGAACAAGGACAGACAACAAGTTCCTTTTATCTACAACCCAATACAGGCAGATGTGGACAAAACTCAGACTGGTATGGATATCTGGGTTAAGCCATCATCTGTTGGTTTCAGCACGGAAAGAATTTGTAACCGGTTGGTAGACACATTGACTAACCCTGGTACCAATACTGTACTGGTGGCATTTGAGGATTTTGTTACCGAACGATTGTTGAGCAAGGTTACCTTCTTTTATAACTACTTAGACTCATTAGGTATACCCGACTTTCCTTGTATTCATCACAACTCTACCTATGAGAAAACCTTTGAGTTCATGGAAAATGGTAGAGTGGTGAGCACATCATCTATCTATATTGCTAGTGCCCGAAGTAAAACTGCTGGCCGTGCTGAGGTTATTCATCACCTACTACTGGATGAACATGCCTTTTATATTCCTCAGGCACAGGACAATATCATAGCACCAGCTTTTGCCCGTGTTCCTCCTAACGGAACTGTAGATTCATTCTCTACACCTAATGGTCGGGAAAATGATTTCTATACCTGGTATACTGATGCTAAGGATGGAAAGTCTGTATTTACATCACATTTCTATACATGGTTCATGCACCCTGAGTATGTCATCAACCTTGGAGACCCACGTGTAAAGAAGGATATTCCTGAAACTGATAAGGTTGAATTTCACCTTGAATCTGATGAGGAAAGACTTATGTTTGCCAACAACTTAACATTCCCACAGATTCGGTGGCGTAGATGGATGAAGAAAGTTATGGACACCCTCAAGCGTAAGGGTGAAATTCAGACTCTATTTCCACAGGAATTCCCCGAAGATGATGTAAGTTGTTTCCTTACCACTGGTAACATGTACTATGAGGGTGCATGGGTAGAAAAGGGTACAAAGACCTGCTATGATGCACCTTATAAAATGAATGGTCTGAATGTCTGGCACCGTCCTGAAGTTGACGAACAGGGTAGACCGACCAAAACATATCTGGTTATTGTAGACCCTGGACAGGCGAAGATAACTCAATCGGTAATTAGTGTTATGACCTTTGATAAGGATGAAATGGGTAACACTGTTCCTGTCTGGTGTGCCCGTGACTCTGGCTGGTATGACACTGAGGTCGAATATGAAAAGGCATGTGCAGCATCAGACTATTACCATAGAGCCATGATAGTCTGGGAAGCTAATGGCCATGGTCTTGGCTTTACTGTACTAGCAAAGAATAGACGACCAATTTATTTTAGAAAGGATTTGATTAACGGATACCCAACTATGATGCCTGGCTGGTATACCAGTGGTGGTAAATCAGGCACCAAAGAGTTTATGCTACAACAGGTACACAAGTTCTTACCTTCACTAATATGCAACGACATTGAACTATGGAGGCAAATAACTAATTTCCGTTTAGTTGCTGGCAAGTTGGAGATTGTTGGCCTAGATGATATTCACGATACCCTGGCCATTGGTCTATGTGTATTTAATCCAAATCCAGTCAAACGTGGACTACAGGGACAAACTGGCTGGAAGCCTGGTTGGGGAATGAAAGGTGCCAAGCGTAGAAAACATTCTGTTCTATTGAGGAGATAATATGGTTGAGCGAAGTCCAGTAACGCCAGAGTATATAACTCAGAGGTGTAATTCTCTCAAATCCAATTGGTCTACTAGAACCAAGAAATTTGAGGAATGGTATGATATACTCCTACTCAATGATGATTTGGAGCAGCCAGGTATGGAATCAGTTGTGTCAAATGACCCACGTACAGCATTTAACCTTGCTAAGCATCTCTTAACCACAATGACCATTGCAGACAAGATACCATCAGAAGAATTACCTCCTGGTATAATTTCATTCACATCATATTGGGAAAAATATATCAGCCAGAGATGGATAGAACAAGAGAGACGATACCGAAAGATTGGCCGTCAATCATGGCTATCTGAGGCTGTAGCATGGTTACTTTGTACTGGCTGGTATTCTATCTTCTCGATGGTTACCGATAAGGAGATTTGGGCCGAAGTTTGGTCCCCTGCCGAGTGCTTTCAGAATTTTGGTCCTGAGGGTCTAGTAGAACATGCCCATATATACACATTGTCCAAAGTGGCAGCTAATAAGAAATTAAAGGCGATGAACTGGCAACTCAGTGCACCTATCAGGGGTGACTTTACCAATGTATACGACCATTGGACTTTCGATGCTAATGGTGCCATAGTCAATGCTGTGGTCATCGATGGACAGTTTGCTAAGGTTCCTCAAGTGGATGTTAATGTATCTAAGGTGGGTAGTCTCCCAATTTTTACTTCACCTGCTGGTGGTCTCCCTGATACTGGTGGTATAAAAACCAAAGCGAAGGAATGGCAAAGACACTATGGTGAATCAATTATCGGAACGAATGAGAACCTTATCTTCAATTATAATAAGATGAGGTCATTTCTACAACAAGCTGCCCGAACTGCTGCCCAACCACATTATCTGGAGCTGTCACAAGGTGAAACGCCAATAGCAACTGATGAGTTGATGGACCGGTGGGGTTCAGTCCTTCATGGCAGTCCCGGTGAGTCAGTTACCGTTATTCAGCCTCCGGTCATTCCAGTTGAGCTATCCAGTATCATGTTCCGATACGACAATGAACTACAGCGTGGTGCATTTCCTTCATCTGTGTTTGGTAATGTCCAACAGCAAATGTCATACTTGGCAGCAGCCAATGCCGCTGCGGCATCCATGCAAACCCTTTCACCATATATACACAGTATTAGAGGATTTCGAACTGACATTGATAACTTTTGGAAGTCCATGATTATTGAGAACGGTCTTAACCCTTATGGATTCAAAAATCCTGGGGATATAGGTGATGCTGACTTTGAGGTTGAGGCCGATGTGGAAATTCCTGGTTACATGGTCCAACGTGCAACCATAGCACGAATGTTAAATCCTCAGTTCAGACTACCAGAGTCATGGATTATGGAGCGACTATTCCCTGAGATACGAAATTCCCTCAAGGCTCAGGCTACAACTAGGAAAGAGGACATTATGTCTCATCCTAAGTTCCTAATTGTGGATGGTATACTGTCTGCTAAGGAACAGGCCAGAATACTTAAAGCGACAGGTGAACCAAAAAACATTAAGGCCGCAGAACTATATGAGATGTTGGCATCATCCCTCGAAGCTGAATTATCCGCTCAACCTCAACAGCCAGCTCCTGGAGGTCCGCCACCACCAACACGACCACCGCAAGAAGTATCTCCTAAGGAGTTGGTCAGTGGAATTGAGTCATTGGGGAGGACTGAATAATGCCTATAGTACAGCCAGTTAAATTTCCTCTTGCATTACCTTTTGGACCTTCTGAACCTGCCAAGTCTCCGCCACGGGATGACATCATTGAGGAGTGGGAAAAGAAAGCTCAAGGATACATTAATGCAACTAGGAAAAGTGATGAGCGGCTTAAGGTCTTAACTGCTGAATATAATAAATTACAGAGACCGCCTGATTGGGTTCCAGAGTGGCTACGTTGGATACCTAATGCAGGATATGCAGCATGGGGACCATACAGTAGTCAAGGACTGACGGCAAATCTTAAACCACAACTACAAGAGGCACAGGCAGAGATAGAACGGAATGACTTTTATGCCCGTCTATATGCACAGGTTCCTTTTACCTTATCCACAGGCAGATTAGTAAACTCAGAGGAGGTTATGTCCCTATTGACCCTTCCACCCAATATGCCTGCAGGTGAAGTGGATGAAGTTCAGGAAATCATTGAAGGTATGATAGATGTATTTACTGGTGTACCTCCACAGCCAGAGATGGCTTTAGAAGCTGAACCTATTGACCTTCCTGTATTGGAGCCACCGACCAATGTTGCAACTGGTCCAATAGAACTTCATCGACTGACTGTAGAGCAGGTGGTGAAAGCCCTTTCTGCTCCTGTGATTCCAGACTCCGTATTGCCTGGTGATGAGTGGGCACAGTTCCTCATAGACTCAGGGCAAATTAGTAATAAGGTTGACCTAGAGAGTATTCAGTATATGGAGAACCAGGCAGAAGCGATTATTGCTGAATGGCAGGAACGTGGCAACATGTTGACATCATTCCGTGAGGGTGTTGCTGAGATGCCTGATTATGAGTTGGTTGATATGATGAAGGACATGGTAATACAGCCTGGCATTATGGCATTGTCCACAGCCCAATTCTACTTTGAACATGTTTCCATGCCTCTCGCTGGTGCAGTATATAAGACGTTTATTCCAGACATTGAGGTTGAGTATCAACGACTTAGGAGAACAGAAAGCACATGGCAAGCCTTAGCACATGCCTGGGAGGAGTGGGATGCTCCTGGTGAAGGTGCTGCTGAGTGGATACTTAAGTATATGTTGATGGAAGGTTTAGTAGACCCACTGACTTATGTTGGATGGGGAATAGCTACCAAAATTACTAAACCACTTGGAGCATTTGGTAGAATGGTCGGTGCAATGGAGCGTGGTGCAGCAGCTACACTTGAACTGCCATTTGACCTACTCAAGTATGGGATAAGGAAGTTACCCAAAACTCTTGGGCAACATGCAACCATTGCATCACATAAGGCAGGACAATTTACAGAGAAGTATATGACTACCCGTTTCGGTAAGGCACTTTGGCAAATGGAAATGAGTGATTGGGTAGAAGGCTCCAAAGCTGCTATTACCTCCGCACTTAGAAACCCAGGAGCACAGACTGATATGGCAAGAGCTGGCCGTGAGTTACTCAAACATACTCCAGTTACTGAGAGGGAAGTGGTAGAATGGGCTAATCGTCTAGGTACTACCCTGAGGCCTGAGGACATTACCAGGAATACTGTGGATTCAGTTGATTCCGTAGTGGAAATGTTTATTGCCAAGTCTGGGTCCCGCAAGAAACTACTAACACTTCCAGAAGCATCTGATGAGCTGGTTCGTATCCTGTATGGCAGTCTTGACCCGGACAAGCGGGTGATAGCCAGTAAGATACTGTCAGCCAAGAGACAAAATATTATCAGTGGTGCACGGTCATTCAATATGGCTAGAAGTCCACTGGAGGCCATTCGTAATCTAATGAAGCGGAATTACAAAATCCATGTAGACACCCAAAACAGCATGGCTGCTCTGGCTCGTAAGCAGATGGGCTCTGTTGCCACGATGTTGGATGACATCCCAATCAGGGTTCAAAAGGTTTGGGCTCGTGGCCTAGACAAATGGGTAGTTCGACCTTTTGCTGAATCATATCTTACATTTGGAATGTACGGTCCCATGAACATTATTGAGGATGTGATTCGTACTGTATTGGGTGGAGTAACTCCAGGTATGAAGGATGCAAAAGCATTTGCCAGACTTAGTACAGGACTTAGTGTTGACCCAAATCTTCACCTTGCCGGTGATGCCATCTCAGAGACAATGGGTATGATTCGTAAGAGGGTTCCTGGTGAGTCCAATAACTGGGTATTACAGCTTGCATTTATTGGAAGTAAGACATGGTCTGAACGGGCATTTCACTACCTGACCCGTGTACCTGGTCAAGTTAGTTTGGCTATGAGACGGAACTTTGTGGCCAGAAGGTATATGCAGATACTTAAGGAAATGGGTGGTGAGACTGTTGAGAGGTTGGCTCGAACTGGTCCGGATAAGTTACTGGGTATAACCGATAAGAAACTGATTAAGGATATCCAGCAAACCGCCATGATGCTTAAGTTGCAGGGAGACCCTAATATAGTTAGGGCTGCTAAGGCAGATTTCACTAGAGCCAAGATATTGAGGAAGGAAGTTGACCGTATACTGACAGAACATCCTGATTTACCTCGAGCAACTCGGGACTTTATCATGCATCAATATGATGATGGAGGTCTATTCAGAGAGGGTGGAACTACCATCACCAGGACTATAGGTGAAGCTAATACCCGTATGGTAGATGACTTTGTCCGCTCTGCCGAGTATGCCCATGAGGGATTTGAACAACTAGCCCAGACACTGGTAGAGCTTGAGGTTAGAAACCCACAGGAAATGGCACAGCTAATCCAATCCCTTAATCTTATGTCAAGTATGTATGGAGCCACTCCCAAACAGATAATGGGTCGGGCTGTAGAACAGTCGAGACGGTTACCAATGGCTGATAGACGGTTGAGTATTGATAAGGCTATGGACTCCATTACTATATTTCGAGAGAAAGCTGGGGTCTCAATGGATAAGTTGATTGAGAAGATTAAGGCTGATATGCCAAAAATACATCCTGATGACCCTGCGTATGTCACACAAGCCACTCAACTTTTTGACCTTCAAATAGCCAAACGAGTCCGTGCATCTGAACTTGGTGAGGAAATTAATGCCTGGCGACATGAATGGTTTGCTGAGGGTAGACCTGAGGACCTGTTGAGGGAAACTTGGTGGGATAACTACTACCTCGAGGTATCTCAACGTTGGCATGAATATAACTTAGACATGGCCCGATTCGATGGACAAATCAAAAATGCCATTGATGGATTGGACATTGTTGGTGGGATTAAACCCCGACAGAGACCTGCTATTAGAGTTACCGACCGTGAACTTGCTCCCAATGACGTAGCCCAGATGTTAGGTGCTCGAGGAGATGATGTATCCCGTGGATTACTGGATGTAATGACAGCCCAGAATGATAAGGACATGTTTGTGGAATATGTTATGGCTCATGTCAAGGACGGTGATGTAGGATTCTCCCATCAATCAGTGGGTAAAGTGTTTGACCAAATTAGTGGGAGTCTCCATATTAGTCCAGAGAATATGAATTGGCTGGCAGGTAAGAGACTGGAACTCAAGGCTGTAGGTGATGACCTTCACTCTCTACACAATGGGAAACTCTTACCAGAGAATGAGATTGCTTCAATAGGTAAATACTTTGATGATACTGCTAAGGCTCTGGAAGATGAGATGTTCGTACCTGTTGAGGGTGGTGTTGTTCTGGAAGGTCCTGCACCACAGATGTTTTCATATGTTGGTGGTAAGGGTCAACTGACTCCACAGATAATACCGGAAATTGGATATGTTTCAGGCAATCTCATAGACCCGTTCTTCGGTTCTGGTGCTGTCCCATTTGGGGCTAGGAAAGCGGGCATTGTAAAGGGAAATGTAATAGGCTATGAGGCCAATTCTGATATAGTAAATATCTATAAGGTTGCTAAGGCACAACCAGATGAATTATTTAACCATGTCAAGAGACTCTATAGTGATGCTGGTGGGAAGTTGGACAAGGATGCAGTCAATAGTATTATAGATAGATTTAACTCTGGTATTGGCACGGATTTGGATAGGGCTGCACAGTGGATTGTTATAGCTAGGCGTTCTGGTTGGAATGAGGTACATTACACAAAGGATTTGAAGATTATACATTCTGCCAGAATAGCTAAGGGAACTGGGGGTCTGACAGATGCATTCACCAGGCAGTTTGAGACATCATTGAGAGAAGGTATATCATCTGCTAGGACCGTAAATGTTAGTAATGCAACGTCCACCACACATTTAGACGCTATAAGGTCAGCTAAAAAAGGTGATGTGGTCTATCTTGACCCACCGTATATTGGTAGGTATAATGTTTATCCTGGTGAAAGAGAGGTTGGTGTTTGGACTGAAACAATGCTAGATAATATGTTGGTGGTTGCTAAGGATGCATCATCTAGGGGTGTTAGGGTGGTAATCTCTGAATCACTTAGAATGAGAGGCAAGTTATCTGGAATAGGTGCAAAGATTACTACAGTTAAATCACCGAGGGGTGCTGCTGTTACTGAATTGGTTGGTTCGTTAGGTCCAGAGCCTAAATTGGCTGAGGGGCTTATGAGGAAACCTCCAGCACTGAGGCCTGAGTATCAAGGCTACAATGATATACGACAATCCGCAATGGATGAAGCTCACAAGTGGTACTACAAGGAATTTACCGACTACAACAATGCCAATGCCTTTGATGCTGTAATGAAGGCTATCTATCCTTTCTGGACCTATGAATCTCAACGTTGGTTTTGGCTTCCTCGTTCCTTTGTCAGACATCCAGGAACCTTCACAGCATTTGAACGCTGGCAGGATAACACCGACTATGGATACATTCATGTCCCTGGCACCAGTGTAGACATCAATCCATTCCGTGGTACAGTCTATGGTACCTTAGCTACCAGATTGTCCAAGCGTGATTTCCCTGAATACTATGACTCACTAGGTGCAGCTGGAGACATACTTGAGTTCAATGATTTCCTAACCAGATTTGGCTTCTACCCAGGTGCTCACATTGGCATCCCTGTCTCACTGTTCCTTGGTCAGGAGATGCAGCTAGGTGAAACTTTGCCATCAGTGTTTAAGACTCCACTCAGTTCTATGATGGCCATGTTTCCAGATAGTGAATCTGTGAGATGGATTTCTGACCATGTATTTGCTGACCGATTCCGTGACTACATGACAATCCTAACTACCACTAAACTTGGCGGAGATGGCTCCCTTATCTTTGCTAAGATGAAGGAAAACAAACCACTCACTCCAGAAGAGGAAGCAATCTGGGCTGATGCTAGACGTGAGGTTGGTTGGTACTCTGCAGGTTTTGAGCAATTTGGACTATTTAGATTTCGTACTGATGAACAGACCAAGATGTATGAGGAATCTGGTAAAGTAGTTGAAGAAATAACAGGCTACACACTCGACCAGCAGAAATGGCTCCGTCAACATGGCTACCGAATCTGGGATATGGTTGGAGGTATGTCACCATCTGAACAGGCAGTGCTCCAAGAACTTGACTACTATAATTGGGTTGGCAATGTCCGTCCTCTACTGCCAGGTGCTGAACAGGAAGTTCTTAACCGTGTGGAACTTGGCTGGGACTCTGTGGAACGATACAGTGATATGTCGCTGGATAAGAAACTATCCTTACAACGTGACTTTCTCAGAGGTTCTAGAGGTCCTGATGATTACAATGGTGCATTACTAGACACCTATGATAGTCAACGCCAATATATCCTAGCACAGATGGAAGAACAACTTACCATACCATTACCTTCCGGACTAACTGAAAAGGAACGTGAGGACTTTATCGAGGCACATTCACTGATGACACTTGAGGGTCGAAAGGAATACTACAAAAATACTGGCAAGCCACAACCAGTTCTACATCCTATGAGGGAACTACTCAATCTATATTACTCCATTGAATTGGAGGAAATTACTGAGCCTGAGACTGGTGAGAAAGTTCGTGACTGGGACACCTTCTGGGCATTACGGCAATCACTGGAAGACGCTATCCCTGATGAATACAAACAGGAGTGGGATGATTTCCTGTCTAGGAACTCTACCCGAATGGAAGAAGTCCGTCGTGATGTATATGCTACCTATTTTAGTCCGTACAACAAAATATGGGATAAGATACTATCCACATATCCTGAGAACGAGCAGGCCCTGATAACTGAATATCTCTCGCTGGAGCGTAGAGGAATTAACCTTGCACGCCAACAGGCAATAAAGGATTCTGTCAGTGCTAAGACTAGCCGTAAGCTAATCTCCAGTTTTCGTTCTGAAACATCTGATG
>SDBU01000865.1_pt1 | contig 44117 bp, 77 predicted proteins | sample 2277071 | NCBI WGS metagenome assembly SDBU01 (sample SAMN10397929, study PRJNA504765) | marine sediment metagenome | isolation source: marine sediment core GS08_GC12, 126 cmbsf | place: Arctic Ocean: Gakkel Ridge, Loki's castle | collected 2008
TTGTCTCTGGGGTCCATGATAGATTCTTAGACTCAAGCCAAGTCACCACGCCATCGATGCAGTCAAGACACCGGTCCGTATTGTTTTGAAATAAAATGAGTAGGGCCTTAGCTGAACTTGCATACCGTTTGAAGTAAACCTTGTCCCATTCCGGGTTGTCCAGCTTTTCACCCAAGTAGGACTTGAAGCCAAGTACCACTATTTGAATCGGGGTGAAAGCACGCTTTGGCTTGTCAGGGGGTGAAGGGGAATCCTGGATTTTTGGCTTGTCTGTTGCAATGGGCTGGGGGTCCTTGGGTTGCTTGTGTTTGGAAATATTGGGACTCACAGATCCCCCGGCTTTTGGGGGATTTGTCTCTGTGCTGTTTAATTCAGGAATCAGAGAATCAGGAATCAGAGAATCAGAGGGTAGCGCTTGTGTATTTGGACCCAAGTTGTTTGGTTTAAGGACCCAAGATGTTTTGTCCTTAACTAGTGGTGCTTGTATGGTGCTCGGTTTTTCATTTGTATGTGGTGCTTGGTGTTTTGCAAAATTGACTATTTGTATGTATGCGTTTTCATTGTTTATATAACGCAAAATAAAGCCGTTTTCTTGTAACTGGTTAAGCCCGGGAGCCACGTCAATCTTATCCAAAGCGAAGAGTTCCATCTTGATTCTTAGGGGTCTGTCTTCAAGTCTACCCTCCCTATCTGCCAGACACCAGAGCCCAATAAAGAGAAGTCGGGTCTCATAGGGTAGGGTTGATAGGAGTTCGTTTTTGAATAACGCGGGCTTGATATTTCGTGCGCGCATATTAGATTTCTTTCTTAATTTCGCGGAGCCATTTGATCAAAATAGGAAGGAAATCCCTTTCTATAATAACGCGTTGAATCCCATACCCAACATCACGATCATCTGATATTTCCACTGAGTTGTCAGCCAAAAGAATAACTCTAACATGAACATTCTTATTAAAAACCTCATCAGTCAACTTTTTACCCATACGTCAACCTCCCTTAACCTTTTTCATATGTTCTTCGGCTGCTCTTATACTCTTCTCTCTCCATTTTGGCATGAATGGGCGCGGTCGCATCTCTCCATCTTGCCATGAATCTCCACAGGATAAACAAGTCTCATCCCATCCATACCATTCTTGAAACCAACACCAGAATTTACGCTTCTTCTTACAAGTTGGGCATCTTGAAAACCTTATTTTGAAATTATCTACACGCGCCCAACAAATATGAATGTCACTCATAAAAACAGCCTCCCCCTAAGTTTGTGTTTGGAGACAACAGACCGGGGGAGGCATAGCAAAACCCCACGGTGTTATCCGTCGGGTTGAAATCCTCTCGCATAAATCTATTGTCTCCATGAAACATATTCTTACAAATCCCCCATCGCTTGTCAAGATACAGAAGATAGGGGGTTGACGTAACAGTGTAACTCTGTTATAATAAATATGTAGGATGATAGTGAAAGGGGAAACGAAAATGAAAGAAAAGATTGTCACTCTCTGTAGACTTATAACATTAGACCAGCAAGATTATCTCAAAAAACGCAAATTAGATTGTCAGGTAAATCTAGATAATGCAGTTGCTCATTACAAAGAAGGCAGAAAATACATTAACATTGATGTCGGTCGCGCTGGGAAATACATGGTAGAAAAATCAACTAGTATAATCTATGGGATAAAAGCCTACGGTGTCATTCATAGAGGATACAGCTACGGAACACTTAACACAATTAATGACTACTACTGGGGAGATTATAGAGCATCAAAAAAGGAGACCGCGAAATGAACACATTCAATACATTCAGAATCACATTCTCAGATGGCAGATCAACAGTAATAAGAGTAAACGCTAGTCTTGAAGAGGCTAAAGAGTATTATATCAAGAAATGTTTAAACTTTTATGGGCCCGAGTATACCACATGTAAGAGACTTAAAGGTAGCTACATTGAACAAGTAAAAGAGGAAAATAACAGTTGACGTAATCAAGTAACTATGTTATATATGGAGTGGGTGAACGAACAAGGAGGATGAGATGAACGGAAGAAAGTACACAGACATGCTGAAGCTCAGAAAGCTGAAACCCCTGTGGAATAGGAACCCTGGGTTCTTCCCTGAAGGTAGAGTAGAGCTCGCACAGTTAGAGAGAGAGGCGCGGGAGTTCATTGAGTGCGCCCTTGTTGCACCCCGGTCAGTGTTTGATCGTTTACAGGTGAAGGCATGACCCCAAAGCCTGTGAAGCATACATTCCCACAATTGAAAGTGAGTGGTCCAAACAGGTTTGGGTGTTGGGTTATAGAATTTCCAGATCTGCATCAGCCAATTGCATTTAAAAGTAAGGAGATTGCAGTTGCTATCGTCAAAGCCTGCAATAATCATGAGAAGCTTTTGAAAGCGTGTAAGCTTGCATTGAAAGATCTTATTTGTAGCAATAAAACTTGGGAATCAGATGAGCTTTTAAAACAAGCCATAGCCGAGGCGGAGATGAATGATAAAAGCTAAAGTTAAATTATCTTTCCAAAAGAGATCATTTGATTTCTTTTATGCTTGGCCTTACGATTATGAAAGTCTTAAGTTTTACTTTAAAGAAGGGAATTTTGCATGTGATTGCAACAGAGCTAGAGAAATAAGATTTAAATGCGATCCAAATTTTAAAGATATGGAATGTGGTGATTTGATTAAACTATTATCCTTGAGGGAATGTAGCGTGAAGGAGGAGGAGATATGAAAAGTAACTATTACAAGAAAAAGGGGCTCACGCGAGTCGCCGTGGTACTCACACGCAAGGAGCATAAATTCTTGCACGAGCTCGCGTATAAGCGCAATATGAGCATGGCCCGGCTCATCTTTGAATGTGTCGTTGATCGAACTGGGATGAATGGGGAAAAGAAAGCATGAATGAACAAGATCAGGAGATCATTCAACACGATGAGCAATTCCGCTATATGCTTGACGAGATGCTGGACAACAATAAAGAGGAGGTCGTCTGAAATGTGGTACATAGTTTTAGCAGTTGCATTTTACATTTTCTTGGGAATCTATATATTTAAACTAGAGATAGATCCAGCGATCTTTACTTTGGGCATTATCTTTTTGCCATTGGCTCTTTTTGTTTTAGCATTCCCTGTTCTAGGATTTACGACAGGGTTAGGTCAAAACTACTCTGAAGGCCAGCGTCAAGGATACATCACAAAGCTCTCTCACAAAGGATTGGTTTTGAAAACATGGGAAGCCCAAATGCAAATTGGTACTGGGAGTATGGCAGCATTACAAGAACCTTTCTCATTTTCTATACCATCTGGACATGATGCTCAGCCCGTGGGTGAACTGATAGGGGAAAAAGTCATGATTCACTACAAACAATGGATTATTCAACCGTATCGAAACGGGGAAACTCAATATCAAATGATTTCCATTGAACAAATAAAGGGGGAATAGCGATGAAAATTGTAGATTACGAGACGTTGCAACTTACAAGTGAGTCGCACGCAAAATGGAACTTTCACCATGCCTGGGTATCTGTCGCGCTTGGTGATTTTCGTGGAGCTGCACAATACATGGTTAGAGCAGCCAAGCATCGTAGGGCTGCCCTCAGCCTAGCAAAGAGACTCAAATGAACACAAATATCAGCCGACTCGCTCAGGTGATCACAAGGCTCCGGCGTTCGGTGAAATACTCCATCCCAATTAAGGTCTCCAGACCAGAGGCAAAGGCAATCTTGAGCGAACGGATTAAGAGGATCAGCCGGAACAACTGGCTAGAGACAAGGATATGCTATCACGCAATTTGCAGGCAAGCGCACCAAGTACACACAGTCACGTTCAAAGGAATATGACCGAATGAATTGGATTGATGTATTTATTGAAATGGTTGAGGTAAATGATGGGATGGGATTTTTGTTCGTAATAGAAGACGATACGGCAACGCGATGTTGTTATTTAGAACAAATGTGGGCAATTCGAGAAAGGCTTGCAGAGAATCCTAATGAATAATAATTTGGATGCTTTTATTGAAGTATTGATCAGCATAATACTTTTCTCTTCTGGCGTTCTTCTGATTGTATTCTCTGTGTGGATGAAAAAATAAAATAATATGGAGGGACATTATGATTAAAAGAACTAAAACAGCTGTATCCAAAACGACAGAATGTACATATGGGATTTACATTCTCAATGGGAAGCTAATGTTTAGGCTAGATAGAGACACAGGAGAAACTCATTTTTATGCGAAGGGAGTTTGGCATAAAGTAGAAGAAAGCAAGATTACGGCAAGTGAGTTCCTGAAAAAAGTCTTGGAAGCTGAGAGGGTTGGTAAGACTTGACAATGGGAACTGCATTTTATATGAATGAGTCAACTTACGAATCTCAATACAGGATGATCTTATTCTGTCCGCGGGCAAGGGCCCGATCCTTATTGAGAGGATGCAAGGCGGATAGGGTAAGATTTTTCTTTTCCTACCGACGGATTCTTTCCATCATCCGAAATCAAAGAGACCGTGTCTTTTGCTCTGCCATTCATAAAAGAGCAAGTTGCTCTCCTGCGCGAAAGCATAGTCAATCCTTATCTGAGCTGGGATTGAACGGAGAAAAAGAGTCACTTGTCACTTTTCTATCTTCATTGAGAATATGTAGTGCTCTGGGACGGGAAGACGATAGAGATAAGATTATGATTTATATTCAGAAGATGGTCCTGAGCTTTATCAGGGAAGATAGATTATTTAATCAACTGTCTCAAATAAATAAAATAAGGGGGTAGTTATGGTAGAAGGATTAGAAGTCGCAGAAACATCACTGGTCGCACAAGAAGCACAGACGCGGGATCTGTCAGTCACGCGGGATCCGGTGAAGGTCTTAGAGGATGCACGGAAAGCAGCGGAAGCTCTTGTCTCAGTACTATCAACAAAGAAAAAGAAAGTTATGTTTAACGGCGAGCAATACTTGGAGTTCGAGGACTGGGCAACGGTGGCACGGTTCTACAATGTCACCGCTAAGGTTGTGAGTACCGAGCATGTGGTATTTGGGAATGTTCAGGGATTTTTATCTCGCGCCGTGGCGTATCATGGACTGACCGGGCAGGAGATATCTTGTGCGGAAGCCATGTGTTTGAACGATGAGGATAACTGGTCAACACGGGCCAAGTATGAATGGATTAACGGCAAAAAGGAAAAGGTCAAAGATGTCCCGGTTCCTTTGTTTCAACTCCGCAGTATGTCTCAAACACGCTCATGTGCAAAAGTCCTTCGCATTGTGTTCTCATGGATTGTTGTACTCGCTGGGTTTCGCCCAACACCCGCAGAGGAGATGACAAGCGATCTCCAGCGCACGGACAGCACTCCCACCCCCAAGGCCACAAGTAACGGAGGGAATAGAATTGATGTCCTTGGTAAACTCGTGGCAGACATAGCCAAAGAGTACAAGACATCTGCGTCTGATATTATCTATGACGCTACGATGTGGAATGACAAAAAAACAGGCAAAGAGAATGGATTCAGGAGCTTATCTGTGCTAAAACGTGAGTGGCAAATTGACAATGCGATTGCTAATCTCTTGAAGATGTATCCTGACATGATGAAAGAAGATGATCCTCCGGTCAAGATGCCGGAGAAGAAAGAACCGGCTTCTACCAAAACACAGGAACCACCACTAAAAGGGAATCTCATTTCTCCTGTTCAGTTCTCTGAATGGCAATCTATCGCAAAGCTCTCCACTCATTCAGACTTGGAAGTGGCAAACAAACTCATGAAAACAATCAAGTCCACGAACCCCAAACTGATAACGAGAGAGGCTTACCTTGAGTTAATCGAATGGCTACAGGGATAGAAACAAAAATCATCAAGTGGCCTCAGCCTACGCTTGATGAGGCAACGCATACATACACGTTGGGTCGGCGCGTGATCCCGGGGTTCTCTCAGATCGCTAAGGCCATGGGGCTCATCAACTTCGATGGTGTGCCAAAAGATAAGCTGATCAACAAGATGCACATCGGGAGTGCAGTTCATCTAGCCACAGAATTCCTTGATAAAGGAATCCTTGTGTCTGACTCTGTGAATCCATCCGTGCTCCCATATCTTGAAGCATACAAGCAATTCAAACATGATTATGGATACGAGCCTAAGCTCATCGAATCCCCCATGATGAACAAAGACTATGATTACGCTTGCAAGGTTGATCGTGTGGGAATGGGGGGTGGTGGTCTAACTCTCGTTGAAATCAAAACATCCCCTATCAAACCGTGGCACATAGTCCAAGTAATCGCTCAAAGACTTTGCTTGCGCCCCACGGTCCGAATGATCATACTTGAACTGAAAAAGGATGGGACGTACACCTCGCGCTTTGTCGAGTCTGTTAATCGTATCGGATCAAAAGTCTATCCATTGAATCGTCTGAATAATGGTTGGTTGAACGCAGCGAACACATATCATTTTGGAAAGGAGATATCATGACAAACGAAATAGCAACATATCCGGATCTTGGTGGAACGGATCGGGACTCATCCGATGCCTTGCTGCTTGTTCATGACGCAACGATCGATACACGAGAAGACTACGAATCTTACAGTGCCTATGGGCAAACGCTCCATGCTTTGGAAAAGAAGATTAAGCTCGACTGTAATGGTACAACCTCAGACCCGGGATTCATTATGTTACTAGACCGAGCCCATAAGAAAGCCGTGGAGTTTCGGGACAAACACCTTTTGCCAATACAAAAAGCCAGGGCCACACTCGCAAGTAAGTTGGCCGGGTGGTTCACCTATGAACAGAACAGGGTGCGCGAGGAACAGGTCAAGGTTGAGCAGAGAGCCAGGGAAGAGGAGGCGGCCAGGATCAAGGCCGAAGGAGGGGGCAAACGCGACGTAGCGGCCATCCTGAGCGGCAAGACGGCCATCCCTACTCCTGTGATTGCTCAACCTGAGCAGATCAAAGGCGTGAGTATGCGCCAGGACTGGGATGCTGAGGTTGTTGATCTTCTGGGGTTGGTCAAAGCTGTGGCTTCTGGGCGGGTCCCGGTCGAAGCCATCCTGCCAAACACCAAGTTCCTACGTTCTCAGGCAAAGGCAATGAAAGGTAATTTGAAGTACCCGGGTGTCCGGGCCGTAGCCAGAGAGACCACGGCTTTCCGCTCCTCATGAGTTACATTGATAGAGATGAGAAAACCGCTCATCTATTTATTTTGATGAAAGCACAAGAGGTCCATATAAGTGCGTTGATGTGCTATCTTTCAGGAAAGTATGAAGAGGCTGTCAGGCATTCGATGGAAGCCGGCACTTTGTATTCCACAGCACAAGCGCAGAAGATATGCCTGGAGCTATCAGAAGGGTTGAAGAAATGACTGGGCACGCAAAAAAAGCAACCGATTCTCAAATAATATCAGCTTATAAAAAAACTGGGAATGTATGGGATGCTGGGAAGTCGTTAGGAATGGCCGGTCAGAGTGTATATGAAAGACTAATCAAATTGAAGGTAGAACTTAATAGAAAAGACTTCAACGAAGACGATACAAAACGCATAGAAAGAGAGTATTTGATTTACAGAAATTCTGGTAAGCTGGGGCTTCTCGCTAAGAAAATGAATAAATCAAAACACCTCATTTGTAGAAAGGCACGAGAACTAAACCTAACCGACCAAAAACATAAGAAAATATATTTTGGAAAATGGAAATACATGAATGAAGATACAGCTAGAATTCTTTTTGATAAATTCAGGGATTCAAAATACACAATGAACATCTTTTGTAAAAAAAACTCATTGGATGACGGAGGGTTTTCAAAGACTATGAGCAAATTTTTTCCTGATGAGTGGGAACATACGATTGAATCAAAAATTCCGAGACAAACTATGTATAGAGTAGGGAGATCGTTTGAATATAGAGTAAGAGATGCTTTTAGAAAAATCGGGTATTTTGTATTAAGATCTCCTAGATCTGGTTCACCTGTAGATCTAATAGCAGTAAAAAAGGGCTCACTATTATTCATTCAATGCAAAAAAGGATCTATCTTGCCAAGAACAGAATGGAATGATTTATATAAGCTTTCTTTGAGTGTTGATTCAATCCCCATTCTTGCATCTTCTCCATTTGGGCAAGGCATTGTTTACGAAAAGATTTTAGATTTCAAAATAGAGGGAAAACACAAACAGCCAAAAGAAATATATACACCTAGGAGTCAGGATAGAGCTCAAGGAACTAAGTGAAAAAAACAAGCGGACTCCCTGATTTAGATAAGTCAAATGAAGTGAGTTTGACTCAATTGCATCTTTTTATAACTTTCATCAAGCTGGGCCTGTACGAGGGGACGTCCACCAAAATGACTGGAGATTGCATGATGGATCAACTATTCGCTATCTATCTAGGTCTCACTAGGCTGTAAAAAAGGGCAATGCTCAATACCATAACGATGCTGCTCTTCCTGTTGGGCTATGGAGCAGCTTGTTTTGCTCTCGGGTATATGCGGGCTCGTGATCGTCACATGAATCGCATAGACAGTGCAGGCAGGAAATCGGACTTATTTTTCATGAAACAAAACAGAAGTAAGAATTGATTATCCGGAAATTTGGACCCATCAAGGTAGGCTCTTTTCGCCGTAGGGGAAAGGGGACAGGCTTCCACCACCAAAAAATGAAAACAAAATTCCTGTGTAGTCGGTGCAAAAACAAAAACCATGCCTCATGTTCGAGCCTTCAATGTACATGCTGTGGGTCTGGTTCAAAAGAAAAAGGGGTCAGTTAAATGGATATCGGTGATTTGATGAAGCTGTTTGCAAGTAGTGTGAAAGATAGCAGAGAGAAGAAATTCCTGTTCAAGCTCACGCCAGAAGAACAGGCGCGGTTTGTTGAATTACATGCGCGTCGAGTTGCATTGAAGAAAGATCTCACTCGGATAACATGTAAAATCCAAAACGATGCCAATAGATTATGGGCAGACTTGGAAGATAAATACGAGGCCCATGGCAAGAGTCTGGACTTCAACAGTGAAGAAGGTTCGATATACGAGGTTATTGAGAAGGAATAGGGGGATGAATTGAAAAATTTGAGTGTGGAAGAAAAAGAAAAAGTCGTCCCACCAAACACAATATTATCTGGATATAGAGGTTCTATTGTTCATGGTACATATCGTCCAAATTCACATGAGAATTCGATAGATGATAAAGATGTGATGACAATATTCCTTGGAGGTAAAGAGCATTATTTTGGTTTGCATCAATGCGAAGTAAAGGAGCTATGGATTAAAGAATATGATTGCGTCCAGTATGAAGTGAGGAAGTTCGTGAGGTTGCTTTTGAAAGCGAACCCAAATGTATTGTCACTTCTTTGGCTACAACCTGAGCATTATATCAAGCGATCCGTCTCAGGGCTTCTCCTCATTGATCATCGTGATCTATTCACTACAAAGAAAATTTATCATTCATTTACTGGGTATGCTTACTCTCAGTTGAAGCGAATGGTCGGCGGTTCATATAAAGGGTATATGGGCGAGAAAAGGAAACAGCTTGTAGATAAGTTTGGATATGACACAAAGAACGCATCACACTTGATTAGACTTTTGAGAATGGGAATTGAATATCTGAGAGAAGGTGTCCTTCATGTTTTCAGGAAAGATGCATCACAATTATTAGAAATAAAAGATGGTGCATGGTCTTTTGAAAGAGTTCAAAGAGAGGCGACTATTTTATTTAATCGTGCAGAGAAAGCTTATGATGAATGCAAACTTCCTAGTCAACCTGATCATAAAAAGGCAGAGGATTTATTGATTAACATTATAGATATCGGATTGACCAACCATAGCCAGGAATTTGAGGAGGGGTGATGGGTGAAATAAAGTCGCGTGACATTCTTGAAAAAATGAATGATCTGGCTGCATTCAATGGGATACTTATCCCAGAGTTTACTTACGGTGATTTACGAATTGACGCGATAATAATTGACACTTCTAAACGATGGGTAAGAGGGTTTGAAATTAAAGTGTCTAGGTCTGATTTTCTCTGTGATAAGAAATGGATGTTATACTCACAATTTTGCTCATCTCTATCAATCGTGTGCCCAGAAGGGCTAATACAAAAAAATGAAATTGATGATCCATTCGGGTTACTATATGTTTCTGACAAATGGCCTAGATTCCACTGGATAAAACGACCAAAGAATTTTCAAAAACGTTGCTCAATGTCTTGGTATTGGACGTACACAAAAATTATCGAGACGGAATTTAGGAGATTTAGCGTAGTTGGGAAACCCACTACAAAAGGAGAAATATTGTGACTGAATCATCCGACACATCCAAAGTGCGCAAGGTGTTGGGTAATTATGGAATTGTGACCAACGAAAAATTTAGACCTGGAACTTCAGCAGGGAATGAACTTTGTAACGATCTCACGAAGCTGATTGAGGAGGCGAGGAATAATTCAAAAGAGTGGTGTGATCATATTGGATTTGATAAGGGATCTTATTGGAAGTCCATAAATTCAATTGCAATCCATGGAGATGCAGGATCAAAGAAATTCTGCCCTGAATGTGGAGCCAAGAGGCCAACATGACCACTAAAGAAATAGATTTGCCGTGTCAACACTGTGGGCTACCAAATAGATATGAAATTACACCTAAGCCGATAAATGGGAAATGTCATGAGTGTGGACATTCAATACATGAACACGATAAAAATGGAGTGTGTAGCCAATCTGACTGTTATTGCGGCGCAAATAATAAAGATGTGTCCTGACTGCCACTTCTCACCATGCAAATTCCATCTACTCGAATCTATGTGGAATGATAGTGACTGTAGTTTCTGGCAGGCGGTTGTGTATTTGTGGATGAAAATAAGGAGGAGGAAATGATTGATCTTGAGAAGTTTGAGAGGGAACTGCCTGAAATAAAAAAGCGGCTTGGAGATCTTGGATGGGTAAAAAACACTGAGGTAATCAGAATGATGGCCGCCTTCGAGGCTGCAATGGTGGCGCTGAGAGAGGAACGGGAGAGGTGTGCGAAAAAAGCGGAAAATATTCATTGTCTATGTCGTCAATATGGATATAAAAATCATCGAGGGACATGTGAAAAATTCGAGGGGAGAATAATCGCCAATGACATCAGGGGGATGAAATGAGTGATAATTTGCCAGACGATGAAACAAAACACAATCTTGATCGGATATTAAAGTCAATGCGTCCATCAGATGAAGTTAAATCTTTACTCAGTCTTGTGCAAGACTTACAAAAGGAGAAAAACATGAGTGATGAATTGAAAATGCGGATTAAAGAGCTCGAAGAAAATACCAGGTGGACCGCACAGACTGTTCACCAGGGATATCATACTGACCACCCTGGGACATTTATGGAATGCGGTAAAGTTGTTTGTGATGCTGCGAGACAGATGTTGGAAAGGAAAGTGGATGAGCAATCCTGATTATCCAGAAGGAGTGACAGAGCGCGATATTGACTTACTGTGTAGAGATCATGAGGACGTTGACGTGTTCGAGAATAACTCCAAAGTTGCTGAGAAAATAGTGCGGGCTATTTGGGCTGACATATCTGACCGAATTCAAATAAAGATCCTTACTTTTGATGAAAATGAAGAACTAACAATAATGCACGACTGGGCGAATAAAATAGACAAGATTCTCGATGGGAGATTCGCGCTCAAAAAACTCGTCAGTAAGCAGAGATTAAACGATCCCGGAAAGATTGTTTTTTTCCAGGCCGCAGCTCCCACGGGATGGACGAAAAAAACTGATAGCAAGGAGCAAAGCATGAGTTATGAAAAATGCAACAAGTGTGATGGATGTGGCGAAGTCGCTAACACTGAAGAACAAGAACCCTGGATAGCATGGTTAAGTTTACCATTGCGTTCAAGTGCCGCGGTGCTCTCTGGTATTGTATTCGCTATACCCTGCCCTGAATGTAAAGGAGCAAGGCATGACTGATGAAAAGAAGATTGATTGGCGTCAAAATCTTAAAAAACAAAGAATACGGCTATGTGCTAAATGCAATGAATTTTCTATGTGTCATTATTATCGCACAGTATGCTTGAAATGTAACTCAAAATACACTCAAGAATATGTCAAGAGGAATCGTGAAAAGAAAAGGTTATGGAACAGAGAATATTTTAAACGACATCCTAAGTATGTCTACAAAAAAACTGTTCAATGGAGAGCAAATCACAAAACTGCTTATAAATCATATCAACTTGTTCAAACAGCGATACGGAATGGTTCTTTACAAAAACAGGTTTGTGTCAATTGTGATGAAATAAAAGTTCAAGCTCACCATGAAAATTACAATAAACCTCTTGACGTAACTTGGCTTTGTCATAATCATCACATGCAGCATCATTACATGATCGAAAGGAGCAAGAATCCATGAACACGAAAGCGATAAATAAATTTAGATATATAAAATGTACATTTTGCGGCACTTCTAGGATAAAAGTATTGGACGGTTCTTGGTTAAGAGATAAAAGGATACAACGGGGGATCGGGCTATGTGAAATGGCAAGAAATATGGGATTCAGCGCTGCTTATTTATGCGATGTTGAAAAAAACAGAAGACGTGTTACAGATAAAATTCAAAATTTCTATTGTCGGGCAAAAACTATTAATCATGAACAATAAAGACGAACTCGACAATCTCAGCAAGATCAATCGTGAGCTTTTGGATTCTCTCAAAGAAACGCTTGAAGCCGCAGAATGTCTCGCGGATATGCTAAATGAATGCGTGGCGGATATTGGGATAAGTGAATTGGATCATAAATATGATGGGTTTGGCATAAGAGCACAAAAAGCCATAGCTCACGCCGAGGTGAAGCCATGACCGATAATTGGATGAGGGCTTGGAGGTGATCTGGATATGCTGGAGGTTTTTGTGAGTGAAATCAGAACTATAACAATTGCATCCGAAGATTTTGAAAAGATACGTGCTGAGAATGACAAGCTCAATAAAAAAATTGATGAATGTGCTGTAGAAGAATTAAAAGTTTACAGAAAATATACCAAACTCCTCAAAGCTGTGAGGGAGTTGAGAAAACTTCTTGATCAATACTCAAGGAGTGGAGATGACCGAAGCTGTTGTTTATCTACGTGGTCGAAATGGGGAACGCATTCTTCAGATTGCGAAGTTGGGAAAATTATAGAAAAAACCAAATGGCTGATAGAGGAGGAGAGATGAAATTTCTTGAAGCAGTAAAAGTTAAAGATGGGCATTATTATGTAAAAATTACTGAAATATTAACAGCTTATAGTAAATCTGACGTTGTTGAAATTGCCAGACAGCATGGATTAAAAATTGGGAAACGATTTTCAACAAAGAGGCGAATATATGCCAGTTGATCTCGATAGCTGGTAGAGGAAGACAAATGACTAAGAAAAAGCGCATCGTGGTCAAGGGGTGGGCATATCCTTCTGTTTATAAGGCTCCTTGGCAAAATGAAACATTATATTGTTTGTATCGTTATAAAATAACGAAATATTTGAAGAAAGCCACACTGATCGTGGAGGTGGATGGATGATTGATTCAAGGCCAGAAATAAATAAATGTCAAGAAGAAATGTATAGCGGGGGACCAGCCCCTTTAGATAAATTTTGTAATAGACCATCAAAATATTTTGAAGACGGCAAATCTTATTGTGGACTTCATGCCCCATCGGTAAAGCACAGAAAACTATTAAAAATGAGATTGCCATATTGCTCAAAATGTAAAAGACCATATGATGATCGACCTCGATAAATTCTATCGGGAGAGAATCCCCAGATTTAGACTTTTTCGCGCTCCATATTTTGCAGAGGAGGAGCATAAGATATTAGTCCAAGCCTTCTCCCAATGCTACAAAGCGTTGAAGGATGAGAGGGAGAGATGTGCGAAGGTTGCAGAGAAACATTTGGATGAATGTGATGGTCAATTTTGTGAAGAAATTATCGCCAAGAAAATTCGGGAGGGGGAGAAATGATTGATATTGAAATTTTTGAAAAAGATGAGTTGGTGCGATTTGAACAGTGGGTGAAAAATGAATCTTTACATGGATCACACATAGAAGGGCCTATACTTAATTTCATAGAACATTATCGAATGATGTACAAAGCGTGGAAGGATGAGAGGGGAAAGCGTAAAGTATTTGAAAAGTATTTCCGCGATCATGCACATAATGTGGAATATAAACATCATGGGATATCATAATGATCTCGCCCCAGAGACGCGGTAAACTTGATTTGGCAGGTATGGATAACTCTGACAGGCTGGGACAGTAGTCCCCAGTAGCGTGAAAACATACCTGCCAGAATTTGAGGAGTGAATATTAATATGTGTCAAATTAGTACTAAAAGGAGCGCCACGATGAGTGATAAGAAAAAATGTATCTCCTGTAATGGAGAACCTGATGCCTTTACAATGGGAGAATGTGCTAGATGTGATGGAACAGGATTGGAGCCTAAAGATGAGTGATGAAAAGGAATATATCTGGGAACCTATAAAAATCGCCCCTAACGATCAGAGCTTGGTGGGCGGACTTATGCGGAGAAAGTGGTGGGATGCTTGCTCGGCAAGGATAGTTGATGATATAGGAAAGAGATATATTATTTTGAATGGGATACCTTACTCTCTGGGAGAATTAGACTGGCTCATCCTCCGAGAGAAGCCTAAGAAGAAAGTTCAATATCCTATTTGTCCTGAATGTGGAAAAGATACCATTGTTCTTTTTACTCCTCCTCGTGAAGGAATTGTTGGAACTGAAGAAGGGTATACAACTATTGGAACAGACGCATATATTGATTGGGATAAAGCTCATCTTTACTGTTGTAACGGGGAATCAAATTGCAAAATTGCCACACCAATAAAAGACTTGAAAACCCCCCAGTCATGAATAGTAATGGCACGGTCGATGAGCCTGATTCTTGATATGGCCTTTGACAGTGAAGATAAGATGATTATGAAACGACTCCTCATTGACATCGCTTTTGTCATATTTCTCTTTGTAGGCACAGTGGCTATAATTGCTCTGCTAAATAAACACATCGGGACCTTGCCGGAAACTATGAAATGAAGCCCCTGGAGTGTCTAAATCATTTTTGCGTAGAGCCGGCAGGCTTTGCGAAGCCTTTTACCAATCCACGAACTGCTGTATAAATTCCTCCTATCCCTGCCACGATAATGGCTGCCGTTGCCGGATCAATGCGTGCCCCCTTTTCGTCTCCTTTGAATGTATTGTAAACCGTAAACACTTGAGCAAGTAGCATAATCCAAAACTCTGTGGTCCGGTACCCTGGCTTTGTTTCTCCGTTCACTTTGACCTCCTTGTTTGCCATGCGTAATAGCCTGCGTGCTTTCATGGCTATTTTGATTTTTTGGAAAATGTTCATACTTTATTTAAGAGTAATTGAATTCCTTAGCAGGTGTAGAAAGTGTCTTTTCTATAGACCACCTCAATATTTTAATTCGCGCACAAATCAATCCTTGACTCAAACCAGTAATGTCAGACCATTCAGCGCAAGTCTTTTTTTGTTTTTTGAAAATGAGGAATTTACTTGTTTTCCGATTCCGCGCCTGTTCTTTTGATGTAACCCATCTACAATTCATTGGATCATAATTCCCATTATTGTTAATTCTATCAATAGAAAGATTGTCTTTATACCCATTTGAATAAGCCCACTTGCGAAAAGCCAAGTAACTCTTTCCCCACTCAAAACAAACTTTAATTCCACGCTTTTTGTAATAATTATACGCTGGGATTCTATCTGTTTTGCATCTATTTAAAATCCCTCTCCATATATTAAAAACCCTTTTTATTCTACCGTGTCTTGCATCTCCATGTATTGTTCGGTTTAAACCAGACTTACAACGTTCCATATGTAAACATCCGCATGATCTAGTAGCCCCTGAAATTACGGAACTGATTGAGATTTCTTTTGATCTTCCACACAAACAATGAAATGTCCAGTATCCCGTATATTTAATTTTGTGAGAAAATTTTATAGCTGTCAAACGACCAAATTTTCTTCCCGAATAATTCTTTAATTCCATTCATATATTGTATAAGTTCATAGTGTTTTTGTCAATCAATTTCATAATGCCCTAAGTCATTAAAAGTCTGATCTGTAAAATCACTGTCGGAATCCCAATCTAATCCTACTCTTATCCTCAATCCCATTCTTGAAGCCAGAGCCAACATATACCCGGACAGTTGATAGAACCGTGCGAGTGATTTCATTTTGTTTGACCAATCTATTGGGTATGGTGCCAAGTCCACAGCTTTTGATGGGAAGGAATTGTGTTTACTGGCTGGCCAGTGCAGTTTGCTTTTCCCATCTTCAAACAATCGTTCTTGATCTTCTTTGCCCCTGTGTCCATAGATAACAGAAAAGTCGTACATCTCAATACAGGCTTGACAGAGCATTTGTAATTGAGGGTCTACAAACTTCAAATTCTTTAGCGATCTTTCACCGAATTTTGGCATTTCTTTTATCCTCCTAGAAAATGTTGGCAATGTCCAGCTTTTACTTACTCCGAACTTCATTTAAAAATAGTTCTTAATAATCCAACAATCCCGGCGACAGTAGCCAATATGTAAGTGGCCCACCATTTATGATTTTTCTGGTGATCTTCCAACTCGGTTTTGGCATATCTGACGGAGTTACCGATTGCGTTTATGTCCCCATCTAGCTTTTGAATGTTTACATCCTGAACACCATTTTTCCTTTCTATCTCACGCTGGAGTTCAAACAAATCTTTTAGATTTACCCTTATCCCTTCAAGAGATTTTCCAGAACTCTCAATAAAAGCCTCTATACGCGCCAATCGTTCCGCAGTCTCCATTATGGACGCCTCCCCATTTCTAAATCTTGCAATCGAATCCCAATACTGATCAACTGTCCATTCAGATTATTAATCTCCACCTGTTGCTCTCTATTTTCTCGAATGAGTTCTTGATTTGCCATATACATTGCCGCAGTGACTTCATTATAATTCACAATATCGGGATCACCCCCAGGGAAAACAGGGTCCCATTCATCACCGATAAAACCGATAACATTTTTTCTACCAGGGACAAAACGATTCCTTGTCTCAGTCCATGTTGAATGCTCAACTGTCTCTGTTATGGTTGAACTTCTGAAGTCGTACAATTTTGGAGAGGCAGCAATTAGTGTATTGAAAAAGTCATTCCGCGTCTTTGATTTTATCGGGATTTCTTTTATATTTTCTTTGAATCTCCTGGCTGAGTTTGTTGACCATGAGCCGTCACCAGCTGTGATGAAAGATCCTAATCCTGTATTGCACCCTGTCCCTGTACCTCCAACTTCAAAATCGCTGTCAGCGTCCGCACAACCAGCAACACCCATAAAAGAATCGCTTGAAATATGAACGACAAGCGTCGCATTTGTATAAATATCCATGTTATCGGTATCTTGACTATAATCAATTTGCCCTGCCGTGTTTGAATCAGCATCTCCAAAATAAATTCTTGTGTCCCAACCATTTAAACTTAATATACTAATACCCGCGGCAAACTCTTCTTCAATCACTAACGTATCGGCATTGGAATGAGGAGAAGCTCCTGTGGTTGAATCCGTGATATGGAATTTCCCTGCGGGCGATGTTTCATTTATCCCTACCTTCCCACTTGATCTAAGAGTAATAGCTTCGGTAATATTCGTTCCGTCTGTTGTAAATACGTGTAGTCGAGCTGGGACTCTTGTTCCTGTAGTCCCATCAACTGACCAACGGAATTCACCACCAATAGCATTTGATCCATCTAAATGACCGCCAAAACTGATATTGCCTAAAACATCAAGATTCGTCACGTTGGAAGGTGAGGCTATTGTATTTCTCGTTCTTTGTAACCTAAACTCGACTGCATCAGCCGCGGCGGTACCATCAGAAGCTACAATCATTGTCGGAAGCAATGTACTATCTCTAGTTATTTGAAGTCCAGAAGATGTGCCAGATCGAATATTCAAGTCAGTTCCAAAGAAAGTCCCCATGAAATTCGTGCTTGTCCCTATATTTGGATTTCCACTACCAGCCATATGAGACTCAAGCGTTGGAAGACCACCTATGTTATAAGTGCCATTTAAAATTGCTGAAATTGTCACAGTTGTGACAAGAATTCTAGGGAGCGTAAGTTCATTATTCACGTCATCCCAATTGAAATTAGCGTTGTCTTCATTTAATTTCCCATCCAGTCCTATAAAAATAACAGACCCAGAAGAAAAAACCACATTAGGAACAATAGTGCGAATATCACCAGCCTCATAATAAATGACTCGGAAATTATCCGCTATCGCAGGATCTTCGATATCATACGGTGGGATCAAACTTTCTGAGAAACAAAATGTCGGTAGGCTAAAGACGACGGTTGCGAAGGCCACCAAGCCCCGATACGGGTAGCGCATTGGATCTCCTTTTTGGTTTTCGTAATGCTTCTCTCGCAATCTGTGCAGCTTGAGATGTCCCCGGAATACCTAAGACAGCTCCCGCTGCTTCTGTAAGTCGAACGGCTCCTTGAACTTTTGAACGCCTGAAATCTTTCTTGCTTTGTCCTTTTTTCCTTTTTCCCCCAATTTGAAGTACGCCACCCCCAAGTTTTTGCACGAACGAAAATGATGGAATTGAAGACGATCTATACATAGCTGTGCGTAGAACATCACCCAAGAATGGAACTGTCCCTAGAAACTCAAGCAGAATATCCTGTTTGATATCCTTGAATTCCTTCTTAAACAATTGCTCTGCTCTTTTCCTCGCTTCGTCCACACTGTCTTTATCTGGGTCGAATAGGCCAAACAAGGCCGCCGTCGCCCCTGCCACTGCAAGCCTAGAACCAAGCCGAACAAATGTTTCTACTACGGTGGCTATCGAAAGCCAGGTCATGATCTCAACACCCTGTTTCACATTCCCTTCACGGACTCCAGCCCGCCAAGCATCATGCCGAATCTGGCTCCATCTACCAAGCATAAAGCTCTTGAATTGGAATAGAGCTCTATCAAATGAACGATTACCTGTAGCTCCTCCACGTGATTGAGCTTGGGTCATATCTTTGAAGAATGCAGATGATTGAGTTCGTCTCATAGACAATTGTGCTTGCTGTATCGCCTGTTGATTGGGATTCGATAGATCAAGCGTCTGCCCCATTTCATCTAACGCACGCTGGTATGCACCAGCAGTGACACCAGCTGCTGTGATAACATCGAATTTCTTGAGACCGGAAAAACCAGCATTGTGCATTCCCCTCATCAATTTCCCTTCTGGAAGCTCAAGGAATGCGATGTCATCCGCGCCACGATCTCGAAGCTCGGGGAAGTTATCACGAAGAAACACCCGCCATTCTTTGGAAGTGATAACTCTTTGTGCGCCTTGAGCAACATAAGCACCACCTACTCTTGCGGCACCGTCAAAATACGCTGTTGGCTGAACCAAGATAGAAGATAGCTTGAACCCAAGCATTGCCACGCCGAAGTTCTTTCTCAGTGTATCCAATACCTGTATGCGCTTGTATGCGTCGGCCCCACCTTTCCTTGCCATTGTGTCCATATATTGCGACGCGAAAAGTGCTCCTGTTTCTCCAGCCGCTTGACGATATCTGGGAGAATTCACAATCTCAGAGAGCATCTTGATATCGCGTTGAGTATTCAAGAGATATGCCACGTCATCCATGTGTTTGGTGAAAACTTCCATCGCATTCAGATTTATTTTCTTGCCTGTGCCTTGACGTGCTTTGGTGAATCCTATTTCAACGGTTTTTGTCTTCCGGCCAAAGGCGTCGGCATTCATCAAATCACCGACACGCTGGAATACTTCAATATCAGATACAGCGTCCCGGTCGATCTGAACGGGGAAATAGGATGGACGCAACGAGATATCCTGATTATAAAGCTCACGCATCACCTCCGCTACGCGCGGCCCCGTTTCATCAAAGATGCGTCGCATGTCACGATATATCGTCATCTCATTTTCTGTGAGCTTCACCCCATCAATCTGCTCATCTGTCAGGTTGTTATTCAAGAGATAGGCCCGGCCCCCCGGCTGAACGCGCATGGCATGTACCATAATCCGTTCAAAGTTCTTATCGGACAAGCCAAGGCTCTTCGCCTTACGTTGAACGGGAGGAATCCATTGATTCATGTCTTGCAAATAATTGTTGAAATCAATATCGAGCTTCCCTTTGATCAATGTGCTGTTTACTCCTCGATATGCTTTATTCCCATCCATAAAATCAAAAACAACATCTGGCGGAGAAATCGCAATATCAATCCTCTGAAGTTCATTCATGAATCGTTTTGAAGTATTGCCCACGCGATCCATAGTAGAAAGCTGTTGTCCAAAGGGAGCCTCATCCAACTGGCGTTTGTTAATAGCCTTTGTCCCTGCCACCAAAGCTGAGAGCCTTTCCGACTTTTCCTGATCATAGGCGATCTGGCGATTGAGTACATTGAGGCGCCCTAGCTTGGATAGAAGATTGATGGAAAAGTTTAAGTTCTCCAGCTCTTTCGTGGTCAACGATTGAACATCCTTGCGTTTGAATATTTTGAGCTCATCCAAATATCTCTGAGGTAAAGTGATGTCCTCGCCATTTTCTCTCTGACGCTGAATAAAAGCATCCATCTCTTTTATGCGTTGTACTGTTTTCGCGGTGGGTTTTGTGAACTGGAGAGAATCCATCACCTGTCCGATTCTGGTTTTATAGAACACATCGATCTTAGAGTTCTGAAGGGCACGCTTCGATGTTCGCTGTAGCTCTTTGATAAGTAGCTTCTTTTGAATCTCTGCCGCGCGCTGTTCAATCAAGACAGCCGCCTTCGCCACATCTTCACCCGTTTTGGCACTGGCTACCTTGGATATAAAGCGGCCCCTCTCGGCAAGGGGCAAATTCTCCTTGATCAATGATGTGATGTCCTTTTTGATTTGGGATATGTCCTTCACCTTTTGACTAAAAACGGAGGTCAATTCACGTGTGGTAACTTGGGCGGCCAACGCTGCGGCATGGGCCTCCCTTTGCAATGAACGCCGGAATGCAGCCATTTCATTGATCAATTTCTGGGGGGCCTGTCTGGAAGGCAATAGCCTTTGCTCAGGAGAAGGTTTTTGTATCTCCAACTGAGCGGTTCTGGCTTGTTCTAATGGGAGTGCTAAGGATTGACGAAAGAATTCTTTTGTCCCGGCAACAGTGGGACTGACAGGAACTACGCCTTGGGTCGGCGGTCTTCGAGTTTCTTGAGCTGTTCTTTGGCTTGCTTGGATATCCGTTGGAGCCACGCCGGTAGGGGCGGTTGTCCGTCTGCGAGCGGGAACCCGGACGGGAAGCGACGCTGCCACAAACTCTCGGCTGAGTCTTCCTTCTTGAAGGGCTTGGAGAGTACCACTTTCTATCACCTCCTGTACTTCATTTATATTATAACTCTTCTTACGTAATTCTTCAAGGGTTATTTTTTTTGCATTGCCTTTCCCAAAAGAATTATCAACAATCTCAATATTAACATTTGGATTGCCTTTATATTTCTCGGCTACCTGGAATACCGTATCAAGTGATCCCGGATGCGTACTCAAATGCGTATCAATCGGGACAGCGCGGGGATCCGTTCCGCGGACAACCCGGCCAACAACCCCATCAAACCAGGCATCAACTGGATGACGATAAACATATTTGAAAGACACGTTGAATCCTTGATTAAGTAATCTGTCAATACGTTTTGCTGTGTTCTCTAGCTTGGCTGAATTGGCATCAACAACCATCCCAAAAGCAGATTTTTCAGTCCCAAATTGCTCAAGCGAGGTTGTCTTTCCAGCCCCACTCCCCCCAGCCATAATGAGTATTTCTTTTTTGCCTTGTTCCCTGGCTTTTTTTAGGACACGTGGTTCTAGGGCTTTCCCTAAAGCACTGGCTGGCTCATGGAATGTGGCTGAATTCAACCCGGTAAACCCTACCGGTCGAAAGAAGTCCCTGATTTTGTCTACGCTGACCTCATTGGCAAACTTGGTCTCGTATTCATCAAGTATCCGGTCTGCGTTATCTTCTGCGAATTCTCTAGCATTGTTTTCTGTAATACTCTCTTCCTGGGATATATTCGTCGCTGGCGTGAATTCCCGCTTGAATATGTCCACCGGGCGCTCCTCAACGCCCTCAGGGGCCAGGGTGGGGCCTTCCTGTTGAAGTGGAATGGACTTCAATGGAGTTGCCTCAGGGGCATTAGGATCTATTCCGCTTTCCCTTTGTAATTTCTCAACCTGTTGTTTAATAGACTTCGCTGAACCTGTCGACAGCACTGTAGCCCCTGGCGGCGGCACTGAAGACACTGTCGGCCCTGTCGGCCCTGTAGTCGACACTCTAGACACTGTTGGCCCTGTAAACACTGGCGGCGGTTGCGTTGGAGGAATTGTTTCACGTGAAACAATTTGATCTGTGGGTTGAGCACCACCTTCAAGAAATGGAGATATGGCCACGCTAGTGCCGCCACCAAGGAAGGCTCCTATTCCCAATCCTTCCCACACATTTCGCCAATTTACAGGTAGATTTTGTGATGTAGTCCTTGCGATCTCCTGTAGAGCTTCTTGTATCCCTTCTAATGAAGCTGACAAAACGGTACGTTTGATAAGACTTCGAGATTTTCCGAATAGTCCGAAGAAATTTGTCAGCCCTGTAATAATTACATTCGCGCCAAAGTCCTTCATTGCATTATTCGACGCAATCTCTTCAGAATCTCCACGGCTCAAAGATTCTAGGAATACACCACCAGACTCCGTGGCAGACTCAAAAAATCCTGCTATTCCCGCTCCAGTTCCCCTTGCCAATAGAGTGGAAAATCTGCCAATGCGCGGGATAAGGCTCGCCGCACGAGCACCAGCCGTGCCCGGGATTATGAATAGAGCCATCGAACCAAAACCAGAAGCCACTTTGTCTGCAAGCGTCGGATCCTTGGGTGCAATCTTCTGGGCAAAATCAGTGAGCGCCTTGGATACGATAAGGGAGTCCCGACCGAACTTTGTCTTTAATCCTAAACGTGTTTCCACCGCTGGCTCAAAGGCAAGTGTTTGCCCAACCGCTCCAACAATACCTGAAGCTGCACCGCGGGTAAATCTTTGTACTTGTGGGGTTATAGCCAATGGCTCCGGTGATACAGCCCGTAGTGGTTGTCTAGCGAGACTTACCGCCTCTGGTATTGATGTGGGTAGTTTAGGAAAGAATGGCTTTATGGCTTCACGAACCAAACTTGTTCCGGTGGCCGCCAAGCTTGGACGTTGTGCAGGCTGATCAATGGGGATCGATGTTAACGAACTCCTCGGCTCCTGTTGATCCAGTGGGACAGAAGTTAGACGGGGCTTGGGCTCCTCGTCATCCAGCGCAATAGAGCGAAGTCCATTTGCCATAAATTACCTGGGCGCAAGTTGGAAACGTGGCCCTGTAGGTGATCCAATACGATAGATTGTTCCGGCCGGTAGACCTGAATTCTCCGCTTCTTGCGCGCTGTTGAAGACAGGCTCACCAGTTGGTGCGGTGCGTTGTGGCGCTGTGGGTTGTGGCTCTCTTTGAACTGGCGGTGCCACTTGCAACGGTCCTGTTTGCGGGGGCGTGCCAATCGACGGTTCAGCCTTACCAAATGGATTAGAGAGAACTCCGGCAGCCTTTTTTCCCAAATTGCCTAGAAACTCAAAAAACCCTGTACTGACAGTTCCTTCTGGAAATCTATTGATGACTTTTCGCAATTTCGGATCATCGGGATCAACACCACGAAACAACACAAACTGAATGGCGTCTCCCCTTGTATCAATTCCAAATTCTGAATCTGGGTTAACTGGATCTCTGACCGGGCCTTTAAGTGCCTGCTCAAGCAATCCGGCAGTTTGGTTCAAAAGCGCATCTCTTTTCACAGTCCCCTCTGTATCACGCTGGGGAGTGGGTTGAGTTCTTAAGATAGACCCTTTGGGGACCTCAGCCGGCTGGCCTTCAGGAGTCAAAGCACGGGTGATTCTACCTTGTGGTGTCTGATTGAAAACTGGTACAGGTCCAGGAGCCGGTTTAGGACGATCTTGAACAACGGTCCTCACAATGTCTGTTCCTCTTCCTACTCCTTGAATAGGAATAGCCCGAGCTGTTTGACTGACAGGATCCAATGATGCGATTGACGGTATGGGCGTTGGCCTCGCCAAAGGAATCGGAGCCTGTGGTCGACCAGCAATCCCAGCTCCTGGCTGTACACCCGGACGATCACGAGTTCTAGGGATCTCAAACACACCACGATTCGCAGCCTCAAGTATCTTGACAGCCTCGTCAGGCGAAAACACATCGGTGATATTCTGCCCACCCAGTATTCGATCAAGCTGATCTAGGGCGAATTTCCTTCTTTTCTCAAGATCCGCCTGTTCTTGCCTTTGATTCGCCGCTCTATTTGGTAACTGTAAATTTAAAACAGCCATAAAACCCTCCTATTGAAAACCTCTCTAACGGATTCCCGCAGTTGGTATCTTTTTCTTACCACCACCACCACCACCGATACTAATCAAATTACCCGCTATTTGTGATCCTGTCAATACCTGATCGAGGGTCGATGGCTTTGACGCTCCAATTTGTGCAAGCGCTTGTTCACCACTCAGAATTGCAATGCGTTCTCTAAGCTCACGATCAAGTTGAGCTTGCTGCGCTTGCTGCTCAAGTTGGCTGAGATTTAACCCAAATTGTCTCTCCCCCGTTAACTCATCAAATCCAAGCCTTTGTGTACCCAAGATATTCTGAGGTACGCCAAGACTGAGCTGCGCTCCGATTCTGGCTCCTTCTATATCGCGGGTAGTCTGGAGAGAGCCACTAGTTATTCTTTGATTCGCCAGGATATCGGCTGCACTCAACACACGCCCTTGTTCGCGTCCAAGTTGCGATTCTTGACCACCGAATTCCAGACCGAGAAGTTGAGTTGATAAAGCCCTGATTTCAGACTCACGTTGTCGAAGTCTCTGTAATTCTCCCAATCGTACATCAACGCTCGCCCCAGCCGCAGAACGACCTCCACCCGCTATAATCTGAGCAAGCGCATTCTCCGCAATGTCGGATGTTGCCCCGGGCCCAGTAAGGCCACGCTCGGCAAAAGCCGATCTTTGAGTCGCAACATCTGCCTCTGTTCTTCTCCCGATATCGCCTAAAATTTGCTGGAGTCGTTCATTATCGAGTTGTTGCTGCACATCCTCAATTCCAGTAGGTCCTTGAATAGAAGCCAATATCTCATTGAAGCGTGCATCTGTCCCTTGGGTAAGTAAAGGATTAACTTGTTGAGTTTCAAGAAATTCAAACCCGCTCAACTCTTCAGGTAATGTGGTAAATTGTTGCGTTGGCTGTCCATCAGCTTGTTGCTCTATTGGACTCGGAGTCCCACGCAAAATATCCTGAACTGCGCGCCCACCCTCTTCAAAAAATTCAGAAACTCTTTCTTGTGATTCCTGTCTTTGTCCCTTTTGCTTTTCAATAAATTCTTTCGTTTCTTGTTCTTTAATGCTTGCTTCTTCTGCTAATCTAGGTGTTTCCACACCAGACGCTATTTGACCAATGTTTACGATTGTGTCTAGTTGCCTTGTTCCAATTTCTGAGGTTTCTGCTAATCTACCTGGATCTGTTATTTCAGGATTATTCCGTATCGTCGTCTCTAAATTGTTTTGAGCAGCTTTTCTAATTCGTCCCTCAATATCTATATATTCTTCTTGAGTGGGATTCCGTTTTATTTGATTCCTAAAATCAGATACCGTATCTCTAAGAATATTGATATTCGCACCACCGATAGAAACATTTCGGTGCTTTTCTTGACTAAACCCATCAAATAGCTTATCTAGTTCTTCTTGTGTTAATTCAGGCATTTTAATCCTCCGTTACGCGATCCGGCGTATAATAAAGATTTGCATTGAGCAATCGCCAATCAGCAGTCCCCGTTACGGAAAATTTCAAAGATATATTTTTCCCTTGATGTATCTCCGTAAATGGAAACGGGAGTTTGAAGTCCTGGTTTCCTGAGTCTGTTGTCATGGTAAAATTCGCTAAAGAATACTCTGTATTGACTCCATCCAAAAAGAATGTCGTCACCAAACTTGCGTCTGAATTGTCCGCTGTGATATATAACTCATCGAAATAGCTGTTAATGTTTGGGCCAGACGGAGCGAAATCTTTTGTCCTGAAGAATGAGGCGATCGATGCACCGTTATCCGTTGTCCCCGCCTCAGCCACAAAGACACCTGACTCATTCCCAAAGTGAACGTTGGAGTTGTACGAGACCATTGCATCTGCCTGGATCCCAGTATACTTTTGCCAGTTGAGATTTTTGTCGTAAACCAATATGGTGTTATTCCCTGTCGATGATATGGCGACGCTCCACCAACTTCTGTTATTTGAAAAAACTGAAGGCAATGGTAAAGTAGATCCTTCATTCCATCGCACAGCAAACAGATTCAACGTCGGTGTTTCCGATGAATCTTTCCTAGAGAAATCAGCCGTTACAGCCACAAAAGAAGCTGTGGAAATCCCAGGGATTGATCCAGACGTAATCGTCTGACTAGAAGAAAACGAGTTGGTATCTGTGATGTCAAGGACCGTATCTGTATCCCCATAGATGGCGTAGGCAATCGTTCCGCTATTCAATTTTTCATTCACTATAAATGGACCCCATGAGGTTATATCGTTACCAACATTGAAAGGCTGAGAAATGAAATCCGCTGTCGATGCCCAAATAAGGAAATTATCTGTTGACGCGACAAACTCATCACATCCTTGGCTACTGCACCTATCAGAAACATTGATGCTTAGAATATCCTGTCCTAATTGTGTGAAACCAGTCGTTGTCAACTCTAAAAGATTGTCAACATAGACAGACACTGTAGGATTATTCACATCAATTCTTATATCGTGGTTTAACTCATCAAAAATATCTATATTCGGCGATCCCTTACTTGCTAGAAGCGTATCTGTTTCACTGATATCTATACCAGTTGTCTCCTGAAAACGAACTTCAATGCTATGCTCTGCTTCCCATTCATCTAAAGTTTGAAGATTTGAACTAGAGAACTGAATTATGAATGCTTCCGACCCTGCTGTTTGTGTCATCTGATAATCAAAAGAAACCGACAAATCTAAACCAAGGACAAATGACAGTGTATTTGTTGATGCAATACTGCAAGCGGCAAATCCTGAAACCAACCCAGTACATGTTAACCTATTGCTTGTCACAGAAAGGGTTGCATCCGACTCAAATATAGGAGCCCATTGTGGACCGCTCGAAAAATCTCCGTCTGAAAAATCATCAAAAACAAGCCCAGCCACGTTCATTGCAAGATCTCCTACCGAAGAAACTGAGGATAGATTTATACTGAATGTTCCATCATTCCAATCCGCGCCAGACGTTTGAGTCCATGTTCTTTGATTCACATCTCCTTGTACTACCGTTGCAACAAGAGTATCAATCTTCTCTGAAATCTTATTGAAGTTTACTCCATCAAACCCCCAGAATACACGATTCGGACCAAGCCAACGAAGCTCACCATCTGCATCATGAACACTTCGTGGATATGCACAACCAATATCTCCAGAGAATGTACGGGCTATAAAATTGTCCCTGTTTGAACCATAGATACCACCGAATGAATGTGGCATATACCACATCAAAATATCACGAAACTCTGGGTAAAATGCTGATATCTTTTCATCCAATCTTCCTGATACTTGAATCTGCGACGGATCTGTAGCAACTGGATCAACTGCAAGATTCCAACTCGTCCCATCAGTGAATTCACTCATGAATATTGTTCGAGGTGCATCTTCTCTTCCAGCCGCAACGAGCCTGCCTTTGAACGTAACGAGCAAATCTACCTTCATCGTATCGGAAGCCAAAAAGATATCTGTGGTGTCCCAATAAAACATACCATCGTTGATATTGCTGAAATACCATCGATCCCCTAAAGCCGATGCGACTGTACGGACAGCACTTGTGACAGTCCCTATCGTTATGCTAAAAGAGCCATCCCCTGTATCTGCTTTCAGGGTATCGCTTGATAAAATGATGATATAGCGTGTACCGTTGGAGTGAGAAAAAACCCATTCATCAATGGCAGACACAGACGAAAAAGAAGTAAAGCCCTCCCTGGGTTTTAATCCTCGGCCTTCATCTGTTATGACGTTTTCTGCATCTGGTGTATCTGCGGAATCAACCCAAAGAGGATGATTGTCGGTGTCAAGTCCCTTGTAATTGTCTATCGTCAGGACTTCGGTAAATCCTGAACTTGTTAGGAATAGGGATATTGCGATAAGCCATTTCAACGCGGTGCCCCCTGCATACCCGGAGTATAGTCCGGCCTACGTCCTAGCCGATCTCTCATAATGGCCACAGAACGATCATAGAGGTCACGGTAGTACTTGGCGTCTTCCAGCTTGCCTTCAATGGCCTTGACGCGCTCTGTGACCCACCAGACGAGCGTATAGTGATAAGGATAGAGCACACGATAACCCTCAAAAGGCGCATCTGAATCGCTGGATAGGTCTGTTACCTGTGCAGCATATTCAATGGTTACAGTTCCAGTTGACGTATTTGTAGCCGGTGGAATGAACGCAACCAAGTGGGGATCTGTCAAGTCCGTAGAACGCCTTACCATATATTCTGCCGGTGAACCTGCGTGAGTTCTCCAACCGACATTCTCGTCATCAAGGCGCTTGATCGTGACCTGATCCAAGATATCCACTGTAGATGATCCTTGTTTTTGAAACTCAACACGTAATGTGGCAAGGTAACTATTGGGAAGAGGGTAAAACGTTGTCCCCTCTATAAGCGTAAAAAACGTTGTATTACTGAGAGGCCAAGAGAGATTAACAACATCTCGCTGGGCTTCGTTTACCCAGTCGAGGATTATGGCGTTGGAGTATCTTTGGCGTGAGGTATCTGTGGCGGTATCACGAACGTTTCGACGTATCTGTGTCCGGATATCGGAAAGAGTGAGCGACCAAACAGGACCAACGAAAAATAACCCCAGAATGAAAAGCTTTGACCACCTCATTTGATCTTTTCTCCATTAGTCTTCAGAATGATAAAACAACCCAACGCTGAAATCAAATGAACCCGCTGTCCGAATCACAGTCAATATAAGATCCCCAACCGCCGGAGTAACAGATCCCTATGGGCCCGCCGTATAATCATCTGAAGCTGCAAATGCACCCTGTGCTGTTCCTGTTGAATAAAACATTTTTCCAACAGTTGTATTAAAATATTGCTCACCAACGCTTGGTGTGATGGCCCTCAATTCAGTATTTGTCCTAAGGGGACTCGTTAATGGCCCTCCATCAATAATCAGCCCTTCTTCTATACGGATTAGGGCATCATTCAACTGCAACTCCCCACTCGTAGCCCAATCTATAATGGGGTCGGTTCCTGGACCTATAAATTGCATTTGACTATCATCGCGTATATAGACTTGAGCGTTCCCATCGGGCCGAATTTCAATCCTGTTCTGGTCTGAGTCCAAACTATTGAATAGCCATCTCGGAGAAGTTCCAATCGGCTTACCAGCCCCACCCGTACTAGAATTAAAGGAGAATCCAGTAGTGCCACTCTTCATTCTTGCTTGAATAGATCCTAGCTGTTGCCATTCAAGTGTCCCACCTGGAGTACCACTCGTATCCTGCGACAAGAGCAATCTGGTATTATTCGCTCCGGCCCATTGAAGACTCCAATCACCCTCTGCAACGTGAAATTTTCTGGGGGATGTCCCTGTGCTTATCCACAGAGCATTTGCTTTTACGACACTACTTACAGATATTTCACTGCCAGTAATCCCAAAATCAGCTGTTATTGATACTGTCGCAATGTGATCTCCCATGTCATCACCACCACTGGAAGCATTGAAAGGACCAGCATGGAGATAGCCCCCGATACAAAATGCAAGGAGAGAAAAGCTTGTGAACCCCTTTATGGTCGAATATCTGTGAGGAATTCCAGCGGCCTTTCAACAATGTATCGTGCTTCGATCAACCCAATCAATTCAAGAAGAACATCGTCTTTCTCTGCCACGGTGAGCGTTTTCCATTCAGTCTGCCACAATCTCAACTGCGTGATGGCCGCTTTGTATTCGGTATGAGCACCCACTTCCGTTTTTCTAATCGATATCGCAGACACAGCATTAAAAGCAAAAAACGAAAGTGCAGAAAATAGAAATCCTATAAAAAACCAAATTGATTTTTTCATATCATTGTTGCTTGAACTTGAATGTCCATACCTGGGCTTGGGTTGCATCGGCAGTCCCAGTTTCAATACAAGCCAACCCAACATCATCGTCTACTAATATTACAGCGGAATTCGTCAAATCATCACACTCTGTGTCTGTTCCCGATATTGTGCATGTTACATCGGAATCAGCGTTATTTATTCGCACCGTGCAAGCCCAACTATCTCCGGCGCTCGGCGCTGTTACTAAATTTACTCGTAAATCGCTAAGAACTCCAGCTTGTGTCGCTCGTTGTAAATCATCAACTACATTAGACGTTGAGCAAAGATTGCCGAATAAAATACAAAAGAAATCTGCTGTAAACGATGTGTCGTCACCGCCCCCAACCTGATAGCTTCCATCGTATCCACTGTTGGAAGCATTGATGGGACCGGAGAAAGACGGTTGTCTTGCAAAGACAAGGATAAGAAATAGAGAGAATATCTTTCTCCACTTTCTCATTGTTTCCATTCTCCTGCACACCCGTTCTCAGCTCCATTTGACCCATTCTTGGAATTCAGCCAGAAATAAATATGGTCGTCTGCTACTATAGAGACGAAATTGTCATTTGGGGTCAGCTCAATGATAACAGACATAGTTGACAGGGTAGGTGTTGCAGTGTGCGTTGACCAAAAAACACCAATATTGGATGAATTAGTGGATGGATTTTTGAGAAGGATCCCTTGCCGGCCTGTCCAATTCCCATCTGTAGAGTTAGGTACCAGTGTCCAAGTGGACGTAGAGATTGAAACACACTCCGTATAATCATCCACGTTTCGGACAGCACTGATTCTGAACTGTTTTACCAATTCGGCCATAGGATAGGACACCAACAACATGGCCATGACAAAGGGAAGGTATCTCTTTAATTTAGACATAGCCGAACCTCTCTTATTACTTGTTAATCTGAGCAAGGAGAAGTCTCGCTTGAAGACAACTGCCACTGCGAACTTAGAACTCCTGTAGAAATACACAACTCAAATGAAGTCATATTGAAAATGAACTGTCCAGTTGTATCGGGCGTGAGCGTGTCGGTTATGGCGGTCGCTAGTTGCGGTCTAAATGAACCGCTGTACGTTCCACTGCTTGCCGTCACCGCTCCTGTTATCGTTGTAGCTCCTGTTAACGTCGAAGCCCCTGTAACCGCCAAAGTGCCTGTTAACCTCGAATTCGTTGTAACCTCTAAATCACCTGTTATAGTCAAGTCAGCGGCTGTACCCAAGCTGTTACTCTCCAATTTCATCTCGACAGTATCCCTTCTCGAACCCATTCCAGTCCAATTTTCAATGGTTCCATCCGCAGCAGTCAAAGAACCAACCATAAATCCCACTGGCAACGTAAGAATACTTACTAGAGCCGCAAAAACAATTTTCTTCTTCATCGTTTCCTCCTATGTACTCCTTAGACTGTCAGTCTCGCCAGCCAAGGGATTATCTGAATCTCGCATACGGCGTAGATTTTTAAGTTCTTGCACTTTTTCTACAAATTTCGGGTTCATCTCAACATTCGCAACATGAGCTACAGTTTTGTGATACTCTCTCTCATCTACCTTTTCATGAAAGAATTGTTTTCTCGGAGCCAAATTCTTACCAACATGCTCTTCGAGCTGCTTGATCTTTTTCCCAATCTGCATCTTCTCAGCTCTGGTAAGACTACCAACCTGCCCATTCTGTAGTATCTGCTTTCGCTTGGCTAGTTCAGATCTAATCCGGCCCTCAGTTACAAGCTCTGGTGCGATCGGGGCTCTCCCCCATGTACCATCTCCATTGCCAATGCCAACGACATCTGGAGTTTGCAACTGTCTTTCGCTTGTTTCAACTTCGTTCTCTAACATCTCTCTTTCGTTCGGCGTCAAAATGCGCCTTTTCTGGTACCTCATGGGTATCCTCCTGTTGTTTTTACTTTACGCTGGGTTCTGTCCGAAGATGTGCTCCCACCGCTCGAATCCAAAGCCGTAGAACGTGTATGCACTCCATCTGGCTGCTTTGGTGTTGAAGTCAGTATCTTTGTCCAATTCCATGTCAACCAAATTGAACCAAAGTTGATTCTCTTTCATCTTTTTCATGTTGACCATGAACCATTGCGTGGTATCGGTCAGCAATCGAGAAACGAGAACCTTGTACGTACCGAAGTGGAAGTTGATGTTGTTGTTGTTCGTATCAACCTTACCCTTCGATTTGACAATTTCTGCCGCCGGTCCTTCCAAGTCAATCGGGACAATGAGGGCGTCTGGGGTTGTCTCGAACTGAATGTTGTCTTTGTTGGTGTTGAACTTCTGCATGAGAATCCGCGTAGCATCAACAGCCACAGCGGAAAGAGAAGTCGTCCCGCTATTTGACTGGTTTGCTCCACCCACATTTGAAGTATGCGCCGTGCTACAAAGTCCAAGCCCATCTCCACCAGTGTGAGTCGCGTTGAAAGCATTTCTCAGAAGCGCGTAGGTATCGGTAAGAATACGCCGCTTCGCTGACACACCAAGAAGATTCGGGAGTTTCTTCACAACTCGAATCTGATCGGTAATGATAAGCCTCTTCTGAATCTGAACACCTTGAGCATATTCAGTCGGGCTTATCGTCTTTTTGAAGTTCTGACTGGGTTCTGAGTAATCGATCGACCCCGTAAACGTTGGGAACGTATCGATATCTCCGTGAGACAGTAATGTCTCCTGTTCCTTTGAAGATTTCTGAACATCAAAGAAGATGTCTCTTTCCTCTGGAATCCCTTCAAGTCCTAATACGAACTGCTTCCTGATAATCGGCTCCGCTGCATCGGGCCAAGATCCTGTCGTTACTTGCATTTAATTCTCCTCCTTCTTTGTTGGGACTTGAAGTGTCCCTGTTATTATTCAGTCGTTTGTGCTGCTGTGTTTCTCACTGCAAGATCTGCAAAAAACTTCAATGATCCATCGCTGTTTAATCCAGTATTCTCGTGCTTCGTGGGATCTAATGCTTCAAGAGTCCCAACTCGTCTGATCCAGTTTTGTATAACAAGGATTGTCCAACTTCCCACGGCTGCATCGGTTCCAATCTTGTCAGCCGTTGAGTTGATCTTTGCCAACTGGTGAAATAGAGGAAGAATCTTGATTGCAGTATCCGTGCCAGCAGCAACGGGGCTGAGTGCCGTCTTACTCACCGCAGATCCAGACGCAGACGTAACAAGATATACAAGCTGTCCGATGGCATCACCAGCAACAATATAAATCCAACCAGAATCAATATTATCTTCAAGAGAAGTGATTGTGATCGTTGTCCCTGACGAGCTGGCGGTCACCAATGTATCTGTCAAGTCATACTCACAGCGAATTACTCGCGCAGCCCACAAGAGCTCAACTGGCCGGACATTCCAAGCTGTTCCGTCCGCATCCGTGTCGGTCACACTGGAAGCCAACTGTGATTTCAAAATCCCAAAGGCATCGGCAACAGCCGTCGCACCAGTAATCAAAACACCATCGTCAGTTTCAGCAGTCACGCCCGGCATAAGCAAAGTCCCAATGTTCCTGGTTGTCCCACCATGTCGAACCGGTAAATCCAAATGAACTATCTGATCGTGCCTTCTAAGTTCCATGTTTATTCTCCTCCTTCTTGTAATTTCTGTCTTTCAGCCTCGGAGGGCTAAATAGAAAAAGCCGATCTGACCACGGTTTTATCCGTAATCCGATCGGCTTTGAAAGCCTTGCTTGCGTAGTCTTTACGACTTCATGATTGTCCCAGCGAACTGATTTTATAATTCGCCGATTATGTTCCTTCTGAATCTTCTACCGCGAAAACTCTTTATATCTTTCGCTCGCGGTTTCGTGTTGGCCACTCTGTCAGACCAATTGTGTGTTCCGCAGTGCGGGCATCCAGATAGTGCCTGGATCAAAAAGGCTCCTCCTGCGATTGTACCAGTTATTACGTTCCCGTCAAGGTGGCCTGTTGTGCTTCGTCTTTGTGTGCGTTTGGCATCGACGGGAAACCCGCATTGCTTACACCGATATTTATTTGTGAGTTCAATACGTCTACCATGCCCTGCCGTAGCAGAAGGGTGAAGTTCTCTAAAATTGAAACGTGGGTATTTAGACATTTACATTTGAATGGCAATACTTAATAATGATAAAGAACCCACAAGTAGAACTCCTGAAATGAAACCGATAATCAAGACAAGAGCTTTGAATTGCTCTTCTTTCAATTCTTTCTACCCCTGAACGCTCTCCATTCTTTTTCACTGGCAAATGTTCCATCCATCTCCATGAGGTTACGCTCCAGGGAACTCAACTCGCTTGCTCCTTTCTCATCTGTTGCGGGGCGCGTTGGTGTGCTTGTGCTGCGTACACGCTTGTTTACTACTCTTGACTGAGTGGCATTCTTGATATCCTCTGGGGCTTTCTTCCCTCTATTGTAATAATAGGCTGCTTCAATTATCTTGGGATCTGAATGTTTTCGCACATCGGGCACATACGTTTTCAGATATTCGTCAATCCCTTCTTTGTGTTTACGGATATCAGCGAACCCATTGTTCTCCATTGAAGTGTAGACAGACTCACGCTTGTAATCTGCCATCTGATTATCAATTTCTTTTTTGGCCTCATCCAATACAAGCTTGCTGGCGTTTGAAATGCGCGTGGCAATCGCTTGCATTTGTTTCCTTGGATCGATACGAAGAGTTTCATTGCCTGACTCATCTGGGATTCTTTCATATCCCCAAGCTGTCTCATACTGAGTCCATTTTTCTGGTGTTATTTCCTTAGACTCTTCACGCCGCCGCACTTCTTCCGCAGCTTGAGTCTGGTTGGCTTGTTTGGTGAGAGTCTCTAATTGCCCCTTAGTTTCTGCAAGTTGAGTTCTGAGTTCTGAAATAGCGGGAGGTTCTTCGGCGCCCGGCGCTCCTTCCGGTTCTTTCCCTGAATCAGGTACCGGCTCACCTTCTGGCTTGGATCCATCTGGCTTATCCACCTTTGACTTATCACCTTCCGGCTTTTCAGACGGTTTGTCCTCATCCAAAGCTCGATCCTTGGCGTTGCTGAAATTTTCTTCGTCAGTCAGTTCCTTCCCTTCTGAATTCGTCCCTGTTTCCATTGGCACTGTTTCTGGGGGCATCGGTATTTCCTCCTTGTGGATTTAGCACGCGAAAAACAAACGCATTGCATGAATGGCATTTGCTCTCAACTATAAGGTGATTCGCGGTGTGTTTCAGTTTGAATAATAAATTGTTGCATAACGGATTTGAGCAGCGTACATGCTCTTCGAGACATTTCTTTTTCAAACCAACTGTAACCTTTTCTTTTGTTTAGTAACGTTCTTTCTAGTTTCAATGAGTTCCTTCTGCATCCCTTCAAGCGTTTCCTCAATTTTATCTGGCATGAGCAAAATATCATCAAGCAAATTCTCTTTTGCCATATCAACTTTGAGAGCTGATTCTGTCATCTGCATGTAGCCTGCATTGCGTGAAGACTCAATTCGCTTTCTCCATGCAATGAGTCTTTGACTGAACTCTTTCCAAAATACATCGTCAAATGAACTGATCAATTTGGTCAGCTTGTTGATCTCTGTTTGTTGCCTGTGCATTTTCTGAACGAGATTATCGAGGCGGGATTTAGATGGACGTTTGTAGGTCATATTTTAAGAACCACCATTATAAAATTGATTATTCTCTATCAACCAAAGATAGAATTTGGCAGTATCTTCAAAAGTAACATTTAACCATTGTACGCCTTTGGTCTGAGAGTATTTCCCCCACAAATCTAACGCTTCCGCATGACTGGTTAAGATCACACCCCTTTCAAGCGTCCAATTGAATATATATTTGACATCTATACCGTATGGAGTTTTGATCATTGTCCATTCACCGGAGGCAAGTTACCGATCGGTGGTAAGCTCGCAGCCCCTTCCGGTGCGCCTGGGGCAGCCTGTTGACCCTGGGGTAGTCCCGGGGCCTTTGCCGGCTCTGGGCCTGTCCTGACCACCTCTGGAGGGATCCTACCAGGGCCACCCCCACCACCTGATACTCCAGCCGCTTTTGCCAGTGCTTGTGTACTGGGATCCTGCGGTTGTTCTTTCAAAAGTTTCTTTATCGCTTCTTTGTTGATCTCGATCTGCTCTTCGCGGATCTCCTCTTCGGAAGGCAGTATCTTCTCTCGGCCTTCCGTACGCCCCGCAAGCATAATACGGTTTAAAATCTCTCTTACGGATTGAGGTCGTTGATCAATCATCGGCTCTTTACGCAAGATTGCGTGCAGGGCCACCGCTCGCCTAAACTCAATATCTGGGTTGGACGTGGCATTGACACCATGCGTGACCATTCGAATGTCTCCGCGCAACCGACGCCGCTTGAGTTCTTGGATTACGCCTTTTTGTGCGGGTGATTCAAATCGGATTATATCCGGCTCGAATCGATAAGCCTCATCAACCAACAAAGCCCCCAGCTCATCCAGCCCCAATCTAAACTCATTGATGTTGTCCTCAATTCTCATGTTGGATTGCTGAATAAGAGCAATCGTCTTGTTGCCCGGGGCATCGGGATCAATCGGTGATTCACGGCCTGACAAGAGCTGCGAAGGCCCAACCAGAAGATCCGCGTATTGCAAAACTTCCTGACGCCTGAGCCCAGACTCGCGCTTGCTCTTTGGAGAGATATCCAATTGCTCGAAAGCGGCTGGGTCATCCAGCATAAAGAAAGCCCCAGGCCGCATCTGATTCTCATCTGCCATGGGGTCAAAATCCTTGTTTGCCGATTTCTTCCCCTTGAACATCGGAGAGAGTTCAATCGTACCACTGTTGATATCGAAGTTTATCGAAGCATCGACTTCATGGTTCATGTCTTCCAACATGTCGATAATGGATCTACCCCAAAGCCGGTTGGTTCGTTTGAGCATACGGAACAACACGAAATAATCCCGCCCGTATTCATATGATCGAACACCGAGAACCTTCTTCTTCTCCAGCGAATAGAGCACAAGATATCTTTCGGCTATACCATCCTTATCAAGATCCATCCTGTAAACCAAATCGAACAGCCCAAAGTCATCCGCTAGTTTATTGTCTTCACGAGAGATTCCTTCTATCTCATCCCGGGAAGACCTCCATAGGTTAGTCTTATCTTTCGCGTCGGCTTTCTTTTCGAACAGGGAGACCACTTCATCTTTCCATAGGAGCTTTTCGGCTACCATCTTCTTCAAATCTTCTTTACGAAGTTCAGTGTATTTCCCGTATCCACGAGACACTTTCAACTCCGGTGCCGTAGCGGGGAATATCACGAAATCCGCCGCCTCAACCACATCTGCCTTGGGACCACGATAATCAATGCGGTCGTATTCTATGGGGATATCAACCGGGCTCTCTGCCGTAGCCTTGCTCGCCTCTTCCAATTTCGTCTGGTACTCATCTTCTGTCAGTCCAGCGGATTCAGCATCGGGGAATTCATCAGCATACTCCGCGCGAGATTCAACCGATATCACTTCACGGATATGATCGACATCAATCACATAGGGGACCTGCAAGATTCCCAACCCATCCCGTCCGGTCGTCCACATCACATCACGGAGTGCAGATACAATGTTCCAATCAGACCGAGACTTGAACGTAATGGCTGCCTCAATCTCAGGGATGATATCCTTCATATTTTGATCAAGTGTTTTAGCAAACCAGATTGGTTCAACCATGAGCATAGACCGGGCCATAACAGAATGAAGCGTGAACAAATGGATAGCGACAAGCGGGATGTGGAGGTTACTACTTCCCTCCCATGGAAAATCAGTTTCTTCTAGCACACCTTCCAGCAGATCATTCCATCGCCTGAGATTGGTTATCAGGGTGCCGGTGTTGTCTTCATATGATTGCAGCTCTTTCGCTAACTTCTTGGAGAGCTTGTCGCGTTCTTTCTTGGACATCTCAACGAGTTCACCAAACCGCATACGCGATCTGGGATCAGAATCCTTGATAGTCGGAAACGTTTCCTTCTCTTCGCCGTCTTGAGTGGTCTCAGCTTGTTTGTTGAAGTTTTTATTGACCAATGACTTTCTCCATTAGTTCGCTCTTTTTTACCGGGGCATTGAATGCCTTGCTAAACGTTGCACGCGCCATATCTTCTAGAGACTTCAACCAGTGTGGACATTCCCACAGCTTCGCAGTCTCGTCATCAATTGTGCAGCAACCCGTCTTTTTTGAATGCTTGTATTTTTTGAGCTTTCTCTTTTCCATTTGCAATATGATTTCCATATCTTCCCACCGGCTTTTCTATAAACTATCTCTGGAAACATAGGCGCAAGAAGATTACGCCAATTGCTGATTGTTACCAAAGTTTGACCGAAGCCTTAGATTTTATTCTCATAATTCAAACACCTGTGACACTTCGGACATTCAATCTCTAACGATGAGCTAGGATTCCCATCGTCATGAAGTGAAACTTGAAGTTTTACTTTATCTGAGACATCATGAGAGCATAAACATGACACTTTGAATGACTTCATCTCTACCCGTCTCATTGTGATCTTATATTTTGCATGTCCTACCATATAATTAATATAATAAAATCGACGCCTTGATGCCCGCCTGCATATTGGTCTCGTTGAAATTGTAAAGAAGCCCCGCGCCCATATGTAATATGCCACCTAAGAAACTCTCAGGGAACATGAGATCAACACCGATAAATGGAGTGCCTTCTCCTGTGGTTTTTATCGCAGCGCCGAACGTTGTATTGAGCGGGCCCAAGGTAGCTATCAAAGTCTCAGCACCCAGGAAGTGCGCGTCATCTACGAAGTCAAACATATAGATTGTACTCATAGACATAAGCGGGATCTTGACTGATACTGGGCCAATATGAAGATCGGGAGTAAGACGCATGATACCCAAAATGCGAATGTCGTCATCATACTCTATCGGAGTAAACAGGGTATCTCTCCCTCGTGCCATAGCATGAACACTCAACCCAAAGCAAAACATCAACGCAAAAAGAATCTCCTTACACTTCATCTTCATCGTCATCATCCTCGTCTTCTTCTTGATTTTTCATGATGTTCGTGCCTTTGAGCTTGAGCTTTGGTTTTTCTGTCAGACTTCGCCACGCACGCCCAGCAATGTTGACCGGCTCTACGTTCACTCGGCTTGCCTTGATCTCTGTGAACCCTTCTTCATCCTCATCACCGAGATGTCCAGTGATCATGATCTCCGCTTCGTCGCCAGACTGGTGATGCTCTAGGGACTTTATATCTTTCCTGCGAACCCGTAAAGTCACCGTCCCATCTTTGAGCTTATTGAAAATATCTTCGTCTGCACCAATGATGGATATCTTACCGTCACGAACTCTAGCTGGCATATCAGTGTCCTTTCCCGCCGACCACACCGAGGTTCGGCTTTATTATTTTTGTCTTTGCTTGCTCTCTCTTCATCACACGCATCTGAATACGAGCCAACGACTCTCTCAAAATGTTCAACATGAATCCCTCAAACTGCCAGTGGTCCGCCATGTTGTATGACAACGCTTCAAGATTGGCTTCGATCTTGAGGATCCCCTCTTTGGTTATCTGTCCGGTCATAGGATGCTTTTTCTCTTCTGGCTTTTGTTCTTCCTTGGGGGGTGTGGGTTCGGTCATAAGTTCCCTTCCTTCCTGAGTTTAAATATTCCCTGACAATATCGAATTGACCTTGGCTTTTATCTCTTTCACACTTCCAACAACGACAAGCTTATTCCCCCCGATCAGATTTAGAATACATCGGGATTGTTTATTCGATTTGAATTGGTTGGAAACATCCTCAATAAAAGTAATGGATGTCGGCAAAACGTGAACTTCTTTATTCGTAGCGGGATCAAATAGCGTTAGGAATTTGTCTTTACTCATTTTTCAATGCCTCCTCAATTTTGGTAAGAACTTTTTCACGCCGCCTTCACCTCATTGTAATCGAGAATGCCCATAATCTCTTCAGCACGGATTATGATGTGACGCTCCAAGCCGGTGCGTGGCCCCACGAACTCCTTATCACAAACGCCATCGAACATCACGGCCTGTCCTACCGCCAATTCTGGATACTCCAAGCACCGCCCCAGCTTGATTATGTCACCTGACATACACGACTTTCTACGATACGGATCTGGGATGATAATACCTTTTTTCTCTGATAGCCGCTCACGCCAGAACAACAGAACGTGATTCGGCCTGAGTTTGAATTTGTCAATGTCTATGTCATCGATGATCATTTCTTACCCAACTTTCTTTTACACTTATGAAGTAGCGCAAGAGATTTGTCATCCATCAAAAGAAAATCCCTCTTAGCCAATCGACTTTCTTCTCCACAACCCATACATCTATAGACCACTTCTTTCCTAGGAAAATCTTCTGTCCTGTCGATTACCATATCCGCCTTAATGATCATTTCTTTGGTTTCTTTTTCTTCCTGTGTGAAGGAATGTGTGTTGGCATTATTGGCTCCTTTTTCAACGGTATAAGTAATGGCCTCAGTTCAATGGACCCATCTTCAACCCATTTGCTTTTCTCAATAAGTTTCTGTGCCTTTAGGTCCCAGACATAGACATCATCTGTTATCTGGGAAACCATATCTCGAAACTTCTGTGCAATCTCCCTTAGTCGATAATTTCTCTCGCGCAGCAAAGAAAGCTGTGAATACTCTAAATTCCCTTTGAATTTTTTGCGAGCGCGTATGATGTTTTTAGCCGTCAGCTTCGCCATTATCTTATCTTTTGCCTTTCGTGATACCGCCCAAGACGCGGCCCCTTGGACTTGCCCATCAAATTCGTGACAATGATTGCCTTGTCTTGTTTCTCTGGATCCATCATTTCTTTGACTGGGTTGATCCGCATACAGTATATCGCAATGGCGGTATCGATCACCTGATCATCCTGACATCCAGAGCGCGCTTCTGGCTTTCCGGTCCTCTCGTTCCGACAGAACGACAACATCTCATCGAGTGTGGGTTGATCACGTATGATGCACTGCCGGCGCCGTACAGCCTCCATGAGCGCACCAAGCATCTCATGCCGGCTACGCTGATCTGTGACCCACCCAACCTCGGCACTTTGTACGCGAGTCTCTTTGTCCCATTCCCAACGCTTGTACAGATTCGGGTATTTGAGCTCAAGCAGCTTTGATCCCGTACCGGACCCCGGGCCCGGCCAAACCTCAACGGCAATCTCCGCCCACATGTAATATGCACCGAGATTATAAAGCATGTCACCAAACTTGAGCGGATCAAAGTGGCCGTAGAGTTTGGCACACAAACCCCATGTCTCCATGTCCCATACTTTTGCCGATGAGAAGTTGCCGCCTTGAACTCCCTTGGCAATATCAGCCGACAGGAAATACCGACGGCCCTCTATCGGGTTGCGCCACATACTCAAACTGCCAAGCTCATCCGGTTCAGGCACGAGCTCATCACCCTGAACTTTGAGATTGCCAACGAACGATGGTATCTCGATCATCTTGTCTTGAGCTTTCATGCCCTCAGCGAGATCCTTGGTCTGTACAAAGATACTCTTGCTGCCATACACTTCCCAGTCACCATCGCGGAGCGCGCGCTTCTCGTCATCTGCCATTAGCTCAAAGAGTGCATAATACCCAGGATTCAATTCAGAAAGTTTTGGGTTGTCTGACAATTTAGATGGGATGAAGCAATAGGTTCGGGAAATTATCTTACCATTTGGTAGTTTTGTAAATGTCTCGTAGGTCTCACGAGGTTTCTTTCCATCGATAAATCTTCGTTTGACCCAGAAATGTCCAGATGCCCCGGGATTCCCGGTCACACGAACATAACATTCAATCCCGAGTGTGCCGGTACGATTGGCGAGATTGACAAAATCAAACTGACTCTCAGTGAACTCTTCAATCTGATCCCAACCGATGTACTGATATTCCTTGCCTTGATACCGGCGCTTGTCCTCTTCGTTCTGACAGTGGCCAAACTCTATGAAGTTCCCGTTCTTGAACATGAAGCGATGAAGATCACCACTCCACTTCGCACCAAGCCCCCCATATATTTCATGACCACGATCAATCATTTCTTGGAGTCTGGGGAAGTCACGGCGAAGTATGAGAGCTTTATATCCTGGCTTGGAAAGCTGGTAGGTGGCATCAAGCAAAAGACCATAGGATTTCGCACCATACTTCGCACCACCGAAGTATACCACGTCTTCTCGACGTTGACAGAATTCAGATTGTGGGCCTTCCCATGGGCGTATTTCCTTGACGGTGTTCGTCATTGTTTTTCAATCACACTACGCCTTTTTTACCACGCTCTTTGCTTGGTAAGATGAGAAGATTGATCGTACCATCGCCGAGATCAATCACCTTGGTCGGCTGGCCGACGGATGAATCACGAAGGAACTTAGCGCATTCCAGAGTAAAAGCGTCATTCTTGGATCTACGAAATAACCCGAGAACTTTGATCGCAATCTCTTCACCGTTGTTTGTCTGATCGAGAATATATTTAGACATTAGGTTGGGTGGTCTACCGCCGGGGTTACCTGAAATACCTTTTGGGAATCTGCCTTTGTTATCTCTTTTCATTTCCAGCTATTTCCTGATCTGAGGAATTATTGCCATCATGATCTTTTGTCTGTTTTCCGTCGAGCATTTCACTAAAAGGCTTTCTCAGTAGGTCTTCATGCACAGAGATATCCAGACCACAACAAGGGCAAGGGATTTTATCTTCGAGAGTCAGCATTCAGAACTCATAAAAGAATATCCCCTCTCAGACAAGGGGGATCCAAACCTGAGAGGGGACGATATATAAATCATCACGCACCCCGCGATGGAATACGTGAATGAGAAACAGTGGCCGTCTGTTCATGCGAACACCGTAGAACATAACGATGAGTAAGTCAACAGTCTCTTTTATTGCTTTGTATGCACTAAACATGCCAACGCATTACCATGAATTGAATGTCTAAGAAGCACCCTGTAGTCCATTCTAATGGGTCTAGAATGGCCGTGGTTGAGCTTAAACTTAATTTGCCATAGTTACTACGAAAAGGCTTGGCTGATTTGTCCTAAGGCATTCTAGGGGTACTTTTATATATTCTCGAATTTAGATTGCGTGTAGTCTTTTACATCACGTCGTCTTTTGACTTGTGGGTGATCATCCTGAGTGAAGTCGATGTTCTGTTTTCGTATGAGCCAGTCCACGAGGTGAATGAGATAGAGCCCGTCTTTTTCTCCTGGTTTGGCGATCAACACAAAAACTGGGTTCTCGTTTTGGAGTTTGAGTTGCTGAACGTTGAAGATCGAGAGTATGGGGTTTTCAACTTTTCGCCAGGATCTTTCTGGGATATCGCCGTTCTCCGGTAGATCCCCCATATCTTGAATTTCACAAGGCGTGAGATATCTTTCTCTGTCTCGTTCAATCTGTTGAAGCTTCTTGAGTCTGTCATCTGGAAGCTGCCGAACTTGATAAGCGCGGGCGGTGAGTGTGTTCATTATGTTTTCCCATGCTTTTTACCAAATCCCCAAACATATTCAGCGACAGCCTGATCCAAAATCTCATTGAAATGTTTCCCATTTGATCCGTCGAAATCAACTCTATTACAAAGCAGCATGTATGCTGTAAATCTTAGATGTATTCGCTCTCCGAGCTTAATTTTTTCTGTTTTCATGGTTTCTTTCTCATCACTGGCACGAGCTTGACTTGGATTTGCTCGCCTGGTTTTAATTTTATGCCTGTGATTCTTTCAATTTCTATTTGACAAAAATGGATGACATTAGATTTTCTATTATGAAATGTTCCTTCGCTTCTCACGTACATCTTTTTAGAACAGATTCTATACTCAGTGTCATTATTTCTAGGATCCCTGGACAGCCACATCTCTTTTGGTTTCATCTCTTTGCCTCCTGTTCGAGTTTGTTGAGTTTCCAAGTGCCGGCGTGCTTTGCGATTGTCTCTGGGGTCCATGATAGATTCTTAGACTCAAGCCAAGTCACCACGCCATCGATGCAGTCAAGACACCGGTCCGTATTGTTTTGAAATAAAATGA
>SDBU01000866.1_pt1 | contig 44104 bp, 45 predicted proteins | sample 2277071 | NCBI WGS metagenome assembly SDBU01 (sample SAMN10397929, study PRJNA504765) | marine sediment metagenome | isolation source: marine sediment core GS08_GC12, 126 cmbsf | place: Arctic Ocean: Gakkel Ridge, Loki's castle | collected 2008
ATGGACGTCGAGAAGTGTGTCTCCGCCCGGAGCTTCAGCGAGGAATGGAGACATACCTCGTAAGGGTTCCGTCCGACTCTAAAAAAGATCCCAGAAATAGAGATGTTTTCCTTGTCATGATAGAATTTTTCAAAAAGGCGTGTTTTGTGGCATAATCCTTATTTGTCATGACTATGCTTAACGTTTTGAACCTCTCCGCAGGATATGGGAATGGGGATATCATCTCAGATGTCTCATTTTCTCTAGAACATGGAGAATTCATCGCTATCCTCGGACCAAACGGTTCAGGAAAAAGCACTTTGATCAAGGCTCTCCAGGGACTCCTGAAGAATGTCCGAGGAACTGTTGAGGTGGACAAAAAAGATGTCTTCACCTTAACTGCCAAGCAAATGGCTAAACAGATTGCCTATGTTCCGCAGAGATCGAGTTTATCCTTTGAATTTTCCGTGCTGGAAATCATACATATGGGAAGATACGTGCATCAAAGCCGATTGGAGAGCGCGACATCCATAGATGAGGCTGCCATCACCGACATCATGGAGCTGACGGAGATTCACCATCTGCAGCACAAAAGAATCGCTCACCTAAGCGGTGGGGAGCAGCAGAGAGTCTTTATTGCCCGCGCATTGGCACAGGACACTCCTCTCCTTTTCCTCGATGAACCAAGTTCGCATCTGGATATAAGCTATCAGGTCGAGATCTACAGAATTCTAAAACGGCTTCAGAAAGAAAAAGGGAAAACCATTCTGGCCGCCGAGCACAATATCAATCTTGTCATTCCCTATTCCCAACGCCTTATGTTCCTCAAGGAGGGAAAAATATTTGCTCAGGGTCCTCCAGAAAAACTCATCACAAAATCCTACATCCAGGATGTTTTCCGGGCTGACGTGGATATAAGAAAAAATGCCCACTCCGGACTCCCGGAAATATCATTGATTCCGGCTATTGAGGAAAAACCATGAGTATGAGCCGCAAAAAATTCGGCTTCCTCATCTTTGTCCTTTTTTTTAGCCTGATTCCTGTCCGTGCACAAAACAATTTTTTTACAGACGCTCTCGGCTTCATTACGGAGATGGACGACCCTCCAAAGAGAATCATATCCTTGGCCCCCAACATCACGGAAATCCTATATGCCCTCGATCTTGGAGACCGTATCGTGGGAGTGACACGTTTCTGTGATTATCCTCCCGAAGCCACAAGAAAAGAGAAAATCGGAGGTTTGGTGGATCCCAATCTGGAAAAAATCATCGCCTTGAATCCGGATCTCATTATTGGTTTTAGAGGAAATCCCATTCGTATTCTGAAACGGATGCAAGAATTCAACCTTCCTATCTATGTTCTCGAAATGGGAACAACCATCGATCGTGTCTTCACCGTCATCGAAACAGTCGCCGATATCACATGGACAGAGGAAAAAGCGGCCGAACTTCTTCAACCCCTCAGGCAGCGGTACCAAAACATCATCACGGCTCTTGACAGAGAAAAAAACATCCCAAAAGTGTTTGTCTTTCTTCACGGTCTAGGATTATGGACCTGTGGAAAAAACAGCTTCATGGATGACCTCCTGACTAAGGCCAAAGGAAAAAACATCGCAGGAAACATTAAGAGGAAATGGCTGCCCTTCAGCCAAGAACAGCTCATCGCCGAGAATCCGCATTTTATCATCATCCTTTCGAAATCCCGGGAGGCCTTCCTCGAGGCAAAAAAATCGATCTCAAATAGAGCTTATCTCAAAAATCTTCAAGCAGTCGTAGAAGACAATATGTTTTTTTTAGATGAAAATCTGGCTACTCGCCCCGGTCCGCGGATTATCGAGGCTTTGGACAACCTTGCTCGAATATTTCATCCGGAAGCCTTTTCCAAGAAATGACCAAACCCATGAAAAAAAAACGGCGGCTCCTCTTCCTGCTGCTTGTCCTGTTTGTATTGGGCATGATGATTTCATTATGTCATGGGCCGGCAAAAGCAGGATTAAACGACCTCTGGAATTTTGTCTTCCGAGGCGACACCTCATATTCTACAATTTTCCAGATCCGTCTCTCTCGAGCCATTCTAGCGTTTTTGGTTGGCGCCAGCCTGTCTCTATCCGGTGCCATTCTTCAAGGGTATTTCCAGAATCCGATGGCCGGGCCTTTTGTAGTCGGTGTCTCATCAGGGGCCTCTTTTGGAGCCGTCCTTTCTCTCCAGCTGGGATTGACATTTAGTTTTTTAGGCCTAAATGTCCAAAGTGTGTTTGCCTTTGCCTCAGGATTTGTCATTGTCTATCTAGTCTATTTCCTTTCCCAAAAAAGGGGAGTCTTCAAGGTGGAGACGCTGCTTCTTACGGGAATTGCAGCAGGCGCTATGGCTTCGGCCTTAACATCATTTCTCATATTCTTCAAATCCGATTCCTATGAACAGGCTGTTTTCTGGTTGCTGGGAAGTTTTGCCCTCGCCGATTGGAAACAGATTCTTGCCATTCTCCCGTATTTTCTCGTCTGCTTTGTAGCCGCTCAATGGTTTGCCAAGGACATGAACCTCCTCGTGCTTGGAGACGACATGGCTCAATCACTAGGCTGTTCCGTGAAAAAGATGAGGAAAATATTCCTTGCGCTGTCCACCATACTGGCGGCCTCTGCTGTTTCTGTCTCCGGCATTATCGGATTCGTCGGATTGATCGTTCCCCACTGGGTCCGTCTTCTAATCGGACCGGATCACAGATCCCTTTTCTTCTACTCATTCTTTACGGGGGGAGTCTTCCTCATCTTCTCTGATCTATTAGCTCGAAGCCTTCTTTTTTCTACAGAACTTCCGATAGGTATCATCACCGCCGTGATCGGGGCTCCATTCTTCATCTATCTCCTCAACCAACGCCGGTAAAATCAAATTATACGAAGGATTCGAGGATTCCATGGGTCAAGGATTCAAGTGTTTTTTTTAACGGAATTATGTATTTAAAAAAGTAATGAAATATAAGAAGGAGGCGCGCCGAAGCATTCTCTTAGGGGAGGACTATCTCCACACAGGGAATCTCCGGTATTTTAACTCCTTGCCAAAGCAAGGCGCTCCCCCGAGGCTTGCTTACAATAGCCTGTTCGCAGGTTCTCTCGGGACGCCTTCTTTGTCAGGACGCGCCACACTCAATAGGTTGCTCATAGTGAACCTCCTAAGTGAAGTAAGGCTCGCGCCTCCTTTTTTATTATAGACGAAAAATGGGAAATTATCATTAAAAAAGCAGGAGGTAATTACATGAAAACAAAGGTATTCAATTATTTCTTTGGCGGATCAGTGGGTGACCCTGGGATACTTATTGAGATGTACTCTGGATTGTCACACCTCTCGGTCTTACATGGCGGAAATTTCTGCCCTTTATTAAAATCCCCCCTAGAACCATATTTGCGGCATTTATATCTTCCGGTGGTAGCAACGGTTTCTCCGAGTCTGTAGATGATAAAAGACATGAAATACACAACCGAAGACATGTCTATGTCCTGGGCGGTAGGTAATATAATGTCAAACACGTTGCTTGTCAAGCGTGGCGTGAGGCCGATTGCAAATGAGTCAATCCAAAATTATTGTGTTGATGAATGCGTAGGGATTATAAAGAAGGAAGGGCTTTGTTATATGCTTGATCGACACGGTGAAACCCATACAGTCGTTTATATATTTAAGTATCCATACCTAGAAAACATTATCAATTTTAGACTGGGTAAACCGTACGACAAAAAAATCCTGGGTGTGTGGGTAGACTGGAAAATGTCCGGCGCTTCAGAGGAAGAAGTTGATAAGCGCATCAAACGTATAGCTTGGCTTGCTCGCCTAGAAAGAAAGGGGGGGCTTAGTGCAAAATTGGATGAAGAGATGAAATTGGATATGGAAATTGGTGAAAGATGGGCGATACGGTATGAGAAGAAAAGAAAACAAGAAAAAAGCTCCATAACTCGCTGAAAACAAAAGAGAAAAAACCTTCATTATTTACTTGACAAAGCACCTAAAAAATGCTATTATTTAGGTATAAGAATGAGGAAAGAGAAATGAGATACGAACCACCTAAATTTAATAGCTTAAACGAAATGGCCTCCATAGATGTGGGCCGATTGACCGAGGATGAGGCAAGGCAAATACTTGAAGATTTGCGTTGGCCCGAAGGCCCTGTATGCCCTCATTGTAAAAGCAATAATGTGACAAGGATTAACGCAAAGTCTGAAAAGGTCAGAGATGGTTTAATCCAGTGCAATGCTTGTCGTGGTCAGTTTACGGTAACAGTTGGGACGGTAATGCATCGCTCCCATATTACACTCAGACAATGGGTACAAGCGTTCTATTCAATCTGCACTCACAAAAAGGGCATTTCAGCACTTCAGTTGCAACGGAATCTTGGCCTAGCGTCTTATCGGTCAGCATGGCATTTGGCTCACAGGATTAGACTCGCCATGAAACTTGATCCACTGGCAAGTAAGCTCAAGGGCGTGGTTGAAGTAGACGAAACTTATATCGGTGGAAAGCCTCGAAAGAGAGACGATAAGCCCCATAAAAGAGGACGTGGCACGGAAAAGTTTCCAGTCGTGGCATTGGTTGAACACAAAGGAAACATAGTATCTAAGCCAATAGACAAAGTGAATGCTAAGACATTGAAAACTGCCATTAAAGACGCAGTGGATAAAAACTCGATGATTATTACGGACGAATGGCCTTCTTACCGTGGGATTGGAAAGGACTTTATCGGTGGTCATGCAGTGATTAATCATGGAATGGGTGGCAAAAGGCTTGTTTACACGAAAAGACAAACGGTGAGTGCATGAAAAAAAAGAAAGAACAATCCAAAGAGAGGATGCAACCGCTTTCCATGTATCCCCTAAAACCAGAAGAGGCATTGACTGCTTTTATGGATATTGATAAAAAGAAGCTATTGAGGGCTGAAAAGAAAGCGAAGAAACGGACTCCCCTAAACAAACCATAGCTTGACTTTCTGCACCAAAAGTCTTATATTGAATATGGAAGATAAAAACAAAGGCACGGCATGGCATGATTGGATTAAAGAGTGTTTCCCTGTTGTATTTGATCATATCATTATTGTTTATCTTCCAAATAAGGATTGTGTAGGGAAAGAATTTGACATTAGGCCGTGGGAGACAAGAATGCTTGGAGTTATGGGAGCTTTTTTTCGAGGTGCTACTTCATACCCCTCTCGTGGTTCGTATCGAAAGATTAACCCTGTAGGCAACATGGAAACGGGTGTTGTTATTGAAAAGACAAGGATGATTGTTTCTTTTGTTTCTGAAGATGATTTTAATGAACAAAACATAAAAACAGTTACGAGTACTTTAAGAGAATTTGGCATCGAAACAAATCAAGAATCAGTTGCCTTTGTTATAGATGGAGAGATGTATTATATCCATCTTGAAGGAGCAAGGAAATGAACAAAAAAAGATTTTCTCCATCAAGGATAAAAAAAATCACAGGAGCCTCTTCTCACGAATCTGTTCCATTTCCGTTTTATTATGCACCTCCATTCTTGGATAATTTAAGAGCTTTAATACAGTCTTGTTTGGTATCAAGTGGAGGGCGACCAACGTTAATGGATAAACCTGTTGTTCGCAAAGTTCGGTTTTCAGAAGAGGGGTGGGGCAGGCTAGAGAATATTGCAAAGAACTGTAGTAAAAATGGTTCTTCTGTGAGTCCGGCTCAAATTGCCTCTATTGTCATAGAGCAGGCTTTTGTGAATTCAAAATAAAGAAAGTCAGGGCCTTGCACCCCCTGCTTTTTTAAGTGCATAATTCCCAAAATAAGATATTCTCATGAATTTTTTCTTTGTGCAGGATTTCCGACAGAAATACAGGTATTTCTCTGCCGAACCCCTCTCTGTGACTCGGGTCGAGTTTTCCCGCTTGAAAAATTTTTGGGAAAAGGCAAAAAAAAAACTTATGCTCCTGCCTATAAAAATTCTCAAGCAGGAACAAGCATTTGAACGCACCCTGAAAATTGAAGAAAACCAGGTTAGGATACTCCATTCAGGAAGAATGGATGAAAAAAAAGTAAAGAGTAAATTTTACTTTTTCCTGCAGAAACAACGCACAAAACATATCATCTTGCTTGCTGGAGAATCCCTTATTCTGCCTATAAGTGGAATAGCCGCCCTGCTTCCGGGACCCAACATATTTTTCTATGTTTTAGCCCTGTTGGTCATCATTCAATGGCAGGCTTTAAGAGGGATCAATAAGCTTTTAAAAAAGGACAAGCTGTTTACCACGGATCTTTCTCTGAAAGATTGGGAAACCGCCGTGCAAAATCAAGAAAAATCCACTTTTTTGCCTCTCCTGGAAAAAATAGGGAAAAAACACAATGTCCAGAACATAAATAAGATTTTGTGGAAATAAATCCACCAACCTATGATAGGTCCTCACATTTCACTCTACTGAATTGACAAAACATCCTATTTGTTTTATCTATATTTGAGTATGGAACTTACACTAGACCAATTTTTATTTTTAGTGATAACCATTGCCGTTGTTATCGCCGCTAGTTTCCTTATCATTCTTTTTCTTCAACTCCGAAGAACAGCAAAAGAAGGAGAAAAGACTCTCGTGGAATTACGGTCACTCGTCAAGAGCCTAGATCAAACCAGCCAAAAAGTCAGGGACAAAATTGATGATGTCGATGAAACTCTTCAAACCGCAAAAAAAACCGTTGTCCATTTTTCGGAAATCACCAAGTTTTTGGCTTCGAAAATGATTAAACCCTCGTCAAAGTACTGGCCAATTGTTTTCCCTATTTTACGTCTTGGCTGGCGGCAATGGAAAAAACGTAAGGAGAATTAACATGTCAAGTAATGGCTCGAGCTCTCTTGAAGTCACCCTATCTTTCCTCTTGGGAACGGCAACCGGTTTCATCTTAGGCGTCCTTTTTGCTCCATCAAGCGGTGAAGAGACGCGCAAGAAAATCAAAGAGGAAGCGGAAAAAACCAGAATTAAAGCCAAAGAGGGGTACGAAAAAATTACCCACGAAACAGAAAAAGGATTTAAAGTGGCCAAAGAAAAAACCTACGAAGGCATCGACGCACTTAAAGATTTTGTAGAAAAAAAGAAAGAAGAGCTTTCAAAGGAAGGACCGGCATCCTCGGAAAAAAAAGAGGCAGAAAAGACCTAAAAACAGAATTTCACTAACCCAGGGACAGATAGTCCGTTTCAAATATACAGCTATATTTTTATAAAATCCGATTCTGCGAACACAGAGAGATAAAAATGTCAAAGACAAAGATTCAATCCGTTCATGCAAGAGAAATTCTCGATTCGAGAGGCAATCCAACCATTAAAACGACCGTCACCCTACAATCCGGAATATCGGGTGTTGCATCAGTTCCCTCAGGCGCATCAACAGGAACACACGAAGCCCTAGAGCTGCGAGATGGTGACCCAAGCCGCTACTTTGGAAAGGGTGTCCTAAAAGCCGTCGCCAATGTCAAAAACATTATTTCTCCTCAGATTATTGGAATGGATTCCTCCCAACAAGAAGAACTCGACAACCTCCTCCTCCGACTGGATGGAACGGCAACTAAAAGTAATCTCGGAGCCAATGCCATTCTTTCCGTATCCATGGCCGTGGCTCAAGCCTCAGCTAAAACACTAGGACTGCCCCTTTTTGACTATCTTGGAAAAAAAGATAAATACCGCCTTCCCGTCCCTCTCGTAAATATTCTCAATGGAGGTTCCCATGCCGACAATAACGTCGACATCCAGGAATTTATGATTGTGCCATCGGGAAGTCCCAGTTTCTCAGAAGCCATAAGAGCGGTCGCCGAAGTCTTTCATAACCTTAAGAAAATCCTCAAACAGAACGGCTACAGCACCGCTGTCGGTGATGAAGGGGGATTTGCCCCCAATCTTAAATCCAACGAGGAAGCCCTGGATCTCATTCTGGAAAGTATCCATAAGACTGGCTATTCTCCGGGAAAAGACATCTGGCTGGCTCTGGATGTCGCGGCGTCTGAATTTTTCGAAGACAACTGTTATGTCTTTAAAAAATCCGATGGCTCCAGAAAAGACACCGGCCAAATGCTGGAATTTTACCAGGCTTTGGTGAAGAATTATCCGATTATCTCCATCGAAGACGGTTTTGCTGAAGATGATTGGGACGGCTGGAAAGCCCTCAGTGAAACCCTAGGTCATAAAATCCAGCTCGTAGGCGACGATATTTTTGTCACAAATATCGAACGCTTTCAAGAAGGAATAGACAGAAATATCGCCAATTCCATCCTCATCAAGCTCAATCAGATCGGAACCCTCACGGAAACGATCGCTACCGTTAAACTGGCCCAAGAAAAAGGATACACCACAGTTATCTCCCACCGTTCCGGAGAAACAGAAGACACTTTTATCGCCGACTTAAGTGTCGCTCTCGATGCCTGTCAGATCAAAACAGGTTCCCTCAGCCGAAGCGAGCGTGTTGCCAAATACAACAGACTCCTAGAAATCGAGGAAGAACTGGGAAGCAGGGGAGTGTTTGTCGGCAGCACGGTTTATTCACAGTATTTATCTACATAGTTATTTTGAGGGAGGAAAGAACAGACATGGCCTCCGGCAAACATAGGAAAGCGAAGTTTCTCACGTCTTCCCAGATCGAAGTAAAAAACATTTACACGGAGAAGGATCTCAAAAATTTTGATCCCTCTGTAGATCTGGGCAAGCCGGGAAGTTTTCCCTTTACCAGGGGGATCTATCCGGACATGTACCGCCATCGGCTCTGGACTATGAGGCAGTATGCTGGTTTTGGAACAGCTGAAGAGTCGAATAAAAGATACCGCTTCCTACTGGAACAGGGACAAACCGGCTTGAGTATCGCCTTTGACCTGCCCACACAACTGGGCCTCGATTCTGACCATCCTTTGGCTCAAGGTGAGGTGGGCAAGGTGGGTGTGGCTATCGATTCCATCGACGACATGTCCAACCTGTTTCTTGGTATTCCTCTGGACAAAGTCAGCGTCTCCATGACCATCAATTCCACAGCATCCATCATTCTGGCGATGTATCTGGCTTTAGCGGATCAGAGAAAAATTGCATGGAACAAACTTAGAGGAACGATTCAAAACGACATCCTCAAAGAATACGTAGCCAGAGGGACATATATCTATCCTCCTCGAGAATCGATGAAGATCATCACCGATACTCTCAGCTTTTGCCAAGACAATGTACCTCTATGGAACACGATGAGTATCAGCGGCTACCATATTCGCGAAGCAGGAGCAACGGCTGTTCAAGAAGTAGCTTTTACGATGGCGAATGCCGTGGCTTACATCAAAGCCGCTTTAGCTGCCGGACTGACTGTGGATAGCTTTGCTCCGCGCCTGTCCTTTTTCCTTGCTTCTCATAACAATGTCTTTGAAGAAATCGCTAAATTTCGGGCGGCCAGGAGAATCTGGGCACGAATCACAAAGAAAATATTCAAGGCCAAAAACCCTCTCTCCTGGAAATTTAGATTTCACACCCAGACAAGTGGTGTCTCCCTTGTCGCACAAGAACCTGAGAACAACGTAATCAGGGTCACGCTGCAGGCTCTGGCAGCTGTGTTGGGGGGAACTCAATCTCTCCACACAAATTCACGCGATGAAGCTTTTTCGCTTCCCAGTCAGGAGTCTGTTCGGATCGCACTCCGTACTCAACAGATTCTCGCTTTTGAAAGCGGCGTGGGCGATACGGTGGATCCATTGGGCGGCTCCTATTTTTTGGAATCCCTTACAGATCAAATCGAGGACAAAGTCAACACTTACCTCAAGGCGATCGAAAATATGGGAGGAGTCCTCCAGGCTATCGAAAGTGGGTATATCCAAAAGGAAATCCAAAACAGTGCCTATGACTATCAAAAACGACTGGAGAGCAAAGAACAAATCATCGTTGGTCTCAATGAATTTGGCAGGGGAAATGAAAAAATCAGTTTCACGGTCGACACTGTCTCCGAGAGAGTAGAAAAAACCCAGATTATGAAAATTCTGGATCTCAAAGCCAAAAGGTCTGAAAAAGATGTCACACAAAAACTCCTCTCGCTCGAAGATGTAGCGAAGAATGATCAGAACATCCTCCCTCCCATGATTGAGGCCGTAAAAGCCAGAGCTACTTTGGGCGAAATATCGTCGGTCCTCGAAAAAATATACGGCACCTACAGGGAAAACCCCACCATCTGACTCAGTTAGTTGACATTATGAGGGGGTGGTTTTAAGATACTTCCATGCGTTTGATATCCTGTATGAAGGCACCTATGCTGATTATTTTTTTCAGCCTTCTTTTTTTCAGTTCCAGTTTTGCCATCGACAGCAAAACGGCTTTCCGTATTGAAAAATCCATCAAGGATCACTACCAAGAAATCATCAACACGCGCCGGTTTATCCACATGAATCCTGAATTAAGCAATCGCGAATATGAAACGGCCAAACTCATAGCATCCAAACTGTTGTCCATGGGCTTTGAAATCCGCACGGGAGTGGCAAAAACCGGTGTGGTCGCCCTGCTGCGGGGTGGACAACCAGGGCAAACTGTGGCCATCAGAGCAGACATGGATGCGCTGCCTGTCCTGGAAAAAACCGGACTGACATACGAATCGTTGAATCCGGGTGTCATGCATGCATGTGGACATGACATCCACACGGCCATTGTGCTGGGAACAGCGATGATACTTTCTGATCTAAGGGACAAGATCAAAGGCAATGTCAAATTCATCTTTCAACCGGCTGAAGAAGGCGCACCCAATGGAGAAGAAGGAGGCGCTCAACTCATGATCAAAGAAGGGGTCCTTGAAAATCCTGAGGTCGGAGCTATTTTTGGTCTTCATGTCTGGCCAATCAATATAGGCAAAATCGCCTTTTCTGAGGGTTTTGTGATGGCCAGCTCTGATTCTTTCAAAATCACCATCAAAGGAAAAAGTGCACATGGCGCACGGCCACATGAGGGAATTGATGCGATTGTCATTGCTGCCCAAATCATCCAAGGCCTTCAAAGCATCATTAGTCGCACCAATGATCCTCTCGACCCGGCAGTGATCACTGTAGGGAAAATTACCGGCGGTACCCGTTCAAATATCATTGCCGAAGAAGCCATCATGGAGGGAACGGTTCGGACAATCAATAACTTCAACAGGAATAGAATTGAACAAAGCATTAAAAATGTTGTCAAGGGTATAACCGAATCATTTGGTGCAGATTTTACCATTGACTACAATCGAGGACCTCCATCCCTTTACAACCATCCCGAATTGGCAAAAAACATGTCGCCCACCCTACTCCGTGTTGTGGGCCAACCCAATATTGAGAGCATAAAGCCACAAATGGTCGCAGAAGATTTCTCATATTTCTGCCAAAAAGTTCCCGGTTTTTATTTTATGCTTGGAGTTAAAAACCCTCAGGACAAGAATCCGGCACCTCTTCACAATCCTTCTTTTAATCCAGATGAAAGGAGCATTCCTTTAGGGATTAAAATCCTGTCTCATCTCATTTTTGACTTTCTCGATCACCAGCAGCAGATAGATAATTCTCCCCACTGATCAAAATGTAATGACTTACCCCTTTCTTTTTTTATCCCTGTTTTTAGCGGTAGGGATTTTGTTTTCATCTTTAGTCCTGCTGCCCCTCCCACTCCTTTTATTTTTGCTTCTTCTCTCTCTCTCGACCGCATGGATCTTTTTCATTTTCCGGAAATACAAGTTTGCATTTTACCTTATTCTCCTGACAACTTTTCTATTCGGTTTCAGTCTCTATCGGCTCACGGATAGGAATTATGAAAATAACAGTCTCCATCAACTTCAAGCCTCCGGATATGTGGATTTCTATGGAACACTCTACAGATCCCCATCTCAAGGGAAAGACAGCGATACGCTGTTTTTAAACGTAGAAAAAATTTTCCATCAAAAACAGGAGCTCGCGATTCAAGGCCGCCTGCAGGTAACAGTGGCTCGCCCCTATCAACCTTCTAATCCTCTTCATCTTCTTGTCCGAGACAAAATAAAAGTATCGGCACAGATCAGTTCTTCGAGGGGCTTCCAGAATTTTAATCCTGGCTTTCTTGAAAGGCTTCAGAAAAATAGAAAAATTCACAACCGCGCCTATTCCAAAAGTCCTCTCCTTATTAAAAAGATTTCTTCCGGCTCCACTCTTTCTCCGATCAGACAAATTGCAAAGTTCAAATACAGCCTTATACGGAATATCGAAAAATTCTTTCCCGCCGGCGACAATCCCCTGACAGTTTCTCCGCAAGGCGCTGTGCTTGAGGCCCTGCTCCTGGGTGACAGGGGGAGGATGGACGAGTCTATGTCCCGGGCCCTCCAGGATGCAGGCATATTCCATCTTTTTGCGATTTCAGGAGCACATATTGCCATTATTTCCTTCATCCTTTTTTTCTTCTTTCGTCTCTTGAGAATATCCACTCGTTCCTCCTACATCATGCTCATGTTTATCCTTATTGTGTATGCTTTTCTTGTGGAAGGAAGGCCATCCATCCTAAGGGCAACCACCATGACTCTTATTTTTCTGTTAGGGAAACTCATCTGGAAAGAAACGACTCTTTTTAATACCATCTCCATCAGTGCCTTCGCCCTTCTCTGCATCAATCCTTTCAGTCTTTTTAATGCCGGATTTCAATTGACATATGCGGCAACGCTATCCATCGTTATCTTTTATCCAAAATTCATCAAATATCTGCCAAAGTGGCCGCTGAGAATCAGCGAAATTTTTGCTCTCTCCGCAGCATCCCAAATAGGCGTTCTCCCCATCATGGCCAAAACTTTTAACAGAATTACATTTTCTTCTCTCTTTCTAAATTTTGCGGCTCTTCCCCTTGTTGCACTCATAATGATAAGTGGATATCTGTTTCTTTTCTTCTCGTTTATATCGCCGGTCATTGCTAATTATCTTGTTCAGGCTGTGAATTTTCTCATCAATTTACTCCTTTCCATCTCCCACATTTTCGATAGTTTTTCCTTTTTATCATTCCGCATTCCCACTCCTCATACAGCTACAATTGCCGGATACTTTCTCTTCCTCTTTATCCTGCTTCTCCCATGGAAAAAGAAGAAAGTTAGAAGGATGGCCTTTGCCGGATTTCTTGTTTTTTTGGCCGTTCTCATCACCTACCCTTTTCCTTCCACATCAAAAAACTTGAAGGTCACTTTTATCGATGTCGGCCAGGGGGATTCCATTCTGGTGGAATTTCCGGGTCAAAAAAAGATGCTTATAGATGGAGGAGGATTTTTTTCTGGTGATTTTGATATTGGCGAAAGAGTTCTCTCTCCTTTCCTTTGGAAGAAGGGAATAAAGACGATCGATTATTTAGTATTGACTCATCCCCACCCCGACCATTTGAACGGATTAATATCTGTGGCTCGCAATTTCAGAGTCCGGCAGTTTTGGGAATCACTGAGTCCGGTAGAAAACCATTTTTATGAGGAACTGCAGCGGAATCTAGCTCCATCTATACTAAAAAAGAGGATGTTTAGAACTAGTTCGCATCTCATCAATGGAACAACTATCGATATTCTTCATCCAAAAGACAGCCGTCTTCGTCTTCCATTCAGCTCCAATGAAAACGAATTGTCTATGGTTCTGCGGCTCTCGTACGGCCGGACGTCCTTCCTCCTCACCGGAGACATTGGGCTGGAGGCGGAACAGGACATCCTGGAAAATATGAAGCTCATCAAAAGCAATATTCTGAAGTCTCCTCACCACGGAAGTCTCTCTTCAAGCTCAGAAGAATTCCTGAGTGCAGTTAATCCCTCTATCATCATTATTTGTGTAGGGGAAAACAACAGATACAATTTTCCGAATCCAATAATCCTTCAGCGGTACAAGGAACAGGGGGCGACTCTTTACCGCACAGATACTCACGGGGCCATCGAAATAACCTCTGATGGTCAAAAGTTCAGTATAAAGACAGCGTTAAATCCTCTGCACTAGCTGTTCGCATTCCTAGCGAAAATAAACAAATGAGATCTGAATGCCCAGCTCCCTTTCATCTGTAGAGTCCGGAAAAACCTGAGCAGGAACAAAGGATTTATCCACTTCTATCGTTAAGTAAAATTCATCTCTGTCGCCCATCATCTCAACCAAAATATTATAGGATTTCTCAAACACACCTTCATCGGGGACAAATTCATCCAAAATCAAATCATTTATTTTGAAGATGATTTTTTGTCCGGGAACAGCTTGTAGATTGACTCCACCCTTAATAATCAAAAGGGCATCACGATGAGGATTGTCGATAATGCATCTTGCATTTTTCGCTGTCCATCTCCACTGCTTGAGAAAAGCATCCGGATTGATTTCTAAATCATACCATCCTTCCTCATAAATTGTTTCAGGTGTATCCAAAGGAGGGGGAAAAACTTTCAGTTTTTCTTCCAGTATTTCCTGTTTCGAATTTCCGGTCCTGTCATAGGGAGAAAAGAATCCTGCCGACAGCCTTAAGGTCTCGTTCCCTTTAAAATTTGGATCGAACTCATCAACGAAAGAGGGGATATAGATTCGCCGCGAATACGTATATTCATTATTAGGTTCCCACTCGCTTGTGAGCACATCCGGAGTATGATCATCCTGGAAAAGAAGATTGCTTTTATGCCAGAAATGTACAAAAACATTAAAATCTTGATCCACTTTCACAAATTCATCATTTGTTTTCCATGTGTATCGGATATCAGTGATCAAATTATCCGATAATTTCTCTTCGGAAAAAGAGACCTCGAGTTCCAACCCTTTAATGACTGCACTTTTTTTACAGCTGAACGAGGCCGCAGAGATGAAAAGAATCAGCAAAATAATCGATATTTTTCTCAACATTTTTTTCCTCCACACAAAAGTCAAAAAGTTATTATAAATAAACAGAGGAATTAAGTAAAGATTTGACCCCTTCCGGAGTAATGGTGTATATTTCCAAAAAAATGGCGCGTCTCCTTTCTCCCCTTTATTTTTTGTACAAAACGGGAGGTCAAATAAAAAGGGTTCTCTACAAGAGACAAATTCTCAAGTCAAAGCAGGCACCTCTTCTTACAATCAGTGTCGGTAATATCTCCTTTGGCGGCTCCAACAAAACTCCTTTAACCATGCATCTTTTGGAATTCTTAAAAAAACAGGGATACAAACCTGCTCTTGCTTCTCGAGGTTACAAGGGAAAATGGGAACGCCGGGGGGAAACTCTCTCTGACGGCAAAAACATTTTTGGAAGTTGGAGGGATTCCGGAGATGAACCCTACATGGTGGCCCAAAATTTTCCTGAAATCGGTGTTTTCATTGGAAAACAGCGTCTCTTTTCGTGCCGGAAGGCCAAAACCCTCGGATTCGATGTTGTTGTCCTGGATGATGGTTTCCAACATCAGAAGCTCAAGAGAGATATTGATATCGTGCTCTTCGATCCCAATGAAAAAACGGCTCTGCGAGAACCTCAACTCTCCTTGAGCCGCGCCCATTTTATTCTAGTAGAGGAGAGCCGCTTTACGCAGTCCGGAAAATACTTCCAAAAGATGTCATTCAAGGCACAAATATTCTCTTATTCAGTTTTTAGCAAAGGATTGTTCAAGATAAAAAACAATAATACAGAACCTCTTACCCAAACCAAAAGCAAAAAGGTTCTGGCCGTATCCGGAATCGCCCGGCCGGAAAGATTTTTTTCTCTTCTTAAAGAACAAGGGATAAAACACTTTTATTCTTTAAAGTTTCCCGATCATTTTGCCTATCCAAGATCATCTGTAAAAAAGATTCTGGATGTTTATAATAGACACAAGGCGGACATGATCATCACGACTGAAAAAGACTCTGTTAAACTTCAAAGCATTGTGGATTTTGACAGCATTCCCCTCTTTTATTTGAAAATTGATCTAAAGATAGAAGACGGTTTTTATAAGGAAATCCTGATGTCTTTAGCTGAGACTCAAAAACAATTTTAAATGAAAAAATCCGTCGATTTTTTTTTATTTCTGCTGTTTAAGCTGATTCAAGGGCTTTTTTTTCTTTTACCCCGGAAATTTTGCCTTGCCCTGGGACGATGGCTGGGATTCTTATTTTACATTCTCGATAAAAGACACAGGCATATTGCACACGCCAATCTCTCCATGGCTCTGGAAAAAACCCACTCGCTGAAATCCATCAAATCTATAGCCAGGAATTCATTTTCCCATTTTGGAGAGGTCATGTTGGATCTCATCAAATTCTCCACACTTAAAGAGCACAAAAAATCCCGGCTTATTTCTGTCGACGGAGCAGAACATATCAGGAACGTTCTTCTTGGCAAAAAAGGTGCGCTGCTTTTTACAGCTCACTTTGGCAATTGGGAAATTGCACCTTACGTCGTCTCGCGGCTTGGCGACCTAAAAGTCATGGCAAGACCATTGGACAATATTTTTTTGGAAAAAGAACTTCTCCAGATGAGATTGAAGCTGGGTGAAGCGGTCATCTACAAACATAAAGCCGCACGCGAGGTCCTGCGATCTCTCCGCGAAAATTCCATGGTTGCCATTCTTATCGATCAGAATGTTCTGGACAGTGAAGCTGTTTTTGTCGATTTCTTTGGAAAAGCAGCCGCGACAACACCCGGTCTGGCCACCTTTCACCTCAGAACCCAGGCCCCCATTGTCCCGGTCTTTTCTATTCCCACATCGGCGCACACCTTTCACATTAAAATCCTTCCTCCGGTTAGAGTTTCCCTAACGGGTGAACACAAGCAAGATGTATTGAAAATAACTCAGATTTGCACTAAAATTATTGAGAATCAAATTCGGGACAATCCGAAATATTGGCTTTGGTTCCACAACAGATGGAAAACCCGACCACCAAAATAACAAATAGGAGGCCAAAAATAGCCAAGGAACACGAACACAAAAATCCGATGAGGTTTAAGAAAAGACTGCCCGACAGTCTAAGACCGGTAAAAATTATTCTCGACTATCTCGATTTTGCTTCTGGATCAGCACTTATTTCTACCGGAAAAACAAAAGTTATTGCCACGGCTACTGTCGAAGAGAAAGTTCCTCATTTTTTGAGAGGTTCCGGGTCAGGTTGGATAACGGCTGAATATGCCATGCTTCCCGGTTCAACTGAAAAAAGGACAGCAAGAGAAAGGCACTTCGGACGGATTTCGGGGCGAACCCAGGAAATCCAGCGCCTCATCGGCAGGTCCCTCAGGGCATCCACAGACCTCCATGCCCTGGGCGAAAGAACCATCATTGTCGATTGTGACGTTATCCAGGCTGATGGAGGAACACGGTCGGCATCCATCACGGCCGGCTGTATTGCGCTGGCCAGTGTTCTCACAAATATGCTGGAAAATGATATTCTCGATAAGATGCCTTTGAAGCATCTGGTTGGCGCAACCAGCGTTGGAATCGTTAAGGGAGATCTTTTGCTGGACCTTGACTATTTCGAAGATTCCGGTGCTGATATCGACATGAATGTCGTGATGAATGATTCAGGTCAAATCATCGAAATCCAGGCGACCGCTGAAAAAAAACCTTTTTCAAAAAAAGAACTCAACAAGCTCCTCGCTCTGGCTGACAAAGGCATAAAAGAATTGATCCAAATCCAGAAGGAGGTGTTGAAGGCAAAAAGCCTTCTTTTCATGGCCTACGGTTCAAAGCCAAAAGGAGACAAGATATGAAACGAGTTTTGGTCACGGGCGGCGCAGGTTTTTTAGGAAGCCATCTCTGCGAATCTCTCCTTGAAAGAGGATTGGAAACGATATGTGTGGACAATTTCTTTTCAGGAAGCAAAGATAACATCCGTCATCTGCTCTCCCACCCTAATTTTGAGCTCATCCGACAGGACATCATACATCCTCTTTTTGTTGAAGTGGATCAAATCTATCATCTGGCTTGTCCGGCTTCCCCCATACACTACCAATACAATGCCATTAAAACCATAAAGACCAATGTCATGGGAACAATTAACATGCTTGGCCTGGCCAAAAGAACTAAAGCCCGATTCCTTCTTGCCTCGACGTCCGAAGTCTACGGAAATCCGGAAGTCCATCCCCAGCCTGAATCATATTGGGGCCATGTCAATCCCATCGGCCTGCGCAGCTGCTATGATGAGGGGAAACGTGTGGCAGAAACCCTGACCATGGATTATCACCGTCAAAACAATGTGGACATCAAAATCATCCGCATTTTTAACACCTATGGTCCCCATATGGCCCTCCGTGACGGACGCGTTGTCAGCAATTTGGTGATTCAGGCATTGAAAAATGAACCTTTGACCATTTACGGAGACGGTTTGCAGACAAGGTCTTTCTGTTATGTCTCCGATCTTATCGAAGGATTTATTGCGATCATGCACTCGGAGAACATTCTTGGACCGTTAAACCTGGGAAATCCCGAAGAGCGCACCATCCTAGAACTCGCAGAAATCATCCTCAAGCTCACTCACTCTACGGCTGCAATAGAACACAAGCCATTGCCCTCAGATGATCCAATCAGGAGATGTCCGGATATCTCTCTGGTTAAAGAAAAAATCAGATGGATGCCTAAAATTGGATTGGAACAAGGGCTGCAGAAAACCATTGATTATTTTCAAAAAAAACTCAAGGTTGAGAAAGGATTCTAAGCGATGAAGCTCTCTGTCATCATTCCTGTCTACAACGAAAAAAACACCGTCAAAAAAATCATCCGGAAGGTCCTGGATGTCGAGCTCGAGATGGAGAAAGAAATTATCCTCATCGACGATGGCTCCACAGACGGAACACGGGAGATCCTGGAAAATCTCGAATATCCAAACGTGAAAGTCAAACTCCTTGAGAAAAACCAAGGAAAAGGAGCGGCACTGCGGGCCGGTTTTTCCCTCGCCACCGGAGACTTTGTCATCATCCAGGATGCAGATTTAGAGTATGATCCCCGGGAATACCCCATACTCCTCACTCCACTGCTGGATGGACGAGCCGACGCCGTCTATGGATCTCGTTTCCTCGGCGGCCCGCACCGTGTGCTCTTTTTTTGGCATTACATAGGAAATAAAATGCTTACGACTCTTTCCAACATCCTATCCAACCTCAATCTCACTGACATGGAAACATGCTATAAAGTCTTCCGTAAGGAAACCCTGGACAAGCTCACTCTCAAATCAAAAAGATTTGGAATCGAGCCGGAAATCACCATTAAACTTGCCAAACAGAAGTGCCGGATCTACGAAGTCCCGATTTCCTACTCGGGAAGAGATTACACCGAAGGGAAAAAAATTGGATGGAAGGACGGCGTGGCGGCAATCTACCATCTTATCCGCTTCAAATTCTTCGACCGTTCTTAAAAATCTGTATTCTTTTTCTAATTTCATGATATTTGTACTGCGTTCAAATCGCTAGAAATGCTTGAATATTGTTGCACTTAAGTATAATATATCGGTTCCCAAAACTTATTATGTGAGACTAGAGAGGAGAAAGCACTCTTAATATAAATACAGATAAGATAGTCTTCTCTCAGCCGGGGATCATCCCAAGGAGGTAATCATGGGCATGTTATCTCTCTTCATTTTGATTGGCACAATTCTAGTCGTATTGGGCCTCCTCATTCTTCTATTCGCAAAGCAGTACAGGAAAGTCGGCCCGAATGAAATCCTCATCATTTCAGGCGGAAAAAAAAGAACACGTATCTCTGCGGATGGCACAAAATCAAGAATCGGCTACAGGTACCGTATCGGCGGAGGCACCTTTGTTTTCCCTTTTATCGAAACCGTCGATACTCTCCCTATGGAAGTGCTGACCTTGAACATAAAAATCCGTGAAGTCTTGACAGCTGCTGGGGTCCCTTTGATGGCAGATGCCGTGGCCCAGATCAAGATCGATTCCTCAGAGCAGGCCATCCATATAGCAGCAGAGCAGTTCCTGGGGATAGGGAAGGATGGAATCCGAGCGGTGGCCGAATCCATCCTCGAAGGCAAAATGCAAGAAGTGATTGGCACCATGACCATTGAAGAGATATACAAAGGACGACACGAATTCTCAAAGCGGGTCAATCAAGCCGCACAAGCCGATTTTTCCAAAATGGGACTTGTCATGATGTCCTTTGCGCTTAAGGATATCAGGGACACGCAGGGATATCTCGAGGCCCTGGGAAAACCCAAAATAGCCATAGCCAAACGAGATGCAGCCATCGCTGAAGCGGAGACGGAAAAAGACGCGGTCATCAAGTCATCAGCCGCACGAAAAGAAGGTGAGATCGCCCGGCTTGCTGCCGAAGCGCTCATCGCAAAAGCACAGTGGGAAAACGAAGCAAAAAAATCTGAATCACAAATTCTTGTCAATGAGAAAAAGGCGAAGGCGGATTACGCCTATGAACTCGAGCGTACTCGACTGAACCAGGAAATCAAAAAAGAAGAATCCAAAGTCAAACTCATAGAAACACAGGAAGCCATCAAAATTGAAGAACTCGAAATCACAAGAAAGGAAAAAGAGCTGAATGCGACTGTTCTCAAACCCGCCGACGCTCGAAAATACCAGATCCGGGCTGAAGCCGAAGCCGAAGAATATCGTATCCAGACCGAGGCCAAAGGAAAGTCAGAAGCCATCAAATTCGAGGGCCATGCGGAAGCGGAAAGAATCAAACAGAAAGGCCTTGCCGAAGCCGAGGCCATGCTGAAAAAAGCCCAGGCTTGGGAAAAATACAATCAGGCAGCCATCCTCGAAAACTACCTTCAAATCCTGCCTGAATTGGCTAAAGCCGTCGCCGAACCTCTTTCGAAGGTCGATAAGATTGTTATTATCGGAGGTGACAAAAGTCTGGGAACAACTAAAATTACGGCACAGGTGGGAGAGGTGTTGGCCCAGCTGCCGGATGTAGTGAAAGCCATAACAGGAGTCGATCTTAAAAAGTACCTGAAAGACAAGCTCAATCTTGATAAAAACAAAGACGAAGACGAAGACAAAGAATAAGGCAAGTTTCTTGTCTGAAAAGGCAAACCATGGTATCAGATAAAGCAAACAAAATCGGCGTGTCTCCTACTTTTAAAGTCAACGCCAAAGCTTTAGCCATGAAGGCCCAGGGCATTGATATCATCGACCTAAGTGTCGGAGAGCCCGACTTCCCCACTCCCGAAAATATAAAAGAGGCCGGTCACAGAGCGATTGATGACAATTTTACAAAATACACGCAGATCGATGGAATACCCATATTAAAAGACGCCATTATCAACAGGCTGAAGGAAGATCACGGCCTCTCTTACACTAGAAATAGAATCATTGTATCGACGGGGGCCAAGAGTTCTCTGTATCATCTCATGCAGGCTCTGATCAATGACGGCGATGAGGTCATCGTCCCTGCTCCGTATTGGGTCACCTACCCTCACACCGTCGTTCTTGCTGATGGAAAAGCCGTCATCGTGCAGACAAGAGAGGAAGACGGATTTCGGCTGACCCCGGATCAGCTCAGTGCCGCTGTTTCTCCGGCAACCAAAGCCATCATCCTGAATAACCCATCTAATCCCACTGGGACGGCTTATCCCCGGCACGAACTCGAAGCTCTGGCAGAAATCCTTATTGACGAGGATATTTATATCGTCGCTGATGAAATCTATGAGAAGCTTATCTATGATGATTTCCAGTTCACAAGCTTCGCCTCATTAGGAGAGGACATTAAAAGAAAAACTATCATCATCAACGGCGTCTCCAAAGCCTACGCCATGACGGGCTGGCGGATTGGATATGCTGCAGGCCCCGTGGATATCATCAGTGCAATGACAAAGATCCAGAGCCACACCACATCCAACCCCTGTTCCATATCCCAGATGGCAAGCCTGGAGGCCTTCTCCGGCCCCCAGCATGAAATTTCAAAGATGCGGGCGGAATTTCAGAGACGTAGAAATTATGCTCACATGAGACTTCAATCCATCCCCAATGTTTCCTGCTACAAACCTCAAGCGGCATTTTATCTTTTTCCGAATGTCTCTGCTTTATACAAAAAGGAATTCAACAACACGCTTATCCGCAATTCCTACGGGCTTGCCTATTTTCTCCTGAAAGAGGCCAAAGTGGCGGTCGTTCCGGGAGACGCATTTGGCTTGGACAAATGCATCCGTCTATCCTATTCCTCTTCTATGGATGTCCTGGAAAAAGGAATAGACAGGATTATAGAAGCCCTGTCTCAGCTCAAAACCCCTAAAAAAATCAAGCACGTTTTATTGAAAAACTCCATCACACAGCACAAGGATTCCGTCCCGGTCGATTCTTCCGTCTCCATCAGCATGCGGGACGCTCTTGTTGCAGAGATGGAAAGCTTTTCGAGCTATGAAAACTATTTTGAGTGGAATGCTAATATTAATGGCGTCATAGTCCAGCTTCGAACAAATGTCTCCCACCTCAATGACTTCTGGATTGAGAATTGGTACCCTGCCCAGTTGGAAGCCGATCTGGAACCTCATGGGATCATTTATGCCATGGATGGAATTGTCGGCCGTGAACCCCGTGCTTTTTACAACACGGAGACAAAAACAGGAATTCTCGTAAATACAGACAATTATGCCCCCCTGCGGAGCTTGGCATTGGGACTCGTGATGGATGTCTCTGAAGGTTTGTTCAACGTCTTTGCACTGCGCGGAAAAACGGTCGACTTTGACGGAAAAGGATTGGCACTGATAGGGCCAAAGGGCACGAATAAAACTGAACTTTTCAGTGCTCTTCTCCAGGACAACCGGGTCCGGCTCCATTCTAACGATACGGTCTTTGTTCGATTTTCCGGAGGAACACCCTTCGCCAACTCTGTGGAGCGCAAACTGTTTTTACCGACGGGTACAGTAGAATCCTATCCTGACCTATCTTCTCTCTTCGACAACAGCAAGTGTGAAAACATCATTGTCCGAAAAGAGGACTGTTTGGATGAGGAATGTCAAATCATCGATAACTGCAGATTGGATCGGGGATCTCCCTTCTGCTACAAAGCCTCGAAACACGCCCATGCACTTTTGGATCCTTATTGGATAAATGGACCTGCCAAACATATCAAACACACCGCTCTGAACTGGGTATTTATCCTGCGCTCAGATGCTACATCACCTCCAATCGTTGAGATGGATCCGGAGGACGCCCTTCGTATTATGGAGTCAGGGGAAAGTTTAGGCTCGAGGGGAAACCTCGGCCCGATAAAAAATACACCCTTCTTCAATCCCCATCTTCTCCATACATCTTCAGACAGGCTGGATCACCATAAAAATTTCTTCCGGCATCTTTTTGCAAACATTCCCTGTTATTTGTTTAACAGTGGAAAGGGCAAAGTCGAAGATATTCTGAATATTACCGCTGGAAAAGCCAACGACAAAAAATCCCGGGAATAAATATCCAATGAGCGGAACGAGCCTATATAATGAAGATACCTACAGGAAATTCGCCGAAGAATTTCATCGGGTCATACGGGGCCCGAACATCCACTCCGTTGACCTCAAATGGTTAGAGCCTCGAGCAAAGTCTGTCGGGATCAAAACCCAATACGGATCTTACGGATGGCGGTCTGCCATCTCGAGCCGGATTGCTCCAAAAACAGTTTACCTTGGCAGTGAAAAAATCCGTCTGCCCAGCACAACTGCCGATCAGAACAAATTGATTGCCAACTCTCCCGAAGAACTGGATAAAGTCCTTCACCTTCTGCGCACTTTTCCATTCTATCATCTTCGCCGGCAGATGGGAGACAATGATTCCTACAATCCCGTGTGCAATCTTTTTGTATCAGAGGCCGATCTCATCAATTACCGCCTCGGATACATGTGGGGAAGCACTCTGTTTAAACCGGGAAAAAGACCGGGTCCGGAGTTTTACATGATCCACATTCCGGAAGAACACCCGATAAGACAGCAGGTTCTTGTCCTGCCGGAGCACAACATCAATATTGCCCTGGGCACAGACTATATGGGAGAGGAAAAAAAGGGCTTTCTTCGCCAAGCCATGTGGAAAGCCGATCAAGAAGATAGGCTCGGTCTTCATGCCGGGACCAAACTCGTAACCGTTAGAGACACACAAAATAAGCTGAAAACCTATGGAGTGTTTTTGTTTGGTCTGTCGGCAACCGGAAAATCTACATGGTCCTGTCATCAACTTGGTCTTGATCACAAAAAGGGAGAAAAGACATGGGTGACTCAGGACGATATTGTTTTTCTCAACCGGGATGGATCAGCCCTTGGAACAGAAAATAATTTTTTTGTTAAAACCGATGTAGAAAAAAAATACCAGGAAGCGATGTACAACGCTCTTGTCGATAAAACCGCTCTTTACGAAAATGTGATGATCAACGCCAACGGAGACGTCGATTTTATGGACGAATCTCTTACAGCCAACGGCCGGGCCATCCTCCAGCGCAAAAAACTCTGGGTCGACATCGAGGGGAAAAAAGTTGATATCTTTTCTAAATCGATTGATTTGCCTCCTCTCGAAGAATTGGATGGACTCATTTTCGCCTTTATCACTCGAAGAAATACCATCATGAGTTTTGCTCAGGAACTCACTCCCGAGCAGGCCGTCCTCGCATACCTTTGGGGAGAAAGCTCCCACAGTTTTGCCTCCCAGCCGGAGAAGGCAGGGGAATCCGTTCGCATCGTCGGAACAGATCCGTTCATCATCGGATCACGAGCTCAGAAAGTGAACAGGTTCTACGATATCATCATGACCCTGGCCGCCAATTATCCCGGGAAACTCAAATTCATGCAGTACAACACTGGGGGCATGGGTGAGATCATTACGATGACCGAAGATAACGGGAAAAAAACTAAAAATCTTGTCCGGAAAGTCAACCGTGTGCCCATTGACCTCATGGCCCAAATCCAGAGAGGAGATCTCAGGGGAACGAACCAATATGAAAGGGGACTCCTTGGAACAAAGGACATCAAACGCTGTGAAGGGAACCCCCTCCAAGAATGGGACATCAAAAACTATTATTCTGCCGATCAGATCCAAAGCTATATCACAGATCTCGTGGAGGGACGGCAGATCTACACGGAAGAGATCGCTGCCGAGGGCCTAAGGGACGAAATCATCTATGCTGCAGAGCGGTCTTTTCATATCGCCGGTCACCGGCAAAAGAGTCACGGCCAAAATCCTGAAAGCCCGGAACAAGAAACGGAAAAATCCACAGATTTTTTGGAATTTAAATCAAGGCCTCGCAGAGAAGGGTTCCGGCGAAACCGTTAACAGAGTCTCTTTTCTATCTCCTCAGCCAAAATATGAAGAATCAGAAGGTGCACCTCTTGTATTCGAGGCGTTATATCTGAAGGCACGTCCAGCAGATAATCACAGGCAGAGGCCATATTCCCCCCCCCATTTCCTGTGACCGCAATGGTTTTTATCCCTTTTTTTCTTGCCGACTCGAAAGCATGGATTATATTTAGAGAATTTCCACTTGTCGAAAGGCCTATGGCCATATCTCCTTTCTCCCCTAAGGCTTCAATCTGCCTGCTGTAGACAAGATCAAACGAAAAATCATTGGCGATAGATGTGAGTACCGAGGTGTCGGTGGTCAAAGAAATCGCAGGGAGAGGAGCCCTGACTTTAAAAAACTTATTGATGAGTTCGGCGGCAAAATGCTGGGCCTGGGATGCGCTCCCTCCGTTCCCAAAAATGAGGATTTTGTGTCCGGATAAAAGACTCTCGCACAAGAGTGTTGACACTTGATTGAGCATCTCAGACCTGCCTTTGAAAAACTGTTCCGTTGTCTGTGTTAATTCATTGATAAATCTGGAATAGTCCATTGTCCCTTGTTCCTCCCTTTAAACCGGGTTTTCAATCTCCTCATCAAGGCCTGAGGCGATAGCCATCCGGACCTTTTCCAAAAGAACCGGAAGATTAGCCATTGTGTAATCCTGTATAGAAATGGCGGGATGAAATACGACCTTGATTTTACCTCTTTTAATAGAAAACTGCCTTTTTGGCATGAGTTCAAAAGTTCCCTGGATTGAAACCGGGACGATATCCGTTTGACTGTTGACCGCCAAAAAAAATCCCCCCCGTTTTAATGACTTCAGTTTTCCATCAAGACTTCTCGTCCCCTCCGGAAATATTAAAAAATCGTATCCCTTCTCACGCATCAGGCCGATCGCCCGGTCAATACTCTTCTTTCCTCCCCGGAAGCCCTTCCGATCGACAGGAATAAATTCTGCAATCTTCATGGCCCACCCGATGATGGGGATACGGAAAACCTCCTTCTTTACGATGATTCGCACGGCACAGGGGATAATCATAAACATCAGAGGACCGTCTAGAAAACTCAGGTGGTTGGGCATAAAAATATAGGCCTTTTTTTTGTCGAGTTCTTCATATCCACTAATCAGGAGCCGAAGACCCAGAATCCACTGCCCCAGCCGAATGGCCCCCCTGCCGAGAACATACAGAGGTTGCGCTGTCCTGAGAAGAAAACAGATAAAAACAACCGGGATGAGAAGGATAACAAAAATCATGTAGAGGATAAAAAGAAAGATCGTTCTCATTGGGGAATTCTTTGATTATACCTAAAATAACTTTTGCAGGCAAAAAAAAACGGCGTGGTATAGAACACGCCGCTTTCACTCTTAACGTGTTAAGAAAATTAGATTATGGCCAGACTTTTATACTTATGTTCCAGACGCGGTCGTGGATGGTCTGCAGACAAACTGTCCATTCCAGCTGATCAGGTCTCCATCAAAATCGGGTTCATAAAAATCTGCTCCTGAGGTAAAATTGAAGGTGAATTCGCCCTCCCGTCCAGGAGAGCCTACGGCAAAATTATCATCGCCGGAGCTTGTAAATCCCCATCCATTCGAGCCAAAGGAAGCACCGCTAAAAACGATATAGTTGTTCCCCCACTGGTCACTGCTGGGAACCGCTCTTGCATAGTCCGGGATTAAATCCGTATACAGCGAAGATGTATTTGTGATTTCGAGGCCAGCAAAGTCCGGGGCAATACCGCGGTCTGTAGTATAGTCCATCAAGTATGTGGCCATGGTCGAGATGTCGGCCATGGTTCCCTTCTGCTTCGCCCTCTGCATGGCAGTCATCATATTGGGAATAAGCAGTGCCGCCAGAATCCCTATGATCGCCACAACGATCAGAAGCTCGATCAAAGTAAAACCTTTGGATCTCTTAAACATGTCAAACCTCCTTTTAGATTCTTCTTTTTTTATTTTACCTTAAATTTAGTCGCACAAACTCCGGAAAATTGAAATCATTTAAGCCATAGTTATTCCCATGTCAATATTTGTCACAATTATACATACAACTCCTTATTCATTTCAATGATTTTTTCTCTTTCTTCATATCTGCTCCATGATTTTAAAAATTGGCAAATACATGGAAATGACAATCAGGCCTACCATGCCGCCGACAAAGACGAGAAGCAGAGGCTCGAGAACGGAGAGCATCGTGGCGACAGAATTCTCGACTTCGTCGTCGTAAAAATCTGCCAGTTTAGCCAGCATCTCATCTAATTTTCCTGTGGCTTCACCGACTCCCATGAGTTGAACGAACATAAAGGGAAACTGTCCCGCTCCTTTAAATGCATCCGTGAGGCTGCTGCCTTCAGAAACCATGGATCTTGCCTTGATGACCTTTTCTTCAAGGATGATATTGCCCGCAGTGGAAGACGTGATTTTTAGGCATTCCAGCATGGGGACGCCTCCGGCGATGAGGGTGCCCAAAGTCCGTGTAATTCTGGACAATCCCACTTTCAGGATAAGCCCGCCAAAGATAGGCAAATTAAGAAGCATTTTATCAAACACTTTCTTTCCGGCCGTAGTTTGCCTTGAAAATTTGATGAGGAAAATCAGGGCCACTATCCCAAGAAACAGAAAAATAATATTATTTTGGATAAATTCACTGAGGGCCATAATCACAGCCGTAAGGCCTGGAAGTTCTGCATTCATTTCAACAAAGATCGATGCAAAGACAGGCACAACCTTCCACAGCATAAAAATGATAATGAGAACGGAAAAGCTCAAGACGGAAATGGGATAGGCCATGGCCTGTTTGACTTGTGCCCGCAGCTTCACGATTTTTTCAAGATATTCGGCCAATCGCTTGAGCATCACATCCAGCGATCCACTCTGTTCACCCGAAGCGACCAGGTTGCAGTAGAGGTTGTCAAAAACTTTCGGGAATTTTCTTTTTGCCTCATTGAGGGAGGAACCGGCTTCCACGTCCTCCCTAATTTCCTCGATGACCTGCTTAAAATATTTATTTTTTGACTGTTCAGCGAGAATGTTCAAGCTCTGGATCAAGGGAAGTTCGGCATCGATCAAAACGGAAAGCTGACGGCTGTATAAGGATAAATCCTTTAAACTGACCTTTTGGCTCTGGAAAGAGGGAATTTTGATCTGCGCTTTCTCTCTCGAAATGTTGATATTCGAGATCTGTTCTCTTGCTAAAGACATGGACAGCTCCTTCTCAGAATGAGCCACCCGTTTTCCCCTCACAACATCCCCGAATCTGTTCTTGCCATTCCATACAAAAATTGGCATCACTGTCTCCTATAAGAATTCCCTACTTTAGTCGCCGCACTTGGACTTTGTAAGTGATGACCTCCCTCTCTCCTCTGGATGATATCCGTCAGTTCTTCGGGTTTTGATGAGGCACCCATGGCCGTCTCCAGCGTGATGAGCTTCCGGAAATAGAGATCAGCCAGGGATTGATTAAATGTCTGCATCCCGAACTTAGACTGCCCCATCTGCATTGTGGAATAGATCTGATGAATTTTATTCTCTCTTATGAGGTTTCTGACCGCAGAATTGAGGAGGAGAATTTCTAGAGCAATGACTCGTCCCTTACCGTCTGCCTGGGGAAGAAGAGCCTGTGTGATCACTGCCTGGAGACACATGGACAGCATGACCCTCACCTGAGCCTGATAGTCCGAGGGGAAAACATCTACGATTCTAGAGATGGTTTCTGCGGCGGAATTTGTATGAAGTGTCGAGAACGTCAAATGTCCCGTCTCAGCCACACGAAGTGTGGATTCCACCGTCTCCATATCCCTCATCTCTCCGACAAGCACGACATCGGGATCTTCCCGAAGAACGGCGCGAAGGGCATTCGGGAAAGAATGTGTGTCCACATGGAGTTCCCTCTGATTGATGACAGCCTTTTTCGGAGTGAAATAATACTCAATTGGATCTTCAATAGTGACGATATGCACGGGCCTTTCTTTGTTGACATGATCAATCAAGCAGGCAAGAGTTGTCGTTTTCCCGCTCCCTGTAGGGCCGGTGACAAGAACCAGGCCTCTTGGCAGAAAACAAAGTTTCGCAAGGCTCTGGGGCAGACCCAACTGCTCAAAGCTCCATATCGCGGGCATAAAACGCCTGATGGCCGCAGCCACGGCACTCTTTTGCATGAAAACATTGGCCCTGAAACGGCCCAAATCTTGAATGCCAAAAGAAAAATCCAATTCCAGTTTTTCTTCGAATATTTTTTTCTGCTTGTCCGTCAAAAGACTATAGATCAGTGCTTTTGTCTCAGAAGGCGTGAGCGGTGGATAGTCGAGTGAAACAATAGACCCATGAATGCGGAGACGGGGAGGAATTTGGGTCGTTATGTGTAGATCACTGGCATCCCTATCCACTGTTATTTTTAATAATTCTTGAATGTTCGGTGACATGTTTTGTCCTTCTAATCTCTCACGGTTTCTCTGAGCACCTCTTCAATTGAGGTGATCCCCTGCTTTATTTTCATCAGGCCACTGCGTCGGAGAGTGATCATGCCTTGATCGATGGCCATGGCCTTTATCTCTCTTGATTGAGCTTTTGCCAGGATCAAATCCTTGATTTCATCTGTGCTGTCCATGACTTCAAAAAGCCCCACTCTTCCCTTGTAGCCAGTATTGTTGCACTCAAAACATCCAGAAGGCTTATACACTTTAACACTCTTTGCTTCCTCAGGAGTGTAGCCTATATCCACCAGGGCCTCCTGAGTAAGGTCCTGCTTGATTCGACATTTCTTACACAGCCTTCTGACCAACCTCTGCGCTACGATCATGGTCACAGAATCGGCAATCAGGAACGGTTCCACTTCCATATTCATCAGCCTGTTGATAGTACTGGCGGCATCGTTGGTATGGATTGTGGAAAAGACAAGATGACCGGTCAAGGCTGCTTTAATAGCAATATCCACAGTCTCAAAGTCTCTCATCTCCCCTATAAGCATGATATCCGGATCCTGTCTCAAAAAACTTTTCAGAGATCTGGAAAAACTCAGTCCTATCTCTTCCTTGATATCCACCTGGTTGATTCCAGCCAGATAAAATTCGACCGGATTTTCTGCCGTCATGATGTTCTTTTCTAGGGTATTAAGGGCGGAAATCGCCGAATAGAGGGTATTTGTCTTCCCGCTTCCCGTCGGTCCCGAAACAAGGATAATTCCCCAGGGCTTCTTGATCCCACGGGAAAACACTTCCAGACTCTCTTTTTCAAGCCCGAGAAGAGTCATATCCAACTTCAACATCCCTTTATCAAGAATACGGATGACGATTTTTTCACCAAACATTGTCGGTACACTGGAGACACGCATATCTACATCTTTGCGTTCCCCGTCCTCCAGCTTAATTTTCATCTTCATGCGCCCGTCCTGCGGGAGCCTTTTTTCGGCAATATTCATATTCGAGAGAATCTTGATACGTGAGGTGACCGCGTTTTTAAACCGCCGGGCAAGGTTCATCATCTCATAGAGTGTCCCATCCAACCGGTAGCGGATGCGGAAAGTCTTTTCATAAGGCTCAAAATGGACATCAGACGCACCCCTTTTGATGGCATCGATCAAGACCGAATTCACGAGTGTGATAATAGGAGCTTCTCCTGTTGCTGCTGTCAACTCCTCCTCATCAATTTCTTCCTCCTCTTCTTCCTCAACGATATAGATGGAGGAATCTTCGGCCTGTTCGATTTCACCGATTACCTGCTTGACACGCAGAGCATCGGATGTCCCGTAATACTGTTGGATGGCATTTGTGATGGCTGTTTCTGAAGCGATAATGGGCAGGAGACTCAAGCCCGTGCGGAACTTGATGTCTTCGACCGCCTCCAGGTCCGTTGGATCCATCATTGCCAGTGTCAGGCAATTCCGGTTGAGATGGATAGGTATCACCATATATTTCTTTGCCACATCCAAAGAAATAAGATCCAGCACATCGGGATAAACTTCAAATTGATCGAGATCGATTAAAGGATAGCCATACTCCCGACTCAAGGTTTGTGTCACTTCCTCTTCGGACAGGTAGCCGAGGCTGACGACGGCTGACGCCATGGACACTTCGTTTTCCTTTTGAAAAGTTTGAGCCGTCTTGAGCTGCTTCCGGTTCAACACCTTTTCCCGAACAAGAAGATCAGCCAGATTCGAACTCATGTCATTTGTCCTTTAAAAAAAGCTTTCCTCTTCCTCCTGCCATTTAAGAAGACATAGTTAAAGACGCTCCATCCACTCAAATCTTCTCTTTTGACAATTTTATCATGCATAAAGGTTTACGACAAGTATACTTGAGGTAATGTATTCTCACAGAGTCCCCAAAAACGGTCAATCGCCAGGAGAGAGGATTCAAAGGGTGAATTTCATCCTCACCCCCTCACCTTTAGAGGCGATGGAAAAATTTAGATCATCAGGTCTCCGCCGTTGATGTCCAAAGAGGCCCCTGTAATGTATGCCGCTTCGTCCGAACACAAAAAAACAACAAGATGTCCGATTTCTTCGGGTGAGCCCAGCCTCGGGATGGGAAACGAGTCGAGGAATTTTTGAAGTTCCTCCGGGGTCGTGGTCTCCACTGCCATCTTTGTTTCGATGAGCCCGGGACATATGGCGTTTACCGTAATCCCCAAAGGAGCCACTTCTTTAGCTGCCGCGCGTGTCAGACCCAGGAGCCCGGCTTTCGAAGCTGTATAGTGAGCCCCACCGAGTGAGCTGACACTCCGTCCTGCCGACGAGGAAATGTTGACAATCCGGCCGAAGCCGGATTCTTGCATTGTGGGAAGCACGGCTTTTGTGCAGAGAAAAACACCTGTTAAGTTGACCTTGAGTGTGCGGTCCCATTCGTCTAAGGAGATATCCGTCAGTCTGGTCCTGTACATAATCCCGGCATTATTGACAAGGATATCGATTTTTCCGAAGGTCCCTAAAGCCATCTGCATTAAACTTGAAACAGATCCTTCCTGGCCGACATCGACAAAACTTCCAATCACATCCCCGGATGGACCCGCTAAGTCTTTTGAAGTCTGCCGTGCGCTGTCTTCATCGACATCGGCGACCACAACCTTGGCTCCCGCAAAGACGAGTGCTGTAGAGATCGCTTTTCCAATCCCTCGTCCCCCTCCAGTGACAACGGCCACTCTTCCTTCTAGCCCGAATGGATTGTCCTTCATCTCTCTCTCCTTTTCTTTATCCTTTTAATAATTCCAAATGATTTTATAGCGCTTGACATACTGGTAGCCGTCCTCGTCTTCTTCTATGGCATACATCTTATTTTTAAAAATACGTGGGCTTGCTTTCAAGGCGACTTCAAGGATGTATTTCCCCTCTGCATCAAAGACATCGTAGTACACTTTTTCTCCATCAGCGGTTTTTTTTGGTGTGGTCACCCAGATTCTTCCTTCATCATCCGCTCTTACTGTCCAAAAAGGAGGAAAATGCTTGGGGGCATAAACGTCTTTTAACGATTCCGGAGGATAGCCCTCTTTTCGCTTCTCAAAGTCTTCCTTTGTTATTTCTATAGGAGTGTAATCTTTTTCAATTCTTCTGACTAGTTTTCCAGAAGCATCAAATACTTTTATGATGTATCCTTCTTTGGGATATCCGGTAACAACCTGATCGCCGTTGATGATGTCCCATCTCAATAAAGTGAAAAAGATATTCCTTTTTCCCGTTTTCTGCATATCCTCTGAGGGCAGCGGAGACGTGCCTAGAGAAAACAACTCGTTGAGTTCAGGATCGTACTTTTTTAATTCATAGACACCCTTGTCCCGAACAATGCTGTACCCGAATATATTCCCAATATTATCCACATCTATTGATGATATGTTTCCCTTTGTTAGCGGAATGCTCCTTAGGTACTCACCCCCTGGAGAAAAATAGGAAATATTACTGAAATTGCCTATGATAAGCTCATCTTGAATCGTATAGATCAGTGAGCGAGGAAGGAAAAGTTCTCCCGGACCCTGTCCCGGGCGGCCGATCGTCCGCAGATATTGTCCGTCTTGGTCGAACACCTTGACATGCTGAGCTTTATAATCCAAAACGTAAATATCTCCATTATCGCTCACAGCAAGTGTATAAATGCTCTGAAACATGTATTCCTCTCTTCCTTCGGCCTCCCCGATAGAAAGTTCCTCCTCCAAAACAAAAGCATCCTCTCCATAGATCGGTTCTTTTGGATTTTTTACAACACTGACTCCATCGGCCTCTTCGATTGCTCCCTGCCATTCAGTTTTTTGCTGGCTGCAATTGATCCCAATAAAAATGATCAAAACAAAGATAAAAGGAAAAAATATTCTCATGGATTCCTCCTGAATTATTCCCATTTATACTCTAATACGATTATCAAATGTTGCGTGTTTAGCCAAAATACCAGGAGAATACTCTCCCTCCTTGGACAATTATTAAGATTGACACAGGGAGTGCAAATCAAAATCCTTTTTTTATTTGATCCCAATTTTTAATTTTGTAGCGTTTGACCTGGAAGTACCCGATATCCTCACTGTACGGTGAACAAAACACATATCCCCCTTTAAAAATCTTTAGATTTATAGCTCCTTCAGGAACTTTTAATCGGTATAAATAGTGCCCCTTATTATTAAAAAAATCGAACTCACGCCCTTTGTCCTCGCTAAGATAGGATTTTAGTTTTTCCACATAAATATTGCCATTTTCATCCATTCTGATTTCATCAAAAAAAGGCCTGAACTTTGATATCAATACCTTTTTTTCTAGCTCTGCCCTTGCCTCCTGCCTTGCGGATGGCCTACTTTTTATGTTATCCATCAACACATCTATAATCTTATTCCTTTCTTTGTTGGAAATTTTCTCGGCGGGTCCGTCCACTTCAATGATTTTTTTAATCTCTCCATTGGAGCCAACCACAAACAGCCTGTACTCTGAAGGAAATCCATAGACAGCGTAATCTTTCAAACTCGAACAAAAATTGAGCTCCGGGACTTGAATGGCAAATCGATCTTTTCTGTTGAACATGGAATCCATCTTTATCGAAGGAAATTCGGCGATATCCTTCAACACTTTACTTTTATCATCCATCAGCACAACACTTTCATAAAGATCGTCTGGCGGTCGAATTGTTCTCCTCTCACCAAGAAAATTCCCCTCGCTTGTAATTTTGAAATAATTACTATTAAAAGGAATGAGAAAAGATCTTACAAACTGTCCGGTTCTATCGAATATTTGTACCTTCGCTCCATCTTTGACATATATATTTCCTTTTTCGTCTAACGATATAAATGTAGGCTCACTAAACTCCCCAGGCCCTTGTCCTTCTCTTCCTATTGTTTGGATAAAGTCTCCCTCTTTATTGAACTTCTGTATCCTGAAACTGCCCCGGTCCATAACATAGATATTTCCATCCTGGTCCACATCTAAAGAAATCCATTTATAGAACCTGAATTTCTCATCACCCTCATTTCCGATTTTCAAATCTTCTTCCAATTCCAGTTCGATTACGCCATAAAGCGGTTCCTTTGGATTCTGTACAATTTGTACGCCTTCTCTGTTCTCGATTTTGCCCTTCCAATTTGACTGTTGAACTTCTTTTGGGAGCATTAAAGCGGATGAGGCAAAAATAAGAACGATAAGAATAACCAATATTTTATGTTTCATCTCTCTCTTCTTGCCGCGCTATTCTAACCTCCATTTATATCACGAACAATTTATATGTCAAAGTCTCGATTCCTCTGAAAAATCTTTGTCTCTATTCCATGTAAATTGACCTCACAGTTTTGCGTGTGATATGTTCATTTTGGAATGTCAGGAGGATTTACAGGCTATGGACATGAAAGAATATGAGCATTTAAGGAAACTTTATCAGCAGCTCTCAGATGAAGAGCTGCTCGATTTTATTCAAAACCAGGCAGATGAATTTCTTCCCGAAGCTCTTGATCTTATCAAAACAGAGTTAAGGAGCAGGGGTCATAAACCGTCAGATTTAAAAGAAAATTTAAAACACAGCGACAAAGTAATAGCCAAGGGAGAATTTGTTATGGCCGAAGGGTGCCACAGCTGGACCATAGCGAACCAAGCGGTTGATATCCTTTCTCAAGAGGGTATTTCGGCAGTTATTGATGGTTTACAGAACCAGCACAGAGTCATTTTGGGAAGCGGAGTTGTAGAAAATTTTGCCTTTAGAATTATGGTTCTAGAACAGGATGTGTTAAGGGCCAAAACATTCCTATCCTCTTTTTTGCCGTTATTCGAATCTAAAGAAGATTAGTTTTTCCAATACAAAGTGAACCCTTCTAAATCTCAATCACTTCGACCAAGGCTTTTTTGTACAAGACCTTATTGCCATTTAGCTGTGGGCGAATTTTAAATATTTTATAGACTTCCTTCATGCCAGGAACGAACACAATATCTAATTCTTTTATATCCACATCTCCGAAATAGATTTCACCATCTAGTACACGTGCATTGGTCTGCAATACAGGTTTATCATCTCGAAAAACTTCGACACTGGTTTTCAGCATATCTTGAACCGACATCATCTCTCCCTTTGTTTATTGGATTGTTGCTACACACCATTCAGATACTACCCACACAGATATAAAAAAGCAACTTGCATGGGGAAAATTCCATCTTCTTTAGCGGTCCTATCCGGCCATAGACAATTCTCAATCATCAAAACGGAACATCTCTTCAGTTAGCCAAAATAATCCCCTTCTCATTTTTCACATTCTTGAATCAAAGCTTCTATTTGTTTTCTCTGAGACTCAGGATAAGCATGGAAATATTTTTCTTTCAGTGTATTGAAATAATCAAGAGCTTTAACTTTATCCCTTTTATCCATATAAGCTAATCCTAGCAAATAAATAACTCTGTCGATATCAGATTGAAGCTCCAAAGCTTTGTTCCAACTCTGAATCGCCTCGTCAATATTTCCAATCTGCATGTAATGCTCGCCTAAACTACAGTGAGGGGCTGGAAAGTTCGGATCGATTTCTATGGCCTTCTCAAAAATGTCAAAAGATTTCCTAAACATTTTTTGGTCTTTATTTTTTAAAGAGAGGTGAAAATAAGCTTCTCCAAGATTAAAAAAAACTCTAGCATATTTGCCGTCCAGAGTTTGAGCCCTCTCGAACGCTTCTATCGCTTTTTCATAATTTTCTTTCTTTAAATATGCGACCCCTAAGTAATTCCAAATTTCAGGATCCATATCAATTTCAGGAAAACTTTTTTCGTTAAAAATCCTGATGACTTCGTCATACATCCGGGTATTGATAAGAAGCCTGTTATAATTGCTGTAAAGGTAGTAGCTTGAGGGAATGTTCTCAAGCCCAAGTTTTAGTACCTCAAGAGACTTTCTTATATTTCCTTCATTCTTATATATCACGGCAAGTCGTAGATAAGCCATATCCATATCTTTTTTTTCGCTGATGACTCTCTCCAAAAGCTCTTTTCCTTCTATGATCTTTCCTTTTCTATAAAGCATCATAGCCTCAAATGTTTTGTTAAGATAAGGGAGGAGAATTTTCACATCATCTTCAGATCCAAAACTCTCTTTTTTTGGTCCCCAAGAGCTTGATACGTATCCCAAGCTTCTTAATCGCTCAAGGACTTCTCGATCAATACTTTTTATTGATTTATTTTTTTGGGGGAGAGATAGAGTTTCCATGAACTGAGCCAGTTTTTCTCTGTATCCATCTAAATTCTTCTTCTTAGCTAAATTATTGCTTTCATCAAAATCTTTCCCTAAATCATATAGTTCTGGAATTGGAGATTCTATAAACTTCTCTCCCTCGTCAATAAAGCCCCATAAAGGTGCCCATCCTCTGCTGTAATAAGGATACAGGGACTCAAAATAAATAAGTCTTTTGGGTAATTCCTGGCCTTTCAGAGCAGGATAAAGTGAAGAACCCTGGAGAAAAGATGGTTTATCAATTCCCAAAACATCACACACAGTGGGAAAAATATCTACATGCGATACAGGTTGATCGATTATGCCTGATTTAATCCCTGGGATTGAGATAATCAGAGGGACCCAAATCGTTGTGTTATAAGCAAAAAAAGCATGAGTTAATTCCTCATGTTGACCTAAAGACTCGCCATGATCTCCAGTGAAGATTAGCATCGTCTTTTCAAACAGATCTTTCTCATTCAAGTAATCGAAAAGCTTTCCTAAAACAAAATCAACATAAGCCACTTCACCGTCATAAGGATTTTTTTCATATTGTGTCTTAAAAGGTTCTGGAGGTTCATAAGGAGCATGAGGGTCCCAGAGATGAATCCAGAGAAACCATGGCTCCTTCAGGAATTTAATCCGATTCAGTGCACTATCCACAACGACTTCACCTTTTCTTTCTAGAGCGGGAAAACTTTTAGAATAAGAGCGGGCATAATTATCATCATAAAAATCAAAACCTTGGGATAATCCAAATCTCGAATCAAGGGAATAAGCACCAACAATAGCTTCCGTTGAATACCCCTGACTCTTTAGATGTTCAGCTAATGTTAAATATTCTTCACTTACGATGAAATTCAAATTATCATGAACGCCATGGTACAAAGGAGTTGTTCCCAAAAGAATATTTGTATGGGAAGGAAGGGTTGTTGATGTGTTGGCAAAAGCTCTAGAAAACAAGATTCCCTTTTTAGCTAATCTGTCGATATTCGGCGTCTTAAGATGTTCACTCTCGTAGCAGCTTAACCGATCTGCTCTTAAGGTATCGATAGTTATGAGAAGAACATTGAGTTTATTTAGCGGCTCTTCAGCCTTCACATTTTTTGGCAAACCGACCAAAAAAACCAATGAGAAGATAGAGACGATGGCAGTTTTAAAGAAATAATACATATAATCATTCCTTAAGTTATTTACCCCACTTAAAATACTTTCTCTAATTAATACGATTAACAAAGAGAATTTGTTTATTCAAATAAAACAGCCCATCTCTGGACAAACCAAGGCAAATCGACTAAGAAAGAATCTATGCTTCACAATCCAAATAAATAGGTTTGATGCTCTTGAGCTAGACTTCTCCCCTTCATCCCATGGGGGCAAAAATGCCTTAGCTTGCCTAATTGTGGTAACTTCTGACAAAATCAAAATCCCGGTTACTACCCCTTATATTGATGGCTCCCCCTATATGACGTGTTTCGACACTTAAAACAAGAATTAGAAATTGACTTAAATTCATTAAAACGATTTTTTGAAGGCTCTGAAGCACCTTCACTTTGTCAGAATAATTATTGAATAATGACTTTGTGTTTCGTAAACTATTAAATGTAGTGGCTACTTGTTACATAATTCAAAGGAATAAGTCTACACGTTAAAGGGAGTAAAATATCATGAAGAGAAACCTGTCCACTTTCTATCTTATATTAAGCTCTTTCTTTTTTTTCCATTGTTTCTTCTTAAATGCAGAAGAAATAGAATTTTTTAAAAAATTTGAAATCGGCTCAGAAGAAAATAGAGAAGAAATGTTTTTTAAAATAATTGATGTTAGAGCAGACAGATATGGAAATATTTTCATTGTAGATTATGGGAATAATTGTATTAAGAAATTTTCAATGAATGGAAAATTTCTAAAAGAAGTAGGTAGGAGAGGACAAGGTCCTATTGAGATGAATAATCCTATAGGGATAGATATCGATCAAAAAGGGAATATTTATTTGAACGATCTAGGAAACAGAAGAATAAATGTTTATGACAAGAACTTAAATTATACAAGAACAATAAAGTTAAATAAATCTATGAGTATGGAAGATATTTTTATTGTTCCAGAGGGGGATTTACTCATATTTCGCTCGGCTAGAATAATTGGAGATAAATATTTTAATCTGTTCTCAATCGATGGAGTGCATATTCGGGCATTTTATGATGAGTTTCATCCTTTTGCTCCTAAAATGGAATCAATGAAAGAGCTTCGAGACAATTTTTTGACCTTTAATTACCTTCCTGCAATAGCAAATTTAAATCAAGATAAGACCAGAATTGCGTTTACTCATAAAATACCCCAAAATCCTTATAAAATACACATCTTGGACACAAAAGGAAATATCACAAAAGTAATAGAAAAGAAAATTAAAGGTTATAATCCACAAGAACAGAAAGAAAATATAGGTCACATAATATCAAAAAATAAAAATCAATTGAAAAATCACATGGTTTTAATTATGTTGGATGATCTGCATTTTACTAAAGAGAACTATTTGGTTGTTCAAAGAAAAGATGAACTTTATATAAATCGTTCACTCGATAAATTTTTAATGCCAATTGATGTTTTTTCGCCAGATGGAGATTTAATCAAAGAGGAAATGGAATTTACTGAAAAAATTTCTTCAATAGACAGCAATAATAATGTTTATACTATAATAGAAGATGAACAAGGAGTTTCTAAAGTTGGTGTTTATGCCTTAAGAATCAAAAAATAGTTAAATCTTAATTTCTACTTTTTTGTTCTAAGAGGTGGTTTGAAATTAAAGATTTCCTTAGATATTTTATGATCAAGTTTTATATTCTTATGTATCTCTTCTGAGATAGCCTCTGAAAAGAGGTTTCTTTTTAATTTTCGTAATAAGAAATCGCCTTTTCCGATCCAGAGTTCAACTTCTCTCCCTAATTTTTCATGTTTAGCTTGAATTACATAACATTTGACTCCATCTATAACGTCTTCCCTTACTAAGATTTCATCGATTAAACTTTTTAAAATAAAACTTCGTTCTTGATTAATAAGCATTAAGGGTACTGTACTAATTCCACCACTTGAAACTCCTGAATTAGCTACAATTGCTTGCTCTAAGGTATTTATTTTTTCAAACTTGCCTAATTCCCAATAAGTATAGGTTTCTTTTCCATTATGCCAGACAACATAAAGGAGCGTTTCCTCCTTTTGAGGAAATTTTTCTTTCCATTCAAAGCAAAATAAGTTTGGTCGAGCAAAATATGTCTTGAATGGTTTTTGGACCACTTGTTCATTTGAAGGGTTGATTGGTGTTTTCTGAATTACACCTGAATCTTGATAAGATAAACACTTCCTGTATGTTTCTCCCATTCTCTCAATAATTTGATGAGCACTTAATTTGGTTTGTTCGGCTTGGACTTCAAGAAAGATAATAAAAACTAAAATAAATGAAAAAATAATTGAGCAATTTCTTTTCCCCAAATCGATTCCTTTTTTTCAATTATTATTTAAAGAATTATAATTGTCAATATAAGATAGGAATTTGGTTTTAACGCTGTATTGATGGCTCCCCCTATATGACGTGTTTCGACACTTAAAACAAGAATTAGAAATTGATTTAAATTCATTAAAACGATTTTTTGAAGGCTCTAAGATACCTTCACTTTGCCAGAATAACTATTGAATAAAAACTTTTGGGATACATGACTCTGGATCATGGAATCGGGGTTCATATCCCTGCTTCCCAGCCAATCTGTAAAGTCTGATTTCTCCTTTAAAAAATATCTCTATTTCTCTCTAAAACAGGTAAAAGCTCATCGTCTTCTCTTAAAGAGTGGCCCAAAAGAATTTCTACTATTTCTCTACCTAATATATTCAGTCTCACGCTTGCTTCTTTAGAGGGAGGGATACCATTCTCTGAGATTATCCTTCTAAATTCTTCAACGTTTTTTAACATAAGGCCGTGCTCTTTTTGCAATTCTAAAATTAAGCTGACTAATTCTGGCGTGGCAACTTTCAACAAGCAGACAGTAAAAACTTTTTCTTCTTCATATTTGAAGTGTTCAATTACATTTTGTTTAAAAAAATCCTCGATAGGTGTTATCTTTCTCCATGCTTCTTCATCATGAAGAAAATCAAGTATTTTCTCAAAAGTTTCTAGATACTCTGAGACTGCCTTATGATACTTAATAATTCTAGCCAATGGGTCCATTTGTTCCATTGAAATCTCCTTTTCTGAGAATTTAATCGACTTTATATCATCCTCTTTATGAGGCACTGGTTTTAGGCATATCTTGAACCGACATCATCTCTCTTTTTGCTTATTGGATTGCTGTCAAACAGATTTTATCCACACAGAAATAAAAAAGCAACAGATTACGATGCCCATTAATACTAAGCATCGAATCAGCAACAAAAATGCGGTCAAATGACCATTAGAAAATGTCACAGAAATCGTCTACGATTACCTTATTTTGGCAACGATTGACACAACGGGATTTTGATTCTTACCTCTGGAAATGATAGCTCCCCGGGTAGGACTCGAACCTACAACCTAGTGGTTAACAGCCACCCTCTCTAATGTCAAGATGTCCCCTGTTTCACTTCAATGGTTTATTTTGATAAGATATTTATTAAGCATAAAAGTATTGATTATAGTTTTGCATAATGTAATACCAGGAAAATGGATCCATTAAAAAAATTCCTTTTTAAACATTTTGAGAAGATAATCGTTTTATCCATTCTGATTGGCATTATATTCGTTAATTATTTTGCCACTTATAAAATTGGATTCCTGAACTTTTTCTATCTCCCGATAATCTTCGCCGGGTATTTCCTGGGGAAAAGGATGGCTGTTCTCACAGCTTTTTTTTGCATTCTAGTTGTCATCATTTTCATCATAATTTCTCCGACCTCATTTTTTACTTCTGAACAGATTAAGAGTGCTGTTTTTTTTAGTCTTTTGGCATGGGGATCCTTTTTAATTTTAACAAGTGCTGCTATTGGGTATCTGTATGAAGAAAGAGAAAATAAAATAAAGGAATTACGAAGTGCATATATCGGAATTTTAGAGATTTTGTCAAAATATCTTGAATCGGCCGATAAATACACACAAGGCCATTCGGTACGGGTTTCCAATTTATCGGATGATATTGCCCGGTCTTTAGGATTGCCTTCTTATGAGAGAGAAAACATCAAAACTGCCGCACTTCTCCATGATATTGGAAAGACTGAAATCAGTTTGGATATAGTAAAGAAAGCCGCGTCTCTAACATCTGATGAAAAAGAACTAATGGATACCCATCCTGAAAAGGGCGCGAGGCTTTTATCGCTCGTGGGAGGAATACTCTCGGAAGCCATCCCGATTGTTTTGGCACATCATCAGTATTATTTTGACGCAGATTCAATCTCATCTGAAAAGACGAAGAATATTCCGCTTGGAGCAAAAATCATAGCCGTGGCTGATTCTTATGATGCCATGATAACGGACAGACCTTACAGATCCGGAATTGAACCTTGGAGAGCCTTCGAGGAAATTGAAAAGGAATCCGGGAAGCGCTATCATCCAGAAATCGTTAAGGCCCTTAAAGAAATTCTTCTCTCCAGTGCTAGATATAGTAAAGAAGAGAAAGGAATTTCTTAATCCTTTGAAAAATAAGGAGTAGAGATGGCGCGCCATGCAGGATTTCTAGAGAACTGATATTTTTAATAAAAATATCTATTTTGAGCTTGTGAAACTGAGAAGAGTGCTGATCCAGTAGACAAATCGACTGGGAAGAGCTAAGAACCGGACATTTTCACTTTGCTTTGACAATTTAATCTTTAATCCTTGACAAAATAGAATTCATAATTTATATTATATAGTGACAATTCAAATGACAAATATCATTTATATCGTTGATATAATAGATTTTATATGATACAATATCGAAATCATTATTTTTCGCAAATACAGCAAACCTGACTATTCTATTTTTAATGTAGTTACATGACAAAAAAATTGAGAGAAAAGTATCCTTGGATGACTTTTGAAGTTGATCTTAGGGGCCTATCTCTAGAAACATGGGCTCAGTTAGGAGAGTGTTTGTCAAAATGTGAACACTTGTCTCGAGTTCCCTTAAAGCCTCAACTAGCTGAAAGGATGCATTTTGTTTACTTAGCAAAAGGTGCTCAAGCAACAACCGCAATTGAGGGAAATACTTTGTCTGAGGAAGAGGTGATGCTCAAGATCGAGGATAAGCTGGAACTCCCTCCCTCTAAAGAATACCTAGGCCAGGAAGTTGAAAACATTTTAACGTTGTGTAATGAGATTGGAAGCAGGATTCGTGAAGGAAAAGAAAATACTATTACAATAGAAGGAATATGGAAATATAACAAAACCATACTCAATAAAGTGCCTCTTTTAGAAAGTGTAATTCCAGGAAAATTCAGACAACACTCAGTTGGGGTTGGAGGCTATAAGGCTCCCGAATATCAAGACGTTGCCCCCTTAATGGATGATTTTTGTAATTGGTTGAACAGTTCTTATTTTAAATCTAGTGAAATTCATCCATTAATAATTAGTATTATCAAAGCTGTGATTGCACATCTTTACATAGCATGGATCCATCCTTTCGGTGATGGAAATGGTCGCGTAGGAAGAATATTAGAATTTGCAATACTACTAAGTTCAGGTGTACCTTCACCAGCAGCTCACTTACTTAGTAATCATTACAATGCCACTAGAAATGAATATTATAGACAATTAGATTTATCTAGCAAAAAAAGAGACGTTAACAGTTTTATCTCATATGCAGTTCAAGGTTTTTTAGATGGCCTAAAAGAACAACAAAATTATATTTTTAGTCAGATTTTAGATATTTTTTGGGAAAGTTATATTTACGAAATATTTAGAGAAGAAACATATACTGGCTCAAAAGCTCGAGCAAAACGTTTAAGAACTGTAATGCTAGAATTGTCAAAACAAAAAGAACCCGTGTCTTTAGAAAAACTTTTCACATTAACCCAGGGAATTTTTAATTGTTATCGTGGCAAATCACCTATAACACTCAAAAGAGACATGATGGAATTGATAAAACGAGATCTCATAAAAAAAACAGATCCAGGTTTTATGGCAAATAAAGAAAAGATGCTAGCTTTTTTACCATAAGCTCTAATCCTTAAATTCCATAGACTAGCTATGAAAGGAATAAATGCACAAATTTACATACTCTGGCTAAAACTGTACTCTGAGGAAAAACATAGAAAAATAAGGGGTAAAGGTGGCGCGCCAGGAGAGACTCGAACTCCCGACCCGCTGCTTAGAAGGCAGCTGCTCTATCCTGACTGAGCTACTGGCGCGCTTTTATTGGCCTGTTAATC
>SDBU01000867.1_pt1 | contig 44100 bp, 53 predicted proteins | sample 2277071 | NCBI WGS metagenome assembly SDBU01 (sample SAMN10397929, study PRJNA504765) | marine sediment metagenome | isolation source: marine sediment core GS08_GC12, 126 cmbsf | place: Arctic Ocean: Gakkel Ridge, Loki's castle | collected 2008
TAAATTGACAGACGACGTTGCGACACAATCAAAAGTAGGCTCTTGCCTCGTTCACCTGCTAGAGTTCCTGTCTCCGCACGGCAACCAGGTAGACTACAATTCGGCAAGGGCACTGTGGGAGGACCCGGAAGTACAAGCGTGGGTTAAAGAAATGGGCCCACTGCTACCTGTGACAAGAGAACCGATTGAGTTTAACAATTAAAAAGGAGAACGACCATGACAGACACAACCCTAGTAGCCGACGTACCGACCTACCCCAAGATTAAAACCCTCTTTGTACGGAACCCGGAAACCTTTAAGGTAACCACGGAACTCAAGTGTCTTGAGTTCGGAGCCGTCAAGCACTGGCATATAACAGAGAAGATTGACGGCACGAACATACGGGTAGCCCTGCTGCCCGATAACCGTATGTTCATCGGGGGCCGGTCCAACAACGCGCAGATACCGCCCCGGCTAATGGAGTATTTAACCAACACCTTCTCTGCCGAAATGCTAATAGAAGGGTTACGCAGAGACGCAGATAAGCCTTTAATAGTCCTGTATGGAGAGGGGTACGGGGCCAAGATTCAAAAAGGCGGCGGGAACTACCGCGCTGATTCATCCTTCCGTCTGTTCGATGTTCAGATAGGCGAAGTGTGGTTGGAACAGGACACCGTAAGAGACGTAGCAGACCAACTAGGTATTAAAGCCGTCCCCGTTTTCCCGGCTACTACTTTGGAGTACGCAATGGAACACTACCTACCTAGCCCGTCTAAGGTAGCGATAGAGGACGGGGGGCCGGGGTGTGTGCATGAAGGAGTCGTAGCCCGCTCTGCCCCGCTCATGCTTGACCGCATGGGCAGGCGCATTATCTGGAAGCTGAAGGGGAAAGACTTTTAAAGGAGTCCAATCATGTTGATACGTTCTTGGGAGTTTAATTTCCTGTTTGAGTGGCGCGATATGTGGATAGGTGCTTACTACGATACGAAGAATCGTAGGCTTTACGTGTGCCTGCTACCGTGTATCGGGTTTGTAATCCAGTTCGGTTCACGGGAAATGTGGCCCAAGGAGTTTGTAGACGAGTTCTGCAAGGAGTTTGTAGACGAGTTCTGCAAGGAGGATACGGATGCAGGCTCTTAAACAATTCGTGCAGGCAAGCGCCAGTCAGATAAGCACCTTCCGCGACTGCCCGCGCAAGTGGTGGATAGAGAAGGTTCTTGGTATTAAAGTCCCTGCCAGCCAGAGCCAACAGTTCGGGAGCAAGGTCCACGAACAGCTAGAACACTTTGTGTTGAATAAGATTAAAGTTACTTCGATGATGGCGGAAGCTGTTGAACTGATTAAATACATCCCTGATAAGACGAAGTTTAAACTAGTTGTCGAGCCTTGTGTTGTACTCGGGGGGACTGTAAAGCAGGCAGCCAAGGGGGGCAGGGCTACAAGTACGCCGACGCCGGGTAGTGATTGGTTGGTGCCTGTATTGGGGTTCATTGATTTAGCTGCCTTAGCAATTCAGGACCCTAGCCGGGCGGAAGTCATTGACTGGAAAACCACCAAAAGCTTTGGCTGGATGCCTACGATTGAGGAACTTAAAACCAATCCTCAGACCGTAATCTACTGCCAAGCTTTGTTTGAATCTGATTCTCAGATTAAAAAGATTAGGTTCTTGCTGGCGTATACCTTGAAAGGGTACACCCCGGAGAGTAGAACCGTGTTCATTGAAGTAAGCAGGGACGACAAGTGGTTTAAGGAATCCTTAGCGAATATTAAAGAAGATGTTTTAGATATGTATGAGTACGCTAGGGACTACAAAAAGCTGGAAGAAGTTTTCCCTGATTTAACAGCCTGTGGGAATTACGGGGGCTGCCCGCACAAGCACCTTTGCCCCGAACTGAAACGCAACATTAAAAAAGGAGTGGATATGGGAATCTTTGACGAAAAAACAGGCGCACAGCCCGCCAAGGTAGACGCGGCAGTTGCCGCAGCACAGGTTGCGGGGGGTGTTTTGGGTGAAGGGCTGAACCCGCCTCCGCTTAATGCACCAGCAACGGCAAGCCCGCTGCTATCACAGCCGCCGCAGGCAGCGGCACAGCCTCAGGTACAGACAGCAGCACCGTTTGAACCAACACAGAACACACCGGCACAGCCTGCCACTGAGGCGGCAGAAGGGCCCAAGAGACGCAAGCGCCGCACGCGGATAGAAATTCGCAGGGACGAACTGATTGAACAGTGTGGGAGTAACGTAAACCTTTTAACGGTTGAGGAGTACAACATCCTTGCGAGATTGATTGCAGAGAAGCCCCTTGAGAACTTTGTCCTGACTCCTTACGCAGGCAACGGTGCGGTTGCCGCGCCTGTTGCCGTGCCCGTAGCAGGCCCTGTTGCCGCGCCTGCTACCGACCCGGTGTTTGTGCCGATCAACCAGCGGGCGAACGCACCGGCAGGCACCCCCCCGGCAGTAACTCCGGCGCAAGTAGTGGCGGGCGACCCGCCCGTATCGCACACTAATGCCATGGCACAGGGAAAAGCGGCTGAAGGAATGCCCCCGTACAACCCGGCTGACACGATTGTTAACAACACGGGCCTTGAGCAACTGGTTACTACGCCGGGCGGATTGAATCTGTTTATTGGGTGCAAGCCCAACTACCCTGTTAAAGACTTGGTAGATTGCCTTGCCCCAATCTTCAGGAAGATTGAAACAGAGAACGGAATTGCCCACTGGAACCAGATGGAGTACGGCAAGGGTCAGTCCACCTTGGCCGCGCTTGTTAACGTGGTCATGCTGGACGCAAAGGGAGACGACAAGCGGCAGCTAGGTTTGGACGGGCCTGTTTACTACGACGGCAAGGACGAAACCCTGCGTCAAGCGGTGACCGTGCTTAAATCCCATGCTGTACTGGTGGTGGAATAAGCCATGGCTATTCCAGCGAGTCCGTTTGACGGCATGAGTGCGTGCTTGGTTGGGCAGGCACCTACCCGAGCGGTTCAGGTAAATAAATTAAACATCACCTGCTTTGAACAGGCTAAACAACACTCCAACAGGATAGACTACAGGATAGTCGGTCACGTTAACACTGTTAAAGCCGCAAACGACTTCATTCTAGGTAAGCAGGTGAAGTTTAATTTCATTGTCCTACCCGGAGGAATACCCGATGCCAAAGCAGGAACGCAGACACGCAAAGATACAGGAACAAGCGGAGCAAGCGACGAAGGACGGCACCCTGATCCGGGTGCCGGAAAATACAAGGGAGAATCCCCAACCTGAACTGTTGTCGTCCGGACAACGGTTATTCTTAAACAAGGAGCGACAAGTGAAGGAACAAGAAGCACTGACAGAAGCAGATGCAAAGATTACGGAGTACAGGAAGGCAGGCAAGACGCAAGGTTCAATCCGGCGCTTGTTGGTAGACCTCTGCGAGGGCCAGCTAAAAGCGCGGGGCTACAGTATCAGCAGGCAAGAGCCCCTGAACTGTCATGTTGTGTTCGGGGACAAGGACCCGGAAGTAGCGGCACCAGAGCCCGAAGCGGCACCACCGCCCGCAAACCCTACAGCATCCCCGGGACCAACCTTCCCCCCGGGCGTCACAGCACCCCCGCCCGTTGACCCGGCCCCCCTGTCACTAGAGGAGTGGGTGAACAAGTACGGTGTAGAGATTAAAAAGGACGGGGATATGTACGTGGCTATCGGCCCGAACTTCCGAACCCTGCAACAGGATCATGCCGGGTTCGGCGCTACCCCGGAAGAAGCCGCAGCGGCCTTGAGAGAAGTAGGTATTTAAATGACGTTCACAGTCAACCCCGATTCAATTAGTCCTGATATGGCTAGAATCCTAGCCATTCCTGTTAAACCCGATGAAGATTGGGGCGGTTGGCCTGTGTTCGATTCTCTCTACCGTTGTGGTAACGCCGACGATGCACAGGACGCAGGAATACAACTTAACGTCCTGCAACGCATCGGCCTAGCAACCTTCCAACAGGCGCGGGGCCTTCTGGCCCCGCTGCCTGTGGGTTGGGGTAAGACCCTGCTTGGCCTGTTAGCCTGTACGGTCGCCAAGGCAGAACGCCCTATGTACCTTACCCGGTCCAAGAACATTGACACAGTTAAAGAGGAACACGCCAAGTGGTACGAACACTTTAAGATACCGGACCATATTCCTATATATGGTTATGAGGGGCACCTGTCACGCGCAGACTTCGCTACCTTGTTAACAACCAAGCGCCCTGATTTAATCGTAGTGGATGAAGTGCATTTTCTTAGCAACCTTGACGCCGCTAGGACGAAACGCTTTGTCCGTTACGCGCAGGAAGTTGACGGGGAATGTCAGTTTGTAATGATGAGTGGCACGTTCACCAAAAGGAGTATCATTGACTACGAACACTTGTCCCGAATATGTCTTAGAGAAGGTTCGCCGCTTCCTTACGACTCAAACGAACTTCAAGCTTGGGCTAATATTCTTGACGCCGGAATGGACGCCTTTGCTGGCAATTTCGTTCCGCTTCTCCCTTTGGTGCAGTCTAACAAACTCGACGCATTCGTTAAAAGTTTTGGAACAGGTACTAACTCTGATTTCAGAGCCTCTTGCCGAGAAGCTTTCAGGGCGCGACTGTATAGTTGCCCCGGCGTGGTCACTACCGCCAAACCATCCGTCGATTCATCCCTCAATCTCCATCTCTATAGTCGAGTCCGAATTGACGATGGAGTGGATAAGGAAATCTTAAATTTAGATGCCTCGCCAGAGGCTTACGGGATGCTGCCGCCGACTGACTTGCAAAGTCCTCAGGCATATGGCGATTACATAGGCAACTTTAAGGTTGAGAAAGAGAACCAACTGCTTCACGGGTTCTATTACTCGATTGACTGGCCCGGGGGTGTACCGGATATGGATTACATCAATGCCCGGTCCCTCTGGTCAAGCTTGTTAAAGCGTGAACTAGAGGCTAACTCCAAAGCAGAGTACGATTCCCCCGCCCTGATTGAACAAGCTATTAACGAAGGCCGGGTAAACAACCCCGACCTACAGACGGCACTAGAGTTCTGGAAAATCCAGAGGGTTAAACCCGTACCCCCTAAGAAGGTAAATTGGATTTCAACCTACCTGATTGACCTTGTGTGCAAGTGGGTAGCCAAACAAGCAGGGCCGCTGATAGTTTGGGTAGACTATGTCCCTTTCGGTTGGGCACTGGCACAGAAATTAAAGTGCGAGTACCACGGGGCGGGAACCACCAAGCCTGCGGGCAAAATAGCCGTGGTGAGCGGGGACGTACACGGCACCGGGACCAACCTGCAATACTACGCCAATCAGTTAATCGTCTCCCCTATCCTGTCCGGGGCAGCATGGGAGCAACTCCTAGGCAGGACTCACCGGCAGGGGCAGCTTGCCGATGAAGTCACCGCGCATATTTTAATGCACCGGGACCGTTACAAACGCAAGTGGAAGGAGGCGCAAGAGGAAGCTAATTACCTACAAGAAACTACTGGACAGAAGCAGAAGCTTCTCTATGCTAACATCATTAAAGAAAGGGGGTTCATGGATTAAACTAACTGAAGTATCGCAGACTGAACTACAACTCAATTTAACACAAGGAACAAGAATCATGGGACTACTAGACGGAATCAATACTGCGAGCGGAGACGCGAACAGTAACAACTTTTTGCCTGCGGGACAGCACGAAGTTGAAGTTACCAAAATCGAAGTTAAAGAAGGGACGGTCAAGAACGTTGGCAAGACTTGGATAATCATTAGCCTGAAAGTCCTGAAGTCGAGCCGTACCGACGTTCCGGGTTGTTCGCAGGGAATGCCCGCTTCGGTGTTTATCGAAATGAATATGTTTCCCGACATGGGAAAGCAGAAGTTTAAAAACTTCATGCTCGGCACCGCCACAGAGGAGGACCTAGCCGGTTACCCCCGCGCCAACCTTGCCGAACACCTGAAGCAGGAGAACGACCCGACCAACCCCAACCCCTACGTTGGACAGGCCAACGGCATTACTTGGGGAGAGTACGCGGGTATGCTCATTGACCCGAACATTCAGGGTGCGAAGGGCAGCAAGCTACAGGTCACCGCTATTGACGTTGACCGCTCTGCCAAGAACAAGCCCCCTGTCACCAACTACGATTTCCGAAGCAAAGCAATTACCCCCTACGAAATCGTAGCGTCCCCGATACAGGCAGCCGCACCGGCACAGCCTGCCGCTGTCGCTGTCGCTGCACAGCCTGCCGCTGTTGCCGCACCTGCCACGGGACAGCCGGCCGCTGTTGCCGCACTTGCCACGGGACAACCTGCCACACTACCGGCCCCGGCCACACCGGCACCGGGCGGCAGTATCTTCGGGTAGTCTAGTAAACCCCGTCCGTGCTTACCCCAATGGGTGCGGGCGGGGGTAGTTTCAAAGGAGTCCAAAATGGCAACGATTAAAATATATGACAAGGGCAAGCCGTGGCACGGTAAGCTAGTCTATTACTATCGTGACCCCCCACAGAACTACGCGATTAAAATTCCTGTAACAGGGGAGGACTTTGACGGGGAGCCCTACCAATCTACCCGAGAAATAGAATTGCACCTAGGCTACATTCAAGTTAACCGACGCGGGGGTAGGGTAGTAAATGTTTTAAGATATACACAAGAAGGTAACTTCGCAGCGTGTGAAGATTAAAGGAGAATAACCATGCCAAGCGTACTACAAGATTGGGTACAGGATTTAACCTACATGCAACAAAGCGTTTTAATTACAGCATGTAGGGGGCCGGACGGTATAAAGAAGGACCATATAGCTAAGGTCCTCTGCCGCTGGTTGCGTAGGTGCTTCCTCCTTTCGGCGTTTGACGGCAAGGTGTTGGAGTCCCCTTTTGAACGTGGCGGGGGCAGCTTTACCGGTCCCTGTGTGTGGGAGGGGAAGGAAGATTTACTAGGCGCGTTGGCGGAGTATTTCAGGCACGTAGACGCAATACCTCACCATTTCCAGTTGCATTTAATGCACGCTGCTGAAATCGTTGGATACAAACATCCGGTCGAGTGGAAACGGAAATGGTGGAACGCTTGCTATTTAATGATGGTTAGCGATATGCACCTGTCCCCCGAATCCGAACAGACCATGGATTACCGCTTGTGCGACAACGAAGAAAAATGGAGGGCGGCAGAAGTAGTAACCGCAAAGTAACTCAAAGGAGAACCAACCATGATACCTAGGCTCACGTTTGATTTAGAAACCTACTTGATTAAGCCGGGGCAGATAATCCCTAAGCCGGTCGCCGGGGCCGTATGTATATACGACGGTAACCCCGCCAACGGTATTAAAGGCCCGGTCCTTGCCAGCATTGCCGATATAACAACCGAAGTAATCAAAGCCATTAACAATGGTTGGTTGATCGTCGGCCACAACGTAGTCTTTGACCTTGCCTGCCTATGGCGGGCATGGCCTGCACTAGGCCCGCTGATATGGCACGCGCTGGAGAACGGGCAGGTATCCGATACCCTTGTGCGCGAGAAGCTGATTAAATGTGCTGAGGGCAGGCTTGACTTCGATTGGAAGTTAAAAATCAAGGACCCGAAGTTTAACCTAGCTGCCTTAGTTCACGAATACCTAGACCTAGATATAAGCGAATCCAAGAATAACCCCGATTCGTGGCGGCTACGATACTCTGAACTCGATGGAGTGCCGTTCGACAAGTGGCCGAAAGAGGCAATTCAATACGTCCTTGACGACGTGCGTTTAACTGACTCTGTTTGGATACTGCAATGCACTGACCGTTTCGTTGAGGGGGCGGGCCAGTTCGTCAACCAAGGCCGGGTCACTAACGAAGTCGAGCAAACCAGAGCGGCGTGGGTTCTGTTCCTGATTACCGCATGGGGCATGGTCACGGACGAAAAGCGCGTGACCGCGCTGGAACTGAGAATCAACACGGAAATGGTTACGGCAGCCGAACTACTCAAGACTACCGGGTTCCTTAAAAAGGGCGGTAGCCGCATTATGAAAGCCATCAAGGCAGCGGTTCAGAAAGCCTACGGGGACAAGGGACTACAAACCCCCATGACCGACCCGAGTAAGAAGTTTCCAGACGGGCAGGTTAAAACAGATGAAGCGACCCTGAAAGAAATGGACGACCCGGCCCTGAACAAGATACTGGAATACAACGGGATTAAAAAGCTTCTGACTGATTGGGTAATGCCCGTCCTGAAGAAAGGCATTACCGGCACCATTCACCCCAACTACGACGTTCTTAAATCGACAGGGCGCACAAGCAGTTTCGGCAGGGGTAAGGGAGACAGAAAAGAAGGCTGCAACATTCAACAGCCGCCGCGTAAGGGAGGGGTCAGAGAGTGCTTTAAACCCCGTCCGGGGTACGTCTACATTGATTGCGACTACGGCACCATTGAACTCGCGGCCCTTGCTCAAGTCTGCTACACCCTGTTTGGCTACTCCAAGATACGGGACGCCCTGATTGAGGGTAAGGACCTTCACCTAGTCACCGCTGCTGCCATAATGGAAATGCCGGTAGGGTCATTGGATATTCACTCGCCCGAAGTTAAAGAAATGCGGCAGACTGCCAAGATGCCGAACTTTGGTGTGCCCGGTGGCATGGGGCCGGAAACATTCTGCTTCATGGCAAAGACTCAGTTCGGGGTAGAGATTTCACTAGAGAAGGGGACGCAGTTCATAGCCGCATTTAAAACCGCTTACCCCGAAGTGGTTAGTTACTTCGCTTGGATTTCAAAAGAGACGAACAACCCCCACGGTGCCTTCAATTTAACACAGTTGTTTTCCAACCGTGTCCGGGGCAGCGTCCAGTACACGCAAGCGGCGAACAGCATGTTTCAGGGCTTGGCCGCAGACGGGGCAAAACACGCTTTGTGGCTAATATCCAAAGAGTGCTACATAGACAAAGAAAGCCCACTGTACGGTACGCGCATGGTCGCCTTCATCCATGACGAAGTGCTTGCCGAATGCCCTGAAGCTACCGCTCCTGAGGCGGCTGACCGCCTCTCTGCGCTCATGGTGGAAGGAATGAAGGCATATCTACCAGACGTGCCAGTTCGTGCCGAACCGGCTTTAATGCGTTACTGGTACAAGGACGCCGAGTCCCTTCGGGACAGCAATGGAAGGCTCCAGATATGGGAGCCGGAAGTACAACCTAACTAGTTTATTCTGCGATCACCGCTTTTAAGGAGACTAACCATGACTGAAGAAGCCTGCAAGTGGACAGAAAGTTGGGACGGGGGAGATTGGGATACCGGATGCGGGCAGACCTTTACTTTTAATGCCGGTGACCCCTCTGATAACGGTTGCAAGTTTTGCATGTATTGCGGAAAGCCTTTAATCGAAGTACCTCATACAGACCCGGACTATGTAGAACCCGAATACTGTGACCCCCCCGATGGCGCGTAAGCCCAACAAGAACGACCGCTTTAGGTGCCAGATGATTCGCGTCTACCATGACGACGAACACTTGGCCGGGTACTTCATCGGCCAGATTCCGAGCGCGAACCGTTTAACCACGGATATATGGGATATGCGAAGGCGGGCACCAACGGCAGAAACCAAGGTGTTTAAACAGTCTGTACGGAATTATCTATCTCTTTACGCGCACCTGTTGCCGCAGTTCCGGTTTTACGAATTAGATATTTCCGTCTGGATTCCTGTTTACTTTAAAGGTGGGGCTGTTATAACCCGCGACGTTTCAAACTTTATTAAAATTTCTGAAGATTCTGTTTGCCAAGCCCTCATGCTGGATGATAAATTAAATTTAGACGTGTCGATTCACAAGAGGAACTTAAAGAAAGACGAACAGGCGCATTGGGTGTTTGTTCTTAAAGGAAGAAAGGCAGAGAGTTACCATGACGAATGCAACCGCAGCAAAGCCCTCAGCTTCAAAGAGCAAGTCCACAACCAAGGCGTCGGGCAAGCCGTCCCCGAAATTAGCAGCCGTGGCGGCAAAAAAGGCAAGAGCCGCAAAAGCCGCTAAAAAGCCTGTGGCTGGAAAAACAGCCCCGGCCAAAAAGAAACCCGCTGCCAAGAAACCCGCTGCCAAGAAACCGGTTGGAAAAACACCCGCAAAGAAGCGGGCCAAGAAGGGACAGGCTGTTAAAAAGAAGTGGGACGACAAGCCCAAGAACAAGCTTGTCGCCTTTTGGGTCAAGCCCGCGTACCTGAAGCAGATGGACAAGGCCCTTGTCAATCAGGGTAAGTTCGATTCCCGGGGCGCGTTCCTGAGAGACGCCACGGACAAGATGATTGAAAGGAACAAGTAGATTAAAGGAGTCACCAGTTAGTTTAGCGAGCCGGGACGAAGTGCAGGGCCTAGATTTACTTAGCGCCTGACCCCGAAGGCGGCAACTGGTGGCTCCCTCTGTTGTGCGCTACCCTGTATTGCCCCACAGGTGATTGAGCGCAGGGGAGGGCTGCGTTTACCCGGCGCAGCCCTCCTAAACCAGAACCCCCGTCCGTATGGGCGGGGGTTCTGTGCTTCAAAGGAGTGGCAACCATGACTGTCGCACACGCCCGCCATGGTACTAGCCCTTTACGGCATGGTCAATGGTCGCGTAGAAGGCGTCCACAGCAGCGGCAGCGCCGCCCACGGTAGCCAACCTAACTTCCATACCGGGGCCTACCGCTATCTCCTGTGCTGCCGCTGCTAGGAAGTCAGCAAGGGCACCAAGAGAGAGCCAAGGGCCAGCGGCTACCGCACTGGTAGCTGCCCGGCGTAGCTGAATGGTTGCGGTAGTGCCCCCGAACGTGCCGGAGACTTCCATTAAAAAACGACCGCCGCCAATAGATACTGCGTTAGATTGCGCGTCCTCTGCCACCGCAGTAGCGAATTTTGTAAAATCTCCCGCCATGCTTTTAACCTCCCTTCAGTCCACCGGCAAGGCCAGTGAGAATACTACCTAATTGCTTTAGTGATGCCTCAAGAACATTGACGATTGAGTTAAACAAAACAATCTCAGCCACCACCTTCATGTTCAGAAGCGTAGCCTTGGCGTAGGGGAGTTCCTGAGTGATGTTCTGGCCCCCTACCTCTCGGATTCTCAGGACCGCTATATCCTGCAAGGCAGCAACTACAATGCCTTGATCTTTAATCTTCAGCTTGTTCCAAACTTTACGGGCTTCCGTCTGAGCCCCGCCTATCGCTTCCGCTAGCCAATCGCTAGCTAGGTCTTGTATGTTACTCCCCATGGTTTAATCATCCTCCAGCGCGGTATCGAACCGCACCTTCCAACTAGCCCCGAGCCGTTTTCTCCGAGCTTTAGCTTCGTCGTCAAGGGTAGCATCTTCCTCAACATACTTCTGGTGTGCAGGCCAGAATACTTCATAGGTAGCCTTGTCGGCTTCCGCGTACTCGCGCTGTATTGCTTCGCACCCCGTAAGGACGAATAGTAGCAACAGCGGAAGCAACAGTTTAATACACTTCATGGGCTCACTCCTTGTCAACGTACCCTTGGGAAACAAGGTAGGCCACGATACTAGCCGACGCTCCCCCAATTCCCACCACTGTAATAGTACCCGTCGCGGCGTACTCCGCTAACAGGATACCTACCGCGCCAGCAAGCGCCATAAAAAGCTTGCGGCTATTCCATTTCTTCACAGTTTAACTCCTTTGTAGTTTCCTCGGTAATGGTTTCTTGAATCAACTCCCCGCAACGCCAGATGCGCAGCGTAGCAGTATAGCCTTTTGGGGTAGGGCTGGAACAGCAACCCGAGAAAAGAGTAGCCAACAAGGCCACCATGCCCATTAAAAAGGCAGCCCATAGCAGTGTTTTTAAATCATTGCCCATAGGGCTAACTTCCGTTTCGTTGGTCGATCTTCTTAGTTAACTCCCTAAGGCTGGTACTCTGCTTGTCCATCCTTTGCTTAAACTCTTTATGAACTTCCGCCCCGCGCTTCATGCGTTCTTCCACGGCCTTAAAACCCGTTTGGGTTTCTCGCCGCAAAGTAATAACAGATTCGTTAAGAATCGCAATGTCCCGCGTGACCCCCGCTTGGTGTTTAATAAAGGCTATCGTTAGGTCCTGAGTAGCCTTGGTGTTTTCTTTCGTGGCAGTCTCTTGCCTCTCAATCATCCTTTTAAACAACCAAAGGAAGCCAAGGGCGCTTGCTGTGCCGCCGCCAGCCACCACACCTACGGCATCCCACGGGGTAGACTGAAGTATTAACAACGCGATAGCGTTCATGTTGTCCTCTCTATGCTACTTCTGAAAACGGGTCGTCCGTAACCAGTTGTTCAAGCATACTGACTTCCGCAGCGCCCTCAACGAACGGCCCGGCGGCAAGGCGCTTCGGGCGGAACTGCCCGCTCGAAAAGGTTACTATGTCGTTTACCGGCGCAAGGTCCACTGCAACCGAATCACTGGCAATTAAAGTAGTTCCATCTTCATCGTAGACAGCAAAGAAAGCGGTGGTGCCGTCATACTTAAATACCCAAGTCAGCACCGAATTCTCGGGAACGTCGGCCAGCGTAAGTGTTGTCGGTCCCCCGGAATGACGTAGAATGATTTTAAGCGTGTTAGCGCCACCCGTGTCATAGGTGACGGTATGGCCGAAGGTAAGCCCCCCGAAGAATACAGCATGAGTGCGCGCTCCCGCGCCAGACGATTCTTGCCAGTATCGGCAAGCGAAAGCAAACGAGAGCGGGTCAATGTTTTCGGCAGCGTTCGCGTTTGACGTGACGTTGTTATTCAGCACGCAACGTACTGCTGCCTCTTCGCTATCCGGGGCGCTTGAGGCAACACCCCCGTCGAGGGGGATGCGGTAGCGGGGAGTACCAACAATGCCGAACTGGTACGCGCCGTTGGTTGTGTTCCAGTGAATAACGTTATCGTTGTTATCCGTGCATTGCACCGGCCCCGTTTTATTCGCTCCGGCACTAGCAATGAGTTCCCAATGAACAGCAAAGGCAGCCGCGCCGCCCGCTGCGTCCCCCGCTAGGCCCGTTACCGGGTCTTTGGACAGTGATTTAACTAGGGCTTGTGCTGTCATTTATTTTCCTCTTTTACGCTGCTCCGCCGTTCATACTAGAAAGCAGCAGCCACACTTCAAGCGTTCCGGCTGTGAGGTCGTTTAGGTCGTCGCCTTCGCCGGGATTTATCAACTCGAAGAAAGCCTCAACGTCTTTGGTCGCCGATGCGCTGTACATCTTGGGGGCTGAACTCGGCAGCGCGTTACCTTCGATGGCGCTAGGGGTCCAACCGAACCCGACACTGCCTAGCTGACCGTTGCTCAGAAAAGTGTCAGCAGAGTCCTCGTCGCGTATCGAGACTCGCAACAACTCGCCTTCGCTCGACCACGCTAGCCCAGCGTTCCAATCCGCCGGGGCCTTCCATGCTACTGCATGTACCCACGCCTTGATTGGCAGAGTAAGTAGCGTGACAACCTTCGTTGTCGCTGCTACCTGAACCTGTGTGTAGTTCACAAGGAACTTAAACCAACAAGGTACGGCTCCAATATCCGCAATGTCATCACTGGGATTAGCAACGCTAAAGGGCAAACTCATGCAATGCTCCAGACTTTCCAGTCAGTAGTGCCCGAGTGATAGATCAATGTAACCGAAGCGCCCGTACCCTTTTTTAACACAAGAACTGCATCCCCGTCAATTGTCTCAGCACCCGGAGTATCAACCGTTAAATCTTTTGTGCTACCTGCGTCATTCTTTACATGAACCTTGTCGCCGTTTGACGGAGTGGCCGGGGTGCTGACAGTTCCCGCAACCGCGATCAGATAATTATTGTACTGCCAGATAGTCGGGTTGTCGTCAACTCCCGTAGTGGTGCGGTGAATTAAACCCCCTTCTAAATCGACACTCCCGCGCCGAAGATGCCCGTTGGAACTATCAATCCATGTAGTATTCACTGCAACCCCGCCGGGATTCGTAGCCTGCTGTGTGAACTCAAGCCCGGTCGGGTCTATTAAACCATCTACCGTAAGCTTGTCACTAATTGTTGCGGTCGCAGCCTCAAAGTCATTAACCCCGCTCATGTTGTCGGAGTCGTCAATCGAGATACCTGACTGCTGAATATGATTAACTCGCCCACTAGCAAAATCAGTTTTAACTAACCTGTTATCTGCTGTGAATGCGTTTAAAAGCTGTACGAAATCGTCCCGCTTTAATCCACCTAGCTTCTCGGAATTAAACCCGAACTGCAACTGATTGCAATTATACATCTGCCTCAGGAAGTGAATCAGCTTCTTTAAGGCCATGTACTTAGCAGGTTGATCTATCCAAGCTGCCAGAATATCGGGACCGTAGGCAAAGCTTTGCGGGTTGCCCCCCATATCCTCAAGTAAATTACTGAACTGCCGCTTGAGCGGTATGGACGACCAAGTTGCGTGACCTTTTGTTAAACCTGTACCCATTTACTTGCTCACAGCGAACGGGGTTGCTTGAACGTAGTACCCGACCAACTCCCAAGGTAGGCAATCCTCGTCTTGGAACTCGACTGAAACGTATCTACCGTCTCTGCCGATAATCGGGACTTCAGTATAGCCTACCTTGTTACCCGTGCCCCGTATCCGCCCACCTGTTTTAATGTTAGCGCCCGGCTTGTACTGGTTTAACTCATAGCCAGTCCGGTTAGTCTCTGTTACGCCAGACACGAAAGGTCCAAGCCTGTGCTGCCGGGTCAGCGCCCTAAGTGCCCCCTCCCCCGGCATGGGGTTGACCACCACGGCAAGCTGCCTGTAGTGCTTCATGGTTTCCGGCCCGCCAGTATCAAGCTGCCCCGAGCGCCACAGCCCCTTAATGAACCCAAGTTTAAACGGTGTACCTGCCGCAATCACAATCGCACCGGGGGTCTGATCGACAAGCGTAAAGAATTCCCCGGTAGAGGAGGCTATGGGTAGGGGCTCTGACACTTGGGGATGATCGAACACAACCATGGCCCCCGCCAACGTAGCGTCCCCAATATCGTAGTCGGCCCCTGTCACCTGAAACACTTGGTCAGAGGCACCGGCAGTAACTCCCTGTTTAACAAAATCAGGGTGTACCCCGTCAAGATAGATGCCTTCTTTAATTATCTGTTCGTAGCCTTCTGTAGTTATTATACTAGCCACCCTAGTATTGGGTATGTTAAACTCCTCAGTAATCGCAGAGGCACCCGTAATGTAACTGGTACTGTCCCGCGCACCCTGAGGCAGGAAGTAAAGCCACCAACGAACACCCTTGCCGCCCTGAATACTCTTGCGATCCAATATAAAGCAGTAGCGGTTTTCAGTTTCCCCGTCCAAGGCAACGAACCAATAAAGGCGCTTGTCGTCAAAGGTGCCGTGAAACTGTGCAACCTCCCGCCAGTTAATCCGGTCGAATTCTTTAATAATGGGTTCCGTCACGTCGGAAACCCGTTGCCCGCCTGCGTACTGATAGAAGCCCTGCCGGTCGGCTACCCACACAGCACCATCGGCATTGATTATGGACTTAAAGGTATTAGCGCCCCGGCCTACTCCCATGGGCTCAAGTGAACCATTACCCGTCTGCCCGTCCGGGTCGTCTAGCCATACAAACATCCATATTTCATCGTCCTCAAAAACTGCCATGAAATCACCTATCATGGTAGCGCCCCTTAAAGGTCTACCATCGTTCTCAAAGGTGACTTCGTTTTCATCTGGATAGGCTAACGGAAACGGGATTCCCGCATTGGGCTCAATGGGGGTCCAGTGCATTTTGTTGCGAAAGAGGGATGTATTATCGTGGTAGTCGGCAGAGCCGCCGGGAAACAAGCGGTCCTTGCCCTTTAATACCCAACCAAACGTGTTCTTGACCGGGGCCTTGTACGCCTGTTCGGCTACCGGCAGCGTGTCATTGACGCTGATAGAAGCGTCTGACAAGTCGTCATTAAAGTTAGCGGGCAGGGGGTGCGCTACTTCAGCCACCAGAAACAGGATAGTTCCGCCCGCCAGTGAGCGGTAAATCAACAGGGCGTCTACTTCGCTATGGGCGGTTTCATTGGTAATGGGTGTTAAATCAATATCAATGAATTGATTCGTTACCGACACTGAGAAGGTATCCGAACCCTCTCCGAAATACCCCTTGGACGTATCTTTGTGAACCACCTTGTAGATATATGCCCCAATGGGGTTGCCTGCCGCGCCTGCCGCTGCCGTGGGCGCTGCCGTGGGCTTGGGTATGCCAACGTCATTAACTGCCCCATTCGGTCGGAACTCCTTAAATTCAGGGAGTGTAACCGCAATGCCGTCCAGCACCGCAAGGGAGTCCTTGCGAGCAATATCAAACAACCCAAGGTCAATTCCGTCAGTCATGCTGGTGTCACTTTAAAGTTATGGGCTTCTGACTGATCCCTTTGGTTAAACATAAATACGGTGTAGTACCTAACCACGCCAACCGACCCGCCTGTATCCACAAAGTTAACACTCTGCCCGTCCCAATCTTGAAAGTCCGGGGACGTTATGTAGGTAGCTTGTATCGGGTCCTCATTATCAGGGTCAAGCGGGAACCCTAAGTTAGACGCCAGTACAGCTATCTGATTTAAGCTAGGCAGCCTGTCCGTCCCAAGGTTCCGTATGAACCGCTGCGGGGCAACAATATCGAAGTCGATACCCGACGCCAAAAAGCTACTAATGGTTACTGTGGGCTTTAACCTGCGTATATCCAGTTGAGGGTGATACAGCGGGTCCACAGGCACGCCCCGGATTCGTTTAACATTCGATACCGTGTTACCCTTCCCCAAGTCAGCGGAGGAATCGTAACTCAGCAACAGGAAGGTTGAACCATTCTCCCTAAACCCATTGGGCAATGCGTTAATCGACCGGCCTTTTTGGGCAGCGGCAATGACGGCAACAGAGTTAACAATAACGCCCCTGTTGGGGAAGGTAGTTATAAATCCCGGTCGCTTACCTAAAGCGCCCCGGACTGTAACGCTGTCCACGTTCTCCGCATACGCTGCCAACTCCGGGGGTATCTGGTTGTCGGGGGAGTAGGAGTTAATCCCCATGAACTCTGTACGCACGTCAACAGCAACGCCCTGTGCGCTAGAAACCCCCCGGGGAATATCTACCCCGCCACCGGTTGCTGTTTTCAGTAGGGCATTCGTAGCCCCCTGCGCCCCGCCCGGTGCGCCACCGCCTCCCGGTGCGCCACCTGCGCCGCTAGCAGCAATACCGTTAACAAGTGCCATGAACCCGGCTTGGACTACAACATGGTTCTCTAGCAATCCTCTGGTGGGGTGTGTCCCGTTAACAACCAGAATGCCCGGAGGCGGGACAGGCACGTTAAGGCTGTCAGCTAGGTTGTTAAACTGTATTGCTCTGCGAACAGCGTCAATCTCCCCGGTGCCCCCAAAGTGGAGAACATCCCCGCGACCGGACAGGGTAGAGGAAATCACTACACGAACAGCACTACCTAAAGGCTGTGCCCCTGCGGGGGCCGGGGGCACCGCGCCTGCTGTGTTTCCACCGGGGGCTGATAAGCCTGCCATGTTTAATCCTATGCGTTAGAGGCGTCTATTCTAATCAAGAGCCTGTTCGGGTCCTCGTCTACCCCAAACATACTCAATACGATATTAGCATCCTCTGTAGACGCTGCCTCTGCCCTTGGCAGTACCTTAGCCAATTCCTGAGCCGCCAAGGCCAGTGCGCCGGGGTCGCGGTTCTTGCGGGCAATCTCCAATTCGATTGCCTTCTCAAGAACGTTCTTTAACTCCGGGGGCCAGTCTACATTCAACAACTTGCCCGCAGTATCGTTTACTAACGAGGCAGGCCAGCGTTGGTAAGTAAGGTCGTATGAAATGTTAACGTCCCCTTCCGGGTAAGGAAGGAGTCTTAAGACCTTCGCGCCCCGGTCGTCTACTCCGCTACCGGACTTGCTGTAAATCGAATACCAATCCGGTTGCCCGCCCACGTCCGTAACCTGTGCCTTCACCTTGATAGCAGCGGGGCTAATCCGTCTGACCGAGGGCACCGCTGCCGACGTAGGTTCGATAGACAGCAACTCCCTGAAATCATCGGGCAACAAGTATTCCCGTTTAATCAACTTGTAATTGGTAACTGTGCCTGCTGCAACACCCTTGTTAATGAAAGGGTATTTAAGAGTAAGCCCCGTGTCGCTTGCCACAGACTCAACCGGGTATTCCGTATCGTCCCCGTCCAGCCTCAGCATATAAGTGTCGTCAATGTTGTTGGTCTGAAACAACGTCCCGATACCTACCATGACGGTATCCCCGTCAGTGGGGTAATCAATCGTGCCGGTCGCTTCCGGTTGCACGGAAGTAACGCGAGTTTCCTCAACATAGTGCGGCCAATTCGGGTCCGCAGATAAGTTTAACAAAGAAGCCTTGACAGATTCAAAATGATCGTCTAGGTTCTCTAAGCCTACCCGGTCCCCGTCGCGCTGTTGCGCGTGGTCAAGGTAGTCTTGCAAAATAACGTTTTGGGCTAGACTCATGGCTAACTATCCCGGCTTAGACAACGACTTAAAAAGCATACCCTCAGGCGGCATGTTAAACTTTACTGTACCTATCTCCAAAAGCCTTCGGGAGAATGGGTCTGTTCCTGAATCCTACAAACAAGTAGTGCGTTCTGCTATTGCAGGCCGAACGGTGGATAAAGGGAAACGCCTCATTGTCTCTATGACCTTCTACGGCAAGTGGGAGAACAGAGACGGTACAATCAGGCGACGTGACCACCTCAACTATCAAGCGGTCCTGATTGACGTTATCTGCGCTGCCCTGCATATTGACGATTCCCAAGTCTGGCACTGGAAAGACGTACTTAAAGTACAAAGTGAAAGCGAATACGTTGTAGTCGAAATCGACTACTGTTGAAACAGGTCAAACCTAAGGTCTGCCGCAGCCCCTATTAAATCCTCTTGACGATCCTTAAGCTGTTTAGTTACTAATCCCCTTAAATCTACCCCTTGCAGGAAAGCCATTTCCTTCGGGAACCTTTCTACCGCTACGTCGTGCAACTGCTGCCGTAGTATACCCGTCAAGATAACTTCTCCGTCCTCATCAAAGGTCATGTATGGCTTAAGCTTAAAGAATGAATCCCTGTCCAACAAACCCAAGTCGTGCATTTTACGCTTACTTGGCTCTGCCATGGCGGAAAGCAGGCGTCCGTTTTCGGTAGTGTTGTTAATTACAAAGGTGCCCTGCTTGTTCCGCCTGATTAGTTTAAGCCCCTTCTTCGCCCTGAGTAGGTTCCGGTCTATCAGGGCAAGGTCCTCTTTAAGAACGTCCCTGTCCTCAATGCGTACACCTGTCCCCAGCTTCGTAAGCTTCTGCCAGAAGGTGCGTTCGTTGTTCGTCACTTCGATTGTACTGGAACTGAACCGACCAAGTACCGGGAACGCTTTGAACATGAAGTTAAAGAAGCCGCTTATCTTGTGCTTGCCCTGCGGCGTCACTTCATAGCCGATTGCTTCCTGTATAGACGGAGGGGCAAAACTCCAGTCGATAGAATTAGTCGGTTGCAACAGCGGTGCCCCTGTAAACAGGTCCTTGTCAAAGATTGCCTGTGGAAGGGTAGTAAGGGCCGGGTTCAAAGTCCCTAGCGTTTCGATTGCCTTACCCTTTAACTTATCAAATATATCCCCCTCCTCCAAACTGAACATATTAAACTGTTGCTGAGGGAGGAACCCTAGAGCAATATCCTGCGCCCCTGTAGTGAAAGAGGCACGGTCGGACAACCACCGCTGGCGCGGATTATCCGGGTCCGACTGGAACATCTTTAAAATCTGCTTAGTGAGTTCTGGTCTTGTGTAGGTCGTCCCCACTACATACCGGGCATTCTCCCGGTAGAAGTTGTAGAACAAGCCACCCCGGCGCATGTAAGTGGACTCGAAATTAGTTAAAGCCCTGTAGTCAAAGAACACGCGCTTAACTTCGGCTGCTGCTTCCTTGGGCAGGAACCCCTTACTCAACCTGTCAAAGAACATACTTACCCGGTGAAGGTTCTCTGTACCGGCAGACAGGGCAAAGCCGCCTCTGACCACCGCTCCCTGTGTACCTAGTTCCTTCGCTACCCTGCCCCCGAGCGTGTGAACCTGTCGAGCGGCATTGTTGGTGCCTGCTATCCCGTCTTGCAGCACTTCTCCGAACTCAGACGTAATGCGGTTGTTGTGGAGAACCCCGTTAGCTACCAACCAGTCGGCCTGTTCATCGAAGGTCTTGCCTATCCCCGAATCCCCCATCAACTGCATTACTTTTCGGGAAGGCTGGCCCCCTTTTGCGAATGCCCTTTTAAACTTACTGGCAATCTTCCCTACCCAATCCGGGGAACCCGCATTTAAATCCGTTGCCTGAGAGAGCCACCTAGTTGCGTTTCTGTAGTTACTTAGATTGGTATTGCCTTCGATGAAATTCTTAAAGAAATTCTCCAGCATGTTCCTGCCGTGGAAAGCCGCAAACGGTTGGGTTACCGTCGCCTTCATCCACGTCTGATACTTGTCAAACACTTTAAGATAAGGCCCGGGGTCCTTTTGAATCTTCACCGTCCGGGTTACCATCTTGGCTATTTCATCCGGTACAGTAGTAGCCACCAGACGCGCTATATCTTCTGGAGTAGACGGCAGCTTCAGGCCCGCAGTTACATACAGGTCAAAGGCCGATACCTCTCCGGGGGCTATTAAACCTTCATCCTTAAGTGCTTTCTTAAAGAAGTTAGCTACCCCGATTGCATCTGGCCCCTCTGAAATTAAATCAAAGTTCTGAGGCTTGGGGCCAAAAATACGTTCCTCTCCTATATCCTTCCCGCCCTTACGTGCGTCCCTGAGTACCCGCGCTCTCTCACTAGCTGCCGCAAAAGTGTCCTTTGCCATCTGCCGCTGATTTAATAGCTGCGGCGGAACATCGGGAATGATCCCGTTAATGAAATCAAACGTATCGTCTGACAGATTTCCGAAATGGTCAACGTCCGTTACTGCTGCTACGAACTTGGCATTGGTAAGTGCCCGCTGCGTCTGCCTTACACTGTCCCGTGCGGCTGCCAACGGGTCTGAATTATAAAGATCAAACCCGTGTTTCTCCGAAAACGCCTCGTTTAATTCACGCATCGTCTTGCCCCGGGACTTGTCTGTTCGGGCAATGAAGGTTCGGGACCGTGCATTAAACTCAAGCCCCGTATCCTTCAAGTAGCTAGTTCTGTTTTTGCTTGCGTTAATAAACGCCCTGCCCTTAACAGTCAGAGAGCGGTGCAGGTATTGAATGGTGTCGTCATTCAGTTTGGTAAGCCGAGTAGGTACTTTAAGCGCCTCACCCGCTATCGTCTCATTGATACGGACAATCCCGGCAGATATACGTGCAATCGCCCCTCTCTCCAGTGTGCGAGTAGAGATTCCAACAGCAACAGACGCAGCCCTTGCGGCTTCGTCAAAGTCCCCGCCCGTCTGCTTGGATATTTCAATCGCCTCTGAAGCAACCTTTTTAAGTTCGTCTACCCGATTGCTTATAGCGTTTTCAGCAAGCCTCTTATTCCCTATACCCCGACCTGCACCTTTAGCTACGTCCCTTAACAGGACTTCAGACTTGTTTAATTCCCTGCCTAGCTTAGTGAGCCCCGTCCGTATGCCCACAGCCCGGGTATCGAGCAATTCATCAAACAGTTTAAGCCCAGTCTTGATATCAAACTTGTCCCTGAGGAATTTAACTACCCCACTAGCTGCACCTACCCCTATGTTTACCCCGGGGAAGTCCAACGTTCTCTGAACAAAGCTACCCGTCTCAGGCGCACCCCGTATCTGTGCCGCTGCCTTGGTCTGGCCTATATGGGTCAGCACTTCAGAAATCGCCCCGCCTTTAACGAGCGGTCGCCCTCCTATATTGGTAAAGGGTACACTCGTCACCAGCAACCCGCGCTGCCCGGCGCGGGCCTGCTTTCCAAAGTTGTCGGCAAGGTAGAGTCCCGGTTGTTTACCCTTAGATACTTTCCATGCCCTAGTAATCTCTTTAGCATACCGTTTTTTAACCGGGCCGGTTATATCCGTACTTGCCCTGATTAACCTAACCGCTTCATCGGAAGATTTAGCTGCCCGAATAGCGTCTGCCAGCTTAGGGAAGGTTTCTTTTAATACACCCAAACTCTTAGCTGCCTTGCCCGTTGCAGAGAGCCCCGCAGTCAAGTAGGTTAAAGGATCAAGTAGAACATCCGCTGTAAACCCGGCAAAGTCTTGAGCGTCTATTGAGTTTTTAAGATCATCCCCGGTAGAGCCCAACTCAATATCGGGGTTCCGCTTCCTTGCCTCTGTAACGATGTTCTCAAAGGAAGCAGCATCTTCCTTAGACAATACCGAATCACCAACAGACCCGAACTTACGTGTTGCCTGCCTACGGGATAGCCCTGCTGCCATTGCAATACGAATGCGGCGTTCATCCTCTGTGGTTGTCCCCATCTTCCAACCAAGATCATCGAGTATCTGTGAGCCTGTCGTACCGAATTGCCCCGTACCCGCTATGTTACCAGTTAAATCAAACAGGTCAAAGGTAAGTGCATCCACGGGAGACAAAGCGGCATCCAGCAACCGCTTGCCCGATTCCTTAAACCTGCCATTGATTGCGGCGGTGCCCGCGCCTACCAAGCCGCGTACCGGACGCCCCAATAAGTCAAGTAGGTTAAACAGGGCATTGAATGCGCTGAACCCGGTTTCATCTTCCGGCTCTGCCCCCGGGAGTTCTCCCGTAGCCCGGCCTACGAACTCCCCGGACACCGGGGGTAGTTCCTCCTGAGGGGGGGTCAGCGACTTGAGTATTTCCTGAAACCGCTGCCTACGTGAAAATGATTGCTGTTTAAAGGAACCCGCCCCCCTAGCCGTTCGGCTAGAGAGACGTTCTTCAATCAGAGAATTAAAATCAAGTCCAGCCATGGGCCTAATCCACTAATTCAAAGTCAAAGGAATCCTCAATATCTTGGATGAGTTTAAGTAGTTCCTTTTCCTCTGCCTCTGACAAGTTAGAACTGGCAAAAATAGTGCTAAGGGATTCCGCTTCTACCGTACTGGCGTCCCCAAAGAAACCTCCCACCCCGCCCCTCTTGAGTTTAACCCCTAGTGCAACCGCCCTGCGGAGTTTCTTCCGTGCCTCGATAGCCTCCTCTGATTGGTCGTCGGCTAGTTCCTCAATGGCCTTAAAGGCATTCTCCGCTAGTTCAAAACCGGTCACCTTACCTATACCCGCCTCCCCAAAGAATCCGGTCTTTTCAATGCTGCGGGCTATGCGACCCCTTAAATCATTTTCCTTAGCGGTCAAGAATGCAGTAGCCCCTCGCGTTACCGTACCGGAAGCTGCCACTGCATCTGACAGGAACCCGGCTTCTGCTGCCGCTCCGGGTTCCGCCTTTTCAAACCCGGCAAAGTTCCCGTCCTTGTCTAGCTTGACTTTAAGACCCGCCGCCTCTGCCGAAGCTATGTTACCGGCAGTCTCTACCTCAAGGCTTTCTCTCCCGGCCTTGGCTCCCTTTACATCTTCCTCAGCCTTATCAAGGGTAAGGGCATTCAACCGCTTCTGGTTTTCCTCAGAAATCTCACCCCTTAATTTAATCCGCATTAAGTCTAGTTCAATACCCATTAAATCGTTTTCAATCTCTAGCCTTGAATCCGCTCTTAACTTATCGGAAATGCCTTGGTCAGCATCTATCTTTAACAAGGCATTGCGATACTTTGACGCCTCGTTTTCCAAAAGGGCCTGCCCCCCCTTTATGCCCAACTCTACTATTGCCTTTTCTACCCGGAAATTTAAATCATCCCTACGCAAGTCGAGTTCTTTAGTTAACTGATCCCCCTTGAACGTAAAGAGTTTTTCATCCTGCTCTAACTCAAACTCAAACCGTCGCTCCTGTAGGTCCTCGTCAAGTTCGCTTTGCAGATTTAACTGAGCAATTTCTTGAGTGCCCCTTAACTCTTGCAGGTCCATCCGGCCCTTGTTCTGCAATCCGGCCAACTGACTGTCCAAGGAACGCTGCTGCGCCGCCTGCTTCCCCCTGAAATCCTGCTCACTAAGCGCCAACTTCTCGCGCTGTGTTAACTCGCGTTCCGCCAAGGCAGTATTACGCAACCCCTGATTGCGGGATATGTCAATGCGCTGCTGCTCAAGCCCCTGTCCCGAAAGGGACGCAGCTATCTGTGCCTGTAGTTGTTGATTCTGCAAACCGAATTGCTGTGCGTTCTTCAGAGGACTTAAATCAAGTCCCTGAGTCAGTGAGATTAGCGCACCTAAGTCTCGACCACCAGCCATTTTAACCTCCTACTGAGGATTGCTGTGCCTGCCTTGCGGCTGCTTCCCGACGTATCTGATCGGCCAAGCTTTCGCCCGGCAACCGGTTTGCTACGTCACCAAACGACGTGGGTAAGCCACCGCCGCCACCTGCGCCCGGCCCACCATCCAACCCTTGAAGTGCAAGAGGGTTAAAGGCAGAACCAAGAATACCGCCTAGCTGCCCTTGTAGACCCGCACTAATGTTAGCAGTCCCCAAGGCAGCTTGTAGTGCCGCCATTAAATTCTGCTGTCTAAGCAGGGCGTCCTCACGATCAAGTGCCAATTCGGCGTCTGTAATCCGTGCCCCTGATTGGCCCCTCAGGGATTCCCTAAGCGCCACGTCCCCCGGTCGCCCGCCACCAAACCCTGCCCGGCTAGACGCATTACTTAAACGTTGGAACCCTCCGGTCCTTATACCCGCTTCGCGCTCTGCTATTCGCGTGCGGGAGGCCCTTAAATTCTCTGCACCAAACCCCTGAGGGTTCCTTAGCATTTCTAGCAGGGTAGCGCCTAGTTGCCCAAACTGACCGGTCCCAGCACCTAGCGGTGCGCCAAACGCGCCCCGCACCTTCCCCTCTTGTGCCTCTAAAGCTGCAAGTACGTCCTCAAAACTTATCCCTGTTCCCCCGAACCCACCTGCGCCCCCACCGCCTGCTGCGCCCCCACCAAAGAAACGTACATTGCCCCCCGGTCGCGGCCCACCTGTCTGACCTAAAAAGTCAGTACCGGGGAAGCTGGGGGGATTAAAGGCACCGGGATTAAGTTGCTGGCCTGTGCCTACACCAGTACCGCCACCGGTTGTAGGCGGGGGCGGCAACGGTGGCGTCGGAAGGCCCACCGGGAACCTGTGGGGGCCTTGACCCGGAATATGCGTCATTTTTAATTCTCCCAAAGCGCCCCCGTAGAGACTTACACTCTACGGGGGCACGGTTTCAGGAACTACGGGTTAGGTCGTGAAGCCCATTCCCTGACCGACGTTAATCATCGCATCAACCGCAGCAAGCACGTTAGCCGCGTCTGCCTTCAGGGCAATACCGCCACCGGTTTGACCGTCAATCGGCTCCGTGACCCCGTTCCACGTATCGTCGATTGTAAACACCAACAGGTCACCGTCAGCTACCGAACCGTTTGTCTTGAGTTCGGTAATCGGGTTGACGTTGGGGTTAAAGTCCGAGTCGCCCAAAGGCACGCCCCGGCCACCGGCAATATAGTCCGATGGACGCCCCTTGGTCATAACCCATGCCCACGTAAGGGCGGCAAAGGATTCGGCTAGGGTAATGGCGATCATGCTCATGCCAGCAAGCTTACCGCCCGCCGTCTGCGAGAAGTCGGTAGTAACCGAACCGTCGCTGAAGGCATCCGTAAAGCCCACGGGGCTACCGGCACTAACCGCTACGCCTGTAGTAGGCGTGCGGTGCAGCACAAGCCTAAGCATGTTACCGAGTCCGTCGTCAAACTCCCGATTCAGCATCCACGCGGGCGGGGCCACAATGGCCTTTCCGAGTGGGTGAATCAGTGCGAATACATTGAGTCCCATTGTAAATTCCTTCCGGTTTTAAACCGCTGCAACACCAACGTAGGTGTTGTCTACAAGGCCGACCTCAACTTAGAAGCCGTAGTTGTGAATCGTGACGTGGTAACGCGGGTTGATATTGACAAAGCTGGCAAACATCTGGAGCAACAGCAAGACGCCGGTTCGGTTCGATGGCTCTTTCGTGCCCATCTTAAACATTCCCGGGGTACGAAACAGCAACTTCAGTTTGCGGGAGTTAATCAAACGCAAGGAATTAGTCTGCGCCTGTTTGTCGTAGTAGATCGGGGTGTTGTGGACGTTGATAAATCCGAGTTCCCCCGAAATATCCTTGCCCTCTGCGGTGTACCGCTCCTGCGCTTGGTGTTTGTCAACAAGCTTGCCGTAGATCGTTAAATCGGTGATACCGAAGTCGGGACGCCCGGCACCGTCGCCACGGTCTGCCGTGGTCAAGCCGGTACGGATACGCTCCAGAAGGTCGGTAGTAACGTTGGTATTCGGACCAAGCGCCGCGTCGAGAATGACGCCCTGCCAAAACACGTTACCTGTCTGCACAATGCCGTGAATCGTGGCAAAGGCAGTCGGCAAGAGTTCGTTAATGCCTTTAATCCGGCGACCAACTGCGTCTCCGTTGTGCGTCTCAAGGTGGAACTCATCTTTGGCGTCAACCGCCATAGCCTCGGTTTTCTCTACGCTCATATCGTAGATAGCGTCCGGGGCCTTGTTAATGAATTCTTCTTCCTCGTCAATGAACTCGTTTTGGATGTAGCGACCGAAGGGCTGTGTAGCCTGCACTTCGGTTTTCTCGGGGGTGACGGTCACTTCCTGAAACACGTCATGCGTGCGGAAGTTACCAACACGCTTAAAGCGCACAGGCCAAGTGTAGTTGTCCCCGCTCACGTTGAACTTGACCGACCCTGCCCCAAGCAAACGCTGAGTCAGTACACGCTGTTCAAGCGTGCCCGGTTCTACGTCGTTGCGAACAAAGTGGTCGAGTGACGCGATAGGCACTCTGTCGTTAATGCTCATTACCTATCTCCTTTGGCCTGTACCGACTTTAACTTAGGGCTCCAAGCCCCGTTTGATTCTATCGGCAGCAATGGCCTTTACCTTTTCAACACTGGTCATTCCTGAATGCGTTACTGGTACTGCGGGCCGTTCTTGCTGGGTACTGTTGGGCTGCAATGAGGCTTCCGCATTTAAGATTGCCTTCGGTCCTTTTGGCTTTGGCTGCTGCGTCTGCTGCAAGGCTTGGTCGTAGGTCAGTCGCTTAAACGTTTCGGTCACACTCGGCATCTGTCCGGCCTTCATCTGCCTTTCCATATCTTCCGCAATCGCGTCCCTGTTGTCGGTAAACAGCTTGCCGTGCTTGGTTGCGAGTTCGGTCGATTCTGCCGCCCAATACTGCTTGGTCTGTTGGTCTTGAAGTAGCTGAACTTGCTCTTGCAACCTCGTAACCTGTTCCCCTCCGCCGCCACTTCCCTTCAGAATATCGGCTTTAAGAACATCGAACATGGTGCCTAAAAACTCCTTATTGTCGTCGCTAACTTTCTCCAGCGACTTCATGCCCTTAAAGCGTTCTGCATACGGCTTGTTGGCATCTTCATCAAGGGGGGCCGGTTTAACACCTGCATCAACCGTTCCCTGAAGTTTAGCCACCATTTCGCGGAGAGAGCCCATTTCATTGCCCTGCTTGCCAATCTGACTCTGCGAGTCGTCAATCTGCTTCTGTTGCTTGGCAAGCAACGCCTTGGCTTCGTCCAACGTCTTGGGTTCTTCTACTGCCAGTTGGGAAGGTGCAGGTTGCGGTGCCTGCGTTGCACCGGGGGCCGGTGCCTGTGTAGCGGGGGTCGTGCTGCCCTTGGCGTCGTCGCTACTCTCCAGTGATTCTTTAATCTGAGTGTAGCTTCGTGCTTCTACGACTTCTTCGGACACGCCTTTCGCTTCTTCAGCCATTTAAGAACTCCTCACCTGTATCTGTCAATAAGAAAAGTAGGTTATTTATGCTGCCGGTGCTGCCACCGGTAGGAATTTCTGAATGCAGCGCACCGCATACTCATGTTCGGGGCTCTGCAACCTGCGCGCTACTCCGGGGTCCTCTAGGTCCGCAGGCTCAAAGAAGTTAAGGCTTTGAACGACTTTCAAGAAGTTCTCCTTAAAGTCGATCATACGAAACATCCAACCTTCGGACGGACTAAGCGGAGTATCGTACTTGCTGCTGGTGGACTGCCGGGAGATTTCGTGAAAGTTCCCGAAGTTCCGGGGATACATTTCGTTGCCGGTGAGCATTCCCGTATCCCACTGTTTAACGCCCACGTGGATAAAGGATTCGTCGCTATCCTTGCCGTAATCATACCCGGAGCAAAATAGCATAAGGTTTAACACCACAAGCTGAAGCCCCCCAAGTATCTTACGCGCTTCCTGTTGCTGCATTTCAGAACCCCGGGCGAAGCGTTCCAGCACCAAACCGATTGGCTCTTTAAGCCTCAGGTCCTCTATGCGAAGATAGAAACCCCGGGGCAAGTCCCGCACCATATGCGGGACGTCAAGGGATTTCTCCCACTCACTAAGATCGTCTACCCGCTCAGGCGGCGGAACGAACTTTTTGTTAGCCATCTAACTGCTCCTTTAAGTAATGTTGAAACGACTGCGGTACTTTTCAGGTAAGTGTTCCTCTTGCCTTTCCAGTTGCCGCTTGAGTTCTGCTTTCTGCCCCTTCTCACTCCCCTCCTTAAACCTGTAAGGCGTGTGGTCGGCGTTCAAGACAACCGTTGTTTCGTCCCCCGCACTGATTACTTTAACGTGGGCTCTGCCTATGCTGGTAGTGCTGTATATCTGAGGACAGCCCTTCTCCCCGCAGTACGGGCAGGGGGGTAGCTTCGCAAACTGCCCTATGGGGCGCACGTCGTCAAACGCCTTGCGACACTTCATACACCTGTGTTCATAGATTATCATTTAAATCCCTTAGGGAAGCTGTTGTCCCTGCAAAGCCTGAACCAATCCGGTGCGTTGTTCAGGCGAGAGTTGCGCCACCTTGGCCTGCGCTTCTACAGCGTCCCCGCCCATGACAGCTTCAAAGAAGGCAATCAAAGCGTCTGCATTCTCCCCGTCTGACTCAGCGGTTTTCTTCTTTAAGTCCTCTTGGAACTTGGCAAACATCTGTTCTTCAGTCTGCCCACGCGGCATAAGCCGGTCGTCAATTTCCAAGTCCTCAGGTGATACCTCAACCTGTTTGTAATCCGGTATGCCCATGGCCTGAAGCAAGCGACTGAATACATAGTTAATCTTCCGGGCTATCCGGGTCTTGTTTAACCTGTAACCCTGTTGGGTGTAGGTCCCGACTATTCCAATCAAGTCCTGAATGAGGAGGCGCATATCCGCAACCTCCCGCTGCGGGTTAACCCTGCGGGTAGAGTTAAGCACCAGTTCAATCCGGTTCTCCCGCCGGATTATCTCGGGTTTCATATCATCCTCCCAATATGTTGCCTGAGTGTTCTTTGTGTCGTCGTCGTCAACCTCTCCATTATCGGGGTTGACGTAACCCATTTCTTCCCGGCCAATGAAGTCGGCCACTTGCTTTGCAGTTAAAGTAGAACGGGCAATCTGAATCAAGGCACGTATCGCCCGCCTTAGCCCGCCTTCAAACGCAGCCCGCATCATACTGGAGTTAGTTTGTGCCCTGTCCTCTCGGATAGTCGCCTCTGCGGCAGAGCGCGACCCCTGTAGCCCCCCGAACATATCATTAAACCCGGTAACTTGATCGAATTGATCCGATGCAAGCTTAAAAGTCTGGAGCATGTTGCTGTTCACTTCTCCAAACTTAAGCTGTTGCAGGTTGAGGAAACCCCCCTCTACCCCAATCAACTCTCCTACAACAGGAGAAACCAAGGCTTTTTTAACATTGTCCTGATTTAGTAGCGCCTTGTCCCCCACGAATTTAATACGGGCACTCACGTATGCCTGCGTTACAAGGAATGTAAAAGTCGTGTTGATTGCCTTCTGTAGGCCCTTGGACGACTCCAACGGGGAATTCGGTAACAGGCCCTCAGTATCTATCTCAAGGGTAACCGGAATGATCGGCAGGATATTGGTATCCAGAACGAAGGGCCAGCGGTTGTCACTCAAGAGCCCTTCATGGTTTAACGAGATATGGAATACCCGGTTCCCGTTACCAGACAAGTATTTAAGAAACGCGGGGGCCTTATCCCCTACCGAATCCTTTGCAATGTTGTTCCTGCTTGACTCCTCCGCATCCATGAAGTTAAGCGCATCCGCCCGGCACCAGACTTCCCATATCTCTATGGTTTCGTCCTCAGGCGCGGGGGCTATCTGCTTGGCCGCGTCTGCGGGCGGGGCAGGGGTCGCGGGGGTCTTTGCAGCCTGTCGCTTCTGATCGGATACAAGAGAATTGTCCTTAAACCTGTGACGAGCGGCATGGATGTTAACATTCTCCCGGCGCGCAACCCACTTGGCATCTTCAATACTCTTGGCGTCCGGGTCGTACACTACATCTTCAGCGGGACGCCAAAGGATGTTCATTATCCCCGACTTCTCTTTGTTCGTGCCCATCTGAACATTACCCCAACCGAAGTGAAGCGCGTCCTTGGCAACCTTCATCTGCTGGACTTCAAAGGACGATTCTTTTAAGGCGTAGTTCGTCAACGTCGCGTCTACGTTGGCTTCTCCTATTGCAGCGGGGCCACGTTTAAGGGGCAGCCCCACAACCCGGGGCAGTTGAAAAGCTATCTGACTTAGAAGGCCAGTTTCGAGCGCCTTCATTTTGTTGATTATTTTGCGAATCCAGCCATTCTTGATAGTCAGCACCTTCATTAGGTCTGCCGACCATTGGTCGCCCTTGATAAAGCCACGGGTTCTTAAACCCTTCTCCCACAAAGGGGTCTGTTTCAGAATGCCCCGGTCAACCCGGTTTTTAAGGACTGCATAAATCTGTGAATCCAACCGGTTCGGGTCATGGACCGGGGGCTCCCCTGTCGGCTGTGCCGCGTCTGCCGCTGTCTGAGGCACTTTCTTCTGTACTTCTTTTGATAAGTCGGCCATTTTAACCTCACTGTGTTAATCGCTGAGTAACCCCTCTAGCCGGGGTGGCTCGGGTTCTCTAACTAAGTCGATTGTAAGGGCACCGTCTGGCAACTCTAACACTCCTTTAATCACTCGGGGGTCCTGCTTCCGCTTCGCCTCTTTAAGATGCCAACTGTACCGCTGGTTGCCTACATACAGGCCCATCATGTAAGACGTAACCAAATTGTCCTGCTTGCCTGTCTCGGCCTGTTCCTTGAACTTTCCCCGCTTCTTGTCATAGACTGCCCTGAAGGATTCCATTTCGTCAAGCGTTAAGTAATCAGGAATCTCTACCCGGTACTCACAAATGTAACGCTTAAAGTTTTCAATGCAGTCTGAACGAACGTCGCCCTTCATGCTGAACCCAAGCACACGGCTGGTTTGGTAACCTGTCTTGCCCGGCGCAACGTGGTGGTGCATGTTGGTATAGCCCAATTCCTTATACATTACCCGGCAGGTAGTAATTCCCGCGTTGTTGTTCTCAATCACCGCAAAGGCGTAGTTGTAGTACCAGCCCACGGCAGCACAGATACGCCCCAAGTCGGCGGGGTCAATGGGCAGACTGAACGCGGCTACCTGTTTAATTGTCCGGGTATCAATGATATGGAACGCGGCATCATTGGGATTAACTCCCTCATTACGTGTGGGGTCGCACCACAGGTCATAGTCTACCCCCTCTTGCGGTTGCTGGTAAATCCTCAGCGCACCGTTTAATCCGTTGGGGAGGATCATCGGCTTATAGCCGTTAGGGTAATTCGCGTCCCTGCTAAGAAAAGCGTCGTAAGTAATCTGCGGCACTTGCCTGAATGTTTCGTTTAACCAGTCTATTGCCTCAAGGTCGAACACGATGGACCCGGCTGCTTTGAACGCGGTATCCGGGTCAGACGGGTTCTCCCGGTTAAAGTGAGCAAGCGCGGCGGGGTAACCTAAGGTACTAACCTTCTCGTTAATCTTGGCCCTGCGCCATGCGAGTTGTTCACGGGTACAGCGGTACTCCTTCTGGAAATCAATTTCTTCCTGAGTCAGTTTAAACGCTTCGGTCACAGGCAGGCGGTAATCCGCGTCGTCCATCCAAGAATAAAACAGAGGACGCCAAGGGTCGGCCCGTATTGCGCCCCGGTTCTCTACCTCCTCCCAAGCTGCCGTCGCACGCTTCCACATATCGTAAAGGATGTTGTTCTTGCCCCGGGACGTGGATTCCACAAACACAATGACACCAACCATCTTGGGTATCGCGTCCAGTGCGGTTGCCAACGTCTCGGGCGGGTTCTCTTGCCACAGGGCTAACTCGGAAAAGTGCGCGTGCGTATAGGACGTGGAAACGCCCATTGAACCTTCCTTAGCTTTAAATGATTTAAGCTGAGATTGGTTCTGCGCGAATTTCAACTCCTGAACGTTGTCCTTTTCCTTTATGGGTTTAAGGACCTCAGGCATGAACATATACCCTGTCTTGATAATGCCGAACAGGCTGGAGGCGCTATCGTTGATATGGGCGGCAATGATTACGTTAAGCGCATCCTTTACGAGAGCGAGCCCAAGGAATAGCAGCGCAATTATGGTCGAGAAACCAATCTGCCGGGCTTTAAGGATTGCAATGAACACGGGAATGCCAAGCGCCATATCCTCAAACACCGCTGTCAGCATATGAAGCTGCGCGGGATTAGGTCGCAACTTGATAAAGCGACCACCCTTGATTTTAATTGTGAATACTGATCTCCCCGCGTACTCCTTCCGGTGGAATGCCCTACTGGCATCGTCAATGCCCCCGACGTATGCGGGGGACATAGGATTCAATCTGTCGTCGGGGTAATCAGGATTACCTAAGTTATCTTCAAGGAGAACAACCCGTTGTTTAAGGTGGTCCCACTTGCACCCCAATAGCCGGAAGGCTTGATTGAGGACGCCCAATTCCCTGCGTATGTCGTCTAGCTGGCCTGCTTCCATTCGTTAAATCCTCTGGGGCTACCCGGCTGTCCACTTGGACCGGACCTATGGAGGGATTTAATCCCCTCATTTAACCCCTGTCAAGAGAATTGTGTAAAAAGTATACGATATATCTTTCACAGTATAATTAAGAACTATCTCTTATGCCGGCTCTGGCATATTTATTGTATATATTTACCCTTTCTGGTAGGAAGTGTGGCCGATCAGGGCGAAATATATCAGGGTGTATATAATATACTGTGTAATTTTGACACGTTAGGTACTTAAACTCTTTTATGTAGCCCTAAATATAAGGTACATGGGGGGCCTAGGGGGTCGAACGTGGGGGCGGAAGATGAACGCGCGCGCGCGTGCGCGCTTCATTCGCGCGCGGGCGCAGGCGCGGTGCTTGGAAGCTAAAATCGTGCCAATTTTAGGCCCCTCACAGCACGCAGGCACGCTGGCGCGTGCTAGGAAGGCTAAAATTGGCACGGTTGCCGCTTATGCGCCCGCCCGGGCGCGGAGATGAGGGCTTGATTATACCGACTTTGGCATAGCACTTGCTCGCGCGCACGCATACATATACCGCAAACAGGATGCCAACGGCTCTAACTCGGGGCTTTTACAGTAGTTATACTGTTTACGGCATCTTTAGCCAAGGTGTGTAACCTTTACACGTTTCTAGTGACTACGCGCGCGCGCCCGTTCCTAAGCTTGTAGTAAGTGCAAAAGTCACACACCCTTCTTCTAACTACGCGCGCGCGCCTATATCCGGGCCGGAAGGCCACTTGTAGTTACTACAGGCCATTTTGAAACCCTCTATAGGGAGAGAGAAAAACCATTTCCTTGACGTGTCAAGACGATATACCATCCCCGGAGGGGTCAACCAGCCTTGTACATGTAAGGGTTTAGACCATTCTACTAACTACAAGTACCGAATAAGCTTAGGAATCGGGGCTTCGCTTGTAGTAACAACCCGTCAACCTATGCCGTAGAAGCCTAATCCCTCCTTCCCTCCGCGCCAACACCTAGCCCTAGGCATTCCGTGTGTAGTAACCCCCCGGCCTAGTTACTACAAAGGCTTAGGAATAGGCGACGGGCTGTAGTCACTAGAAACCCCCTCCGACTACACCTATTCCTAAGCCTTTGAAGGGCCTTGTTCCCAAACCCTTACTACTGGCCTATTCCAGCCTGCCGCGCTATTGGGAGAGCGAAGCGACCTTTGCAAGTGGTAACCAGTCGCAAACCCGCCAGCCGCAACGCTCTGCGAGCATAGCGAGCCGCAAACATGCTTACCCTAGGCGGTATACTATTATATCACTTAGGGTATATTCTACACGCCCCAAAGCCCCCTATTGCCCGCAAAGGCTTAGAACTAGGCATTGGCACGGCATTCGCTACTAGCCCCGCCGTTCTTTGGCTCCCTTGGTTCCGACCGTTCGCCCCTCAGGGCGTGTGCGTCGGCAGACCGGCTCCGCGACACTCCCCCGTCACTGGGGGCGGAAGCGTACCACCGGCTGCCCCCTTGGCCCGTGACCGCAACGGCCAGCACACCGCGACCGAAGCCAAGCCAAAGAGTCTGCAAACGGCTTTTTGAAAACCTAAACGCGGCAGTCAGGCCCACCAATCGGCCTGCGCTCCCTCCCGGTCACTTGTAACGCCGGGACAGCGCAGGCAGACGGAACCGGAGCCGCAAACCGCAGGACCGGCGCAAGGCCGGGAAGAATGCGGGGCGCGCGAAACTCACGATTCAATGGTGGCTACGAAACTTAGACCACTGCCCCATGGTTACTCCTTACCAGTTTGAGAGGGGTAACCCGCGCCAGTCCGGGCGGGTTACGACTCACCAACTGGTAATAATTCACTCAAAAGGGAGTAACAACCATGAAAAATCACAGCGATTCAGGCCCATGCGACCTATCGAATGCGCAGATGTGGGATGCGCTCCCCGCGCATCGTCGGCGCATGATCCTCGAAAATGGTCTGGGCAGCGCCGGTCTCGAATGCGACTGGCGCGATCTTCCGAGCGCGATACAGGCGCGCATCACAAACGCCAGCGATTACGGGCGCTCAGGCAAATCTGGCGTGACAGTCCTCCTCGACTACGCCGATCTTGACGCTGACCCCGGCCAACCAGACTATTACGGCGACGAGTAACCGCGCCCGAAGGCCTGCTTCTAAGCTAGTCTTACCTAAGCACCGTCCACCGGGACGGTGCAACGGGCAGGACTAACAACCATTCAAACACGTAAGAGGAGTGACGACCATGACCGCAAACGAAAAGAAAACCCTACTGAAAGAGGCAAGGGAAACCAATCAGACGTTGCGCGACTTGAAGGCGCTGTCTGTGTTGCACAACGGGCTTACAGAGGGCAACACAGACAACGACGGGCAGATTGTGGCGTATTTCACCAAGGCGGAATTGAAGCCTATTCTGAGGGCCCTTAGCAACGCATACGACGCTTTGGAAAAGGAAGTGAAGCAAGGCTAGGCATACCTAAGCACCGTCAACCAGACGGTGCAAAGGGCTTGACTAACAACCACTCAAAAAGGGAGTAACGAACCATGACCGACAACGAAAAAGTAATTGAGCTTGTGCAGGATAGCCCGTATGCGTCTAACTGGTTGAAAGGCGCGTTGACCACGGCGCTAGAGTGTGATGCTCTGGACGTTGTAAGGGACGTAAAGCTGTTAGCTGAATTGCTTGAAGGCCACTTGAGGGACGTTGAAACAGCGGGGGTTCTAAGCTAGTCATACCTGCGCATTGTCACGGTTGACAGTGCAAAGGGCTTGACTAACAACCACTCAAAAAAGGGAGTAACAACCATGCACACGACAATTGACGTTTTCACAATTGGCAGCAAAATCAATGGCTATGTAGTCAAAGCCATTCGCTGCAATTGGGCCGGTGACGGTTACATTCTGCTTGCCTATTGCCTGTCAGACGGCCAGTGGGTTACCGCCCGCTATAATGAACGGTCGCTGGCCGGGGGCGAATGGTGGTCCGGGCGCTACTTCCCGCACTCACTAGGCGCACACGTTGAGGCCCTTAAAAGCTTCAACACACGCTAGTCATACCCGCGCCCACTGGCGACAGTGGGCAAAGGGCTTGACTAACGAAACCACTTAAACAGGAGTAATGACCATGTTATACCGAATCAATGTAAGCTACAAAGGTAAGCACTTGTTTGCGACTGCTGACAACACTGGCAACAGTTTAAACAAGATGCGAGCGGTTGACTTGTCGTGTGAAATCGCTCGCAAGTTTCCCGACTGCGAAGTAACGCTGACCCATGAAATAATGACCGTCACGGAACTTAAAAATTGGGCACCTAGCGAATAGCCCGGTAGCACAAGGAATAAACGAGTTATCACTTACTGCTTGACTGGCTGTATACTAATAACCTAGACTGTTAGTATACAGACAGCCGCGCAATGATGCGAGGCACTTAAACTAAGGGAGTAACTGACCATGGCACACAACATAAGCAAAGAGGACAAGGTAGGAATGGCGCTGACTGGCGCGTGGCACGGACTCGGGGAAGTCGTCCCTGAGGATATGGACCCCAAGGATGCTATCGCAGAGTATCTTGGTTGGGGCGTTGATAAGGCCCCGCTCTACGCCAAAGTCCCTGTCGGGACCGGCAAGGCCCGCAAGGAAGTCTACATCGAAGTGCCAGACTTTCAGGCGACTTACCGTACCGACTACAACAAAATCCTTGGGGTAGTCGGCAGCAAGTACCAGCCAATCCAGCACACGGCAATGCTGGAGGATATCGACGCCCTGTGCGGGGAGTCTGGCGCAAAGGTACACACAATCGGTTCGCTACGTGGCGGCTCGAAAGTGTGGATTCTGCTTAAACTGACAGAGCAGGCGAAAATCGCAGGCGACAAGTTTAACCAGTTCCTTGCCATAATGAGTTCGCACGACGGCAGTATGAAGTACACCGTAGCGCCAACCGCTGTTAGAATCGTGTGTGACAACACGTTCCGAGCCGCGATTGGCAACGCGAGTCAGTGCATCCGGGTCAAGCACACAAAGAAGGCCGCCGATGCAATCGTTCAAGCACGCAACGTGCTTGGCAGCATGAAGGTGTCATTCGCAGAGTACGCCGATACTCTGGAAAAGCTGGCAAAGGTCAACGTCAACGGGGCGTTTGCCGACTTCGTGTTTCAGGCTCTTGCACCGGGCGAAACAACGCAGTCAAGCAACGTCCGCAACCTGCTTAAACAGGCATACAACCGCCCCCGTGGTGGTTTGACGCCTGCCATCACCAACACGGCACTCGGGATTTACAACGCCGTGACAGAGTACGTTGATTACATGAGCCGCACGCGCAGGACTCAGGGCAGGGACGCGGCAGAGGCCCGCGCCGAATCGAGCCTGATTGGCGTAGGTGCAAAGAAGCGCGACCAAGCCTTCAAGGTGATTACTCAAGTCATTGAGAACAAGAAGGCGCTTAAAGTTCTGAAGGACCAAGGGGAAACCCTAGAGGACAGCACCAAGGAAGCACTGCTGGCACTTGCCAGCTAACCAGTAACCATGACAGGGTTACCCCCGCCCCGTCCCTAAGCATAGGGACGGGGCTACGGGTTACACTGTCTAGTTAAAGGAGACTACCAATGAACGATTAACAGAGTACAAGTCCCCGCTTTGACCGGTTAGGACAGAGCGGGGCGTTGTGTTCTGTTAAACCACTTAGACAAAGGAGTAGCAACCATGAACAAACTGACAAGCCAGTATCCTAGCCAGCACACGTGCAAGGCGCAGATTAAACGGATTACCTTGCATTGGGCAGAAGGGCTGTGGAATAATCACAACCCGGAGGATGTTGCATTCGCAACACTGGCAGAGGCGCAACGCGCCGCTAACTGGATACTCAACGACTTTAACAAAGACGGACACCGGGACGGGTATAACAAAAGCAAGTGGGCAATCGAATGGGCAGACGGGGAGACGTACCGATTCCGACTCGACATAAACGACAAGGAATCGAACATTGCAGAGTATGTTCGGCACAATTGGTTAGTTTACTCAGGGCTTAAACGCCCCGCGTGGATGGACGACGAACAGTACGCCGACTTTTACCGCAACTGTGTTAAGCCGGACAATTGGGTATGGCTCGAAATGTATGCCCTTGAGTAGCCCTTAAACAAGGGGGTTGACACCGTATATCAAACATGATATACACTTAAACAAGGAGTCCAGACCATGAGCGCAAGCGCATCGAAAGTAGTTCTGATAACCCCTAGCGGTAAGGTGTTTGAGAAGGGTCACGCCCTAGCGGGGGCAACCCGGTTGATTCGCCGTTGTCGGGTAGGTGGACATTGGGGCCGATACTGTTTCGACAAGACAGCCACCGTGACAGACGGGCGCGCAGTGTTCCAGCGGAACGGGAAGCTGGAAGATTTAAACTAACCTGTTAACTGACAAAGGAGTAGTAACCATGAAGCACACAAAGACAGTGGCCCGGCTGGCGTTGCTGGACAAGGAAGAAATCGAGCAGGGGGAACTCGGGCAGGCGGGCGTTGTGCGCCTAATGAAACAGGAGTTAAAGAGGTGCTAAACCAATCGACTGAAAAGGAGTAGTGACCATGCCGACCGACATTGAGGCCATAATGAACTGGCGCAAACTGCTGATGCTGGACGATGAAGTAGGGTTTATCAAGCTGGCATTAAAGCAGACAATCAAGCAACGTGACGCCTTGAACGAAAAGATACCGCAGCTAGAAAAGGACCTAGCCGCCGCAGAGTACGCGCACCAACAGGCGTATGAGAGGTTTCCAGACGCTTAAACTAGGTGTGGTAGTAAGAGGCGGGGCAGCGCACAGTCTTAAGTCGCTGCATAAACCGGGGGTATACATATCTCGCGCCCCCAACACACTTAGCCATGGGCGGGGAGCCTGTGCCACTCCCCGCCCTACTTCACCGGCACACAAAGGAGTAGCGACCATGACAACCTATAAACAGACAGACGCAGCGGTTAAAAAGCTGGCCACGAAATTCACGGGCAGGGCTGCGTATGTATCGACGGGGGCAGGTAAGAATAAGACAACCCCCGGCACGGTGTTCGCGCACCCCGCATGGAAGGCTCAGACGTGGATAGCGGAGGTTAAAACATCGGGTAAGGTAGTAGGCGACCCGGTGCCGAATTGTGCTATCAAGGCACGAAAGGCAACGCGTAACCTTTGGGACCGGAACACGATTCTTGCACTGTGCAAGTTCGCGCAAAGCGAAGGGGGCCGGTACGCTCTGGACAACGTAGAGTTTGAGTTCAGCCCGGACGGGGTACGCGCAACCGCTACGGATGGCAGACGCCTAGCCTCAATCGTGGACGGGAAGCAGGACAAACAACCTATCGTATTCCACGTTAACGCAGAAGCTTTAAAGTTTCTGGTGGACCTGCACCATAAACTAGACAAGTATGACCTGTCCTTTGCACTGATTAAATCAGCAAGGGAAACCCGGATAGGTTTAGCAATCTACTCCGGTCCTGCCCTGTCAATCCTTTGGCAGGCAGACGGACAGTGGCCTGATTGGAAGCAGGTGATACCGGACACCAAGTACAGTGTTGATATGGGGACTGACTTCTTTGACCTGATTGAGACAGTGGGGCGCACCACTTCCATTGAGTCGCATGCGGTTCGGCTGGACTTCGTAGATCAGAAGATGATAGCCCGCGCCAAGTATACCAGCGGGGTTACTGTTACCGCTCATGGAGAGATAGAGGCTATTCGGGAAAAGGGGAGCCCGGAGTTAAGCGTCGGCTTTGACCCTCGATACGTGGCAGACGCCGGGGCGCTGATAAGCGCCTTACACAAGCCAATGGGAGGGGACGCTCTGGTGTTTAAGTACACAGACAAGGATACAGGGGCGACGGTATCTCAGGACAGGAATAGCCCATATACCATTCTGCTTATGCCGATTGACGTTTAACAAAGGAGACAGACCATGACAGCAAAAAGGGAGTTTGATTTTCAGGACGGGTACGGGCCGGTGCCTGCAAAAAGGCACAGGAACCCGGACGGTAAGCTAGGCGGATGGGTAGCGAACACCGCTCGGGTGTACGGGGACGCTCGGGTGTTCGGGAACGCTCGGGTGTCCGGGACCGCTCGGGTGACGTGGGGCTATACTGGATACAACTGGACCGCGTGGCGGAACAAAGACAAGTCTGTCACTCTGCGATTCGGCTGTGAAACCCATGAAATCAAGGCGTGGTCACGCATACATAACCGGCTCGCAAAAGAGCATGGTGAAAAGCACGGGGCCAAGTGGACAAAGGCGGTCTGCGCTTTGGTGCGGGCCTATTTTAAATAAAGGAGACTGACCATGGCGCGAATGATTCTGATTGAGATTAAAGAGGGTGAAGTAGTGGGGGTCTACGTGTCTAAGGGGTACGCAGAGGACACTAGGGCTGTTGTCTGTGACCACGACCTAGAGGAACTCGATAGCCCCGGGAGTGAAACGGCCTTTAAGATAATCGAAGCTGCCAAGAACCTACAGGGCTTTAAAGAGATACCTTTCGGGGGCAGTATTGAGGAAGTGACCAATGAATAAACTGACCGTCCCCCCGGAACCTAAGACACCGGGCGAAATGATAAGACACTGCCGCGACCACTACGGCATGACGCAGACCGAACTCGGTAAGCGCATGGGCAAGCACCAAAACGCAATCAGTGTCTACGAGAGCGACCAACGCTTGCCCGATATTGTGAGTTTAACCGACCTAGCTATCGCGCTAAATTGGTCTGGCGAATCGGTTTACCAATTCCTTATGCTGGCGCGGGAATACTACAAAGGAGACTATCCTCATGCTTAAAGTAGAGGAGTTGCACAGAAATACAGAGTTTCAGGACTGGTTACATAACGTACACAGGGGTTATTTAAAAGGTAATCCACCAGCCCTTACCGTAGTTAAGAACTTTAAAGAGGATATTGAAGAAATACGCGCTTGGGTAAAGAGAGACAGCCCCCGGCATGTTCAAGTGTTTTGCTGGCAACTGATTAAAGATGTAATTCGCTACAGGATGCGCCGGGACTGCCCGTGGCCTTATGCCGTACCAGACACAGAGGAAGACTTACCCGACGTGTACACCGATGCCCTCTTGGTAGTGACAGGGGCGCGCAACAAGGACTACGGAAGGGTGTGGACTAACTTCAATGACATAGCCACGCTGATACGCGAGACGGGGGGCAACCCCAACCAGACGCCCGTTGACGTGGCGCTCGATATTATGTGCGTTAAAGTAGGTCGGTTAATGCACACGCCCGATCATTACGATAGCATGGTTGATTTAATAGGCTACGTCTTTTGCCTGTTTCAGCTATTCGACTACATGGAATCCGCTAAAGCGAATGCCAATGACACAGAGAAAATCGAGAAGCCTAAGGAGGGGTTAAATGGATAGGGAGGAAACAGGTAAGACGTTTGACATGATGGCAGAGTTCACTGATAAATTCAGGGTGCTTGCCGATGAACTGGAAAGAGCAGAGACAGAACAAGAGATACAGGCGAGCCGAATTGAACGGGACAAGGAGAAATGCCCGGGACATGTAGAGGGCTATGTAAAAGCGACTAGAGAGGCGGCACACGCACTTGACGATTTCATACTGGAGACAGCAAAAGCGTTGTTAAAGGTTGAGGGAGTAGACATAGCCGATCTCGAAAGCACTGCCACGCTCTACGGGGGCCGTTTAATGCACGTTAGGTGGACGAAGGACAACTACTAGGACTGTGTAGTTCTTACACGTTGACACACGGGGGCCGGTGAGCCACAATCACCGGTCCAAGAAAACCAAGGCAGTCAAAGGAGTCCAACCCTTGTCTATCTTTAAAGATAGTTTAGCCGCCAGCACGCCGGTTCCGACCGACTGGCGGGAACTATACCCGGCATGGGCAGCCGTTGGTTTAATACCACTGCAACGTCCGGGGGACGGCAATACAGGTAAGGAACCAATCCACAACAACTGGACCGCGATTATCGAAGCGCGGTTAAAAGCAAAGGAAGGCAAAGATGAAACTTTTAGCGACGTGCTACATGAACTGGAACGGGGGCGCAATCTTGGATTGGTCATCCCGCCCGGCACAATATGTTTGGACTATGACGACCCTGCAACCGCTGATTCCGTTTTACAACTGTACCCCGATGCCCCTGCCCAAGTAACCCAAAAGGGCGGGGTGCATCTATGGTTCAGAATCAAACCGGGGGAGGAGTTTAAGGGCACTGTCAAGCTGGCAATAGACGGGTTGATATTCGATATTCGGGCAGCGGGTCGCAATCAGGTTGCTGTGTTTCCCTCGACTGGACTCCTCGGGAAGTACCGCTGGTTGCGCCCGCTGCCTGCTGATATCTCTAGCCTGCCGCTACGCCCTGAAGGATGCACGCAAGCACTGGCAACGGGGCAGAAGGCAAGCCCCGCCGCCATGGTGGACGTAAGCTTCGGGGCCATGCCTGATACTTCACGGGGCGGGATAGCCGCCCCCACCAAGGAAGAAATAAAGCAGATACGCAATATCAACCCCCACCTAGCCGACAAGATTAAAAACCCGTCGCCTATCGGAGCTATCAAGGGGCGCAACAATGCTTTGCTCAGTGCTGTAGGTACTTGCTTCGCTGCCCTTTACGATTTTAATAACCCGCCAAGCGCGTTAGGCCCATTCCGAATGTTGCGCGCCTGTGTCCTGTCCTACGATAACCCCGACCCGTCAAACCCTCCGCCTTCCTTGGTAGAGTTGTGGTCTATGACGTGTCGAGTAGGCCGGGACGAATTAAACAAGTGGTTTGAACTGCAAGGTATTATGCAGGCAGTTAACTACTGGAAGATTCAAAGACTAAAACAAACAGAACAGGTAGAAAAGGAAGCGATAGCTGAGGCTACAAAAGACTTAGGTATTACTCCTGAGCAGTTAAAGAAACAGGCATTGCTGTTCATGGCAGACGGTCGTCACTACTATGTATTTAACGAGAAGCTAGGCGGCTACTCTGGACCCGTGGCAGCAAACGGGTTGCTCCAAAGGATAACCGAAGGTTGCCCCAACCTGTTTAACCCTGCCGATATTTACACCACGTCGCCGCAAGGCATTGTGAACATGCGCCTGCCCCATTTCCTTTTAAGGGACTTTGGCAAGCCGGTGACGCGGGTTGACCGGGTAGCCGGGCAGGGCCTACCGACCTATGACGCGGGCACGGAAACCATGACTGCGGGTGTATGGGCATTGCGCGACCTTGAACCGCGCCGGGACCCCTACATTGAGGGGTGGTTAAATCTCCTTGGCGGAGAGGATAAAGAACAGTTACTTGATTGGTTGGCTACAATCACGCGAACGGACAGACCCAATAGCTGCCTCTATATTAAAGGTCCGAAAGCGATTGGTAAGTCGCTTCTCGTTGACGGACTTGCTCGTTTATGGGGAAGAAAGGCGACACGCTATCGGGATGTTATGGCAAGATTTAACGACTCTTTCGTTCGCTCACCACTTGTTCATCTTGACGAAGGACTATCCGACAAAACGGATAGCCTCAGATTTAGAGAGTTTATATCTGAGAATGAACACGTTATTGAAACTAAAGGACAACCCCAATACACACTCAGGGGTTGCGCCCGGTGCGTAGTCACCAGCAACAACGTGAACGCATTAAAGATTTATGAATCCCTGAACACGGATGATATTGAAGCAATCTCTTGCCGCGTGACTTGGGTAAGCACCAAAGAAAAGGCGGCTGTCTTTTTGCGGCAGGTACAGGGCAGGTCAACCACTACAAGCTGGGTAGAGGAGGATTTAATAGCCAGACACGTATTGTGGCTGGCAGAGACTAGGGTGATTAAAGAGAACAGTGAAAACAGGTTCCTTGTTCCCGGCGTCTACCACCCTGAAAAGTTGCAGATGTTGCGCGAGTTCCGCAGCAACGGGAGTGTCTTTGAAGTGCTGGCACAGTATTTAATCGACTGTGCCAGTATGCCCAAGGGCCAGCACTACCGGCAGTACAGCGGCATTATGTTTTCAGAGGGCACCATGGCAGTCAACCGGAAGGGGTTGGTTGAGTATTGGGAGGGCAAGGAGAAGGAATACGGACAGATGCCGTCTCCCCGGGATGCCAAGGCGTCACTACGCATAATGAGTCTGGACGTGGAGAAATCTAAGCGCACTCTCCATGGCCCGCGCAAGTTCCATATCATTGACTACGATCTTTTAATGGATGAAGTGGAACGGTTGATTCCAGACAGTGCGCTTAAAGTAGTTGAACATTTCCTTTTTGTTTCCCCGGACGATAGATAATCGCTAAAGGAGCCCAACCATGAGTAAATTGACAGACGACGTTGCGACACAATCAAAAGTAGGCTCTTGCCTCGTTCACCTGCTAGAGTTCCTGTCTCCGCACGGCAACCAGGTAGACTACAA